>Ga0233431_1002944_pt1 | contig 21971 bp, 25 predicted proteins | sample SI_118_April2016_FD_179867 | JGI IMG/M metagenome (GOLD analysis project Ga0233431, IMG submission 179867) | Seawater microbial communities from Saanich Inlet, British Columbia, Canada - SI_118_April2016_200_MG | ecosystem: Environmental > Aquatic > Marine > Inlet | place: Canada: British... | reverse complement strand
TGATGATACTACTGATGATACTACTGATGATACTACTGATGATACTACTGATGATACTACTGATGATACTACTGATGATACTACTGATGATACTACTGATGATACTACTGATGATACTACTGATGATACTACTGATGATACTACTAGTGGTGATGCTAACCCTCCAGCTGAGGACACATTAGACGAACAAATCTCAGGACTTATAAATAACATAGGTGGGGTAGATTCCTATGGTGAATTGTTAGGGATTGGTGAGCCCGCTGTTCCAGCAATTATAGGGGCACTAAATGATGATGATGTATATGTAAGGAGTAAGGCTGCAGAGCTATTAGGACAGATTGGTTCTCTTGATGCTGTTCAACCACTTATACAGGCACTAAGTGATAGTAATGCAGGTGTAAGACAAGTTGCTATATCTTCATTAGGTAAACTTGGTTCTACTGATGCTGTTCAACCACTTATACAGGCACTAAGTGATAGTAATGAATATGTAAGGGGTAATGCTGTATATGCATTAGGAGATCTTGGAAACCAAGATGCACTAATTAAACTTAGAGAGTTGCAAGCAAGTGACACAGATGAATTTATAAGGACTTTAGTAATAGATGCAATAGCCAAGATAGAAAATACAAATTCGAATGATGGTGATCAACCAATTAATTTGGGTGATGAGGGGGGTCTTGATACATACCTAACCCAAGAAAATCATGAAAGAATTACTAGATTATATACTACAATAACAGAAAATCAGGATCAAGATGCACTAACTGAATTAACAAGCTTAGCAGATGGTGGTGATCCAATAGCAAGAACTAATCTAGCACTGGTATACTTTAATGATTATGAGGGGATTGGGCAAGATAATGAAAATGGGTTTGAATTGACCCGATTAGCGGCAGAACAAGGGTACTCACCTGCACAACATAATTTAGCTGTTTTATATTTAGTTGGTCAAGGAACAGAAGAAGATAATGCTAAAGCGATGGTGTGGCGCCAGAGAGCAATAGATAATGGTTATGTTGAAAACCAAGATGAAATAGACGAATTTGATGGATACTCTCCAGATGATATACAAAGAACAACACCACTAGTATATATATCACAACTAAACGAACCACCACCAGTTATAATTGGTCGAACTATCATACTAAGTGATCTTAGGAATGGTCGTTGGAAACCCACTGACTATATTAAGGTAAATGGGGGGTATCTGAAACGTAGCAGTGGTGGTCTAGGTTGGGATATAATAAGCAATCCAGAAACTAGAAATAGATTAATAACAGCAGAACGTTCAAATTCATTTGGAACTGCAACTGCTTGGGAAAATAAATATATCATATCTAATGATGATGGTCAGCTTGCATTATCTGTTTATAATCCTGGTGGCAATGGTAGAAATCCTACTGTTGTAATCGGACAAGGGTGGGTTACTTCTGAACATTATGAATATGTTGGTGGTAGATGGATGCAGACTGACTTTTTTTCCAGAAAGGGGGAGGCTCCAGGATGGATATCTGATGCTCTTAACATTATCATGGGTGGTGATGAATATCATTTACAATTAGGGGCAACAGATGATTCTTCTGGTTTACCTGAGGGGGTTGTTAGTACTCAATTAACTCAAGCACAAATGGATTTGGCTCGACAACAAAATCAAGGTATATTATCCCAAATTACAAGTGGGATTAGTGGTTTTTTAGGTGGGGCTGTTAGGGGGGTTGGACAAGGAATTGCATGGATATGGGACAATTCTGTTGGTCTTTTTTTGGGTGAACCTGAATCTGTGGCAGATCCAGAAGTACCTAGTGAAGAAACCCCACCAACTCTAGGATATTCACCTTCTGTTGATGTAGATGATCCTAATAGCTTTTCTCTGGCTGATGGTTCAGTAGTGATATATGATCCTGTAGTTGAAACAGTAGCTCATTATAATGCAGATGGTACTCTAGCATCTAACGTTCGTAGTGGTGTTAGTAGAGATACTTGGGAAACTGATTTTTTGGCTGGTTATGAATCTGGTTCAGGGGATGTAGCTGATTCAGAAGCACCTATCCTACCAGAGGCATCATCAGATGGAGAACAACCCCTAGAACCAACACCAGAAGAGGCAGAATTAATACGACAATCAGAGATTGTAAGGGCAGATAATATAAAACTTGAGTTTGAAGCCAAAAAAACAGTACTGGAATATCAACTAACTCGGGTAGAAGATGCAGGAAGAACCAGGAGAATAAATGAACTAATCACAAAACGAGACCAAACTTCATTAACACCTAATGAACAAATAGAATTAACAACATTACGAATAGAAGATAGGCCAGCAGAGGAAATAAGAGAAAAAATAGCAAAAATAGATGAGGTTATAGCGGCTATAGGTAATAAAAACCTCTTGGGGGTGGGTGAGGTTAAGGATGGTGTAATAAACTTAGTCACACCCTTAGCAGGTGGGGTGTATAGGGCAGGAAAATATATACTAGTTGATCTTATTGGTAAAAAGGTGATAGGTACATTAGTATGGGATCCAATTGCTGCAATCCCCGCAACAGTAACTACAATTGCAGGAACAGCGATGGATTTGAGTGAATTTATAATCCCTTTTTTTTGGGGGGAAAAAGATACTGATCTATTACATTTATTAGCAGACGGGTGGAAAGAATCAGGAGGCTTATCACTTGATTCATTAAACTTTAAAACTTATAAGGTTGATACATACAAACCTGCACAATTAAAATCAGCAGCATATGATATGACATGGGAGCTGGTGTGGAGCATGTTTGGGGAAGAGAAAGTGGATGAATATGTAAAGGAGAAATGCAAGGATGATACTGAGCAATCTTATCCTGCTGATGATACGCCTGAGAATCCATCTGGTGATCAGGATACATGTACTGGTAGTAATATATACAATACTCAATTATCAGTAGAGGAATTACCCTCAGAAGAAGGACAACCAGTTTCTTATGAATATACTTATTCTTTCGGAATAGCTGCATGTGATCATGGGGTAGAGGACTATAGGGTTGTGTTTGATGGTGTGGTAGATGGTGAGACGATAAGAGAACCCGTATTCATAGCCACAGACCAAAACAATGGGAATCTGGACTTGGGCAAATCCATAACAAAAGGGTGGGGCGAAGGTAATGATCCGTTGAGAAAGACTTTAAGGGTGGGGGATTACACCAGAACATGCATCATATTCAGCGATGGAACAGAGTATTGTCCTGGATAGATCCTTGATTTTCTTATTACCCATACTCTTAAATAATATTAATTATCCCAAAAATAAAGGTGATATTTATGACAATAAAGAAAGGAGATAAAATAAAAGTACACTATACAGGAACATTTGAAGATGGCAAGGTTTTTGATACTTCAGAAGGTAAAGATCCATTAGAATTTACTGCAGGCGAAGGAAAAGTTATCAAGGGATTTGACGAAGCAGTGATTGGGATGAAAAAAGACGAAGAAAAAGAGATAAAGATAGAATCAAAAGATGCTTATGGCGACCATAATCCTCAATTGATAAAGAAGATTATGAAAGATCAACTACCAAAAGACAAAAACCCTGAAAAAGGCATGATGCTTGTTATTGGAACTCCAGATGGTCAGCAGATACCTGCTAAGATAACAGAAGTTACTGATAAAGATGTAACAATTGATATAAACCATCCTTTAGCTGGAAAAAATCTAAATTTCAAGATAAAAATTATTGGCTAAAGCCAATGATTTTTCTTAGAAATTTCATTCAAATTTGTAATAAAAATTGTTGAAGATTAATCTTTTTTTCTATTTTTTAATTGAATTATTGTTTCTATAAAGTTTTAATCGAGCAGAAAATAATCACATTGGATGAATTCTGCCTGAAGAGGCAATTTCCATACTCAGTATGGAAATTTCCTTTTGGTATAGGGCATTTTATGGAGTAAAATGTCCGTGAATGAATCCTTTTGTTGTTATTTTCTTGTTAACATAGTAAAAAAGCAATAAAACATTAAATAGATAATTCAAAGAACAACACAAAATTTAAAAACAACTAACCCTTACCTAAAACTATGTCATTATTCAAAGATATGCTCAATTCTGGAGAATCATTATTCAAGAATGAATTAGCTTTAGATTTTTCTTTTCAACCAAAACTGATGAAATATAGGGAACAGCAGCAAAGATACATAGCAGAATGTATAAAACCATTATTTCAGAACAGGAACGGAAAAAATCTTTTGATACATGGCATTCCTGGCATAGGGAAGACATTAGCATGCAAACAGATAACAAAAGAACTTGAAGAGACCACAGATGAAATAACACCCATCTACATAAACTGCTGGCATAAAAACACAACATTTAAGATTTTCTTAGAGATATGCGCTAACTTAGGTTACACCTTGACACAGAACAAGAACACAGAAGACTTGTCAAGAATAATAAAAGAAAAACTAAATAAAACCTCTGTTGTATTGATATTTGACGAGATAGATAAAGTGGAGGACTTTGACTTTCTTTACTCAATCTTAGAAGAAATATACAGGAAATCGATTATAGTGATCACAAACTACAAAAACTGGATAAACAACCTTGAAGAGAGGATAAGGTCGAGAGTGATGTTAGATAATCTCGAGTTCAAAGCATACAATCTGCAAGAAACAGAAGGCATATTAAAACAAAGGGTAAGTTATGCATTAGTGCCTGATGTGTTAGAGGAAGATGCATTCCAGTCAATACTAAAAAAGACAGTTGAATTAGGTGATATACGGGCGGGGCTAACTCTGATAAGGGAGTCTGCATCAAACGCAGAGAACGATTCAAGGAAGAAAGTAACGATTGAAGATGCAAAAAAAGCAATAGAAAAACTAGATGAATATAATCTGGAAAGCTCAGATAATCTTGAAGAAGATCAAAAATTTATCTTAAGTATAATAAAAAAGAACAATGACTTGAAGATGGGCGACCTGTTTAAATCTTATCAGGAAAAAGGTGGCAAATCATCTTATAGGAGCTTATTCCGAAGAGTAAAAAAACTAGCAAAAGAAAACTTCATAACATTAGAAAAGATAGATGGCGGACCAGACGGCTCAACAACAATAATAAGATATCAAAAAACAAAAAAACTAAGTGAATTCTAAAAGATAGCATCAAAATAATCTATTCAATACTTTATAGAAAATGTGTTAAATTCATCTGTAGCGTCTTTGTACTCAATCTTAACATCTTCAACAGAAGAATTAGTTGGTCCTAGACGACAAAACTTAATCAGTTCTTTAAGCTTATCTTTTGTACCTTCTGCAACTACTTCAACACAACCATCATCCAGGTTTCGAACAAAACCTTTAATACCAAGCTTATTGGCAGTTTTATTGGTATTGTGCCTAAAGAAAACGCCTTGTACTCTTCCAGAAACAATTACATGTATTCTTTGCATAAAAACATAATAATAACAATAATATTTAAATATATACACTACTAAAAACCTACAATATGAAGATTTTAGGCTATGAAGATATGATTGTGGGTATAGTTCTAGGTATACTTATGGTCATAGCAGCATTTGCAACACCATTACCCATAATAGTCCTATTAAAATTCTTTCTCCCATTATTCTTGATATTAGCAATAATAGATGCAGTATATGAATTATTAGATTTGAGCGATGGAATACTTTGGACAATAGCTGCAGTTTCATGGAATCTAATAGAAATATCTATTGTTATGGCTCACATTGCAGATATATTCAAACTGCCATTCAACAATATAGCAATACTACCTGTGGCTGGAGTTGTAGGATTCTTAGGGGCGGGCATTTTCTTCATCTTAGGTAATATAATGTGGCTCTACATATATTTCAAGCATTAAAAAAAGCCAAAAAATCAGAAAAATACCTTATTTCTACATACCACTTGCCAAAAAGTTGGCAAGTGGACACAAGCTCCCTACCTACAAAATTTTAATGAATTAGCCGTTTTAGCACCCCCACTTGCCACTTGCCAACCACCCCCGTAGGCTATTTAAACAACCTCTTCTAATAAAATATTGTGGTTATTCAAATTAAGGCAGGTAACTTTAACACACCCCCTGTGTCTTCCTGCCTTATTTTTTTAATAAAACCATTAGATAAAATCAAAGAGGTGATTGATATGGTCGATTTAAGAGAAAAAACAATTAAGGATTTATTTTACACTCAAGTCAAAAAATTGACTCTAAACAAGATGCAAAGTTTTGATTTACAGTTCAGCGATGCTTGGATCTAAGAATGTCGGAAATAAATTCAAGAAAATGGGAAATCACCATAATGGAATTAGAAAATGGTGTGGGTAAGAAATTCAAAGTAACTAGAAGATTACCTAATTTATCTGTAGCAGAAACCAAATTATTTAGATCAAAAGAAGATGCAAAAAAACAGGTGGAAGAATGGTTAAAATAACCCCTCTAATTTAGATTTAAGAATATTGATTAATGAAGGTTGATTAAAATGATAAACATCGGGAATATCCCAAGAAAGTATTCGTTTTTGCATATAAAGTACTGGAAATCGCTTAGCAAGTTCACTCCTTTGCCTCTTTTCCATAACGATTATAGTATCAGCCCAAGAAATGTCATTTTTAGTTACAGGAACCTCATTATAAAGCCCAGCAGATCTAGTCTTAAACCTATCCTGGAATATCTTTGCGGCAGTCTTACTCCTATTTTGGTTTTGATTACAAACAAATAAAACATTCATATAAAGTTGTAAAGATGAACTACAATTTAAATGTTATTGTAAATTTTGTAAGAAATTTTCAAGAATTCAAACCGACGGCAAATACCTTACATTAAGTCGGAGATAGCCGTCACTTTGAATTATCTTTAAAAAAGAGGTGAAAAAAATGCAAGAAGAAAAAGAAATGGATATATACACAGAAGAAGGTCTAGGTGATTATTGTGATAATGATGAGATAGACCCAGGAGAACAAGGATTTATGATGGGCTATCTGGCAAGCGCTTAGAGCACATAACTAAAGAACCAAGGAGTACTAGAAATCATGATTTCTTGGACTTCATTATACACTTGGAGGTGATTTAAAATGTTATTTTTCAAAAAAGTATATTTAGACTGGCAAACACGAAAAAATTCAAATGGAATTTTTCCTAGTAATAAATTATTTCATAATTTATATACCATACAAAAACAGGATTGATTTCCTGGACATATTTTATTTTCAGCAAAATTGTAGAAGACAAAATATCAAAAAACTATGATAATCCTAACACCCCCTCTAACAAAGAATGACAACAATTTGTTGTTGTTCTTTGTTTTTTAATCAGAGTAAAAAATAAGATATATATAAATTTTAAGCGTAAATTATATAAATAACAAAAGGCACTCTTTTTTCTATGAAAATACTTACAAAAGATGAAGTCAATGTTAACAAAGAAGTCATTCTGGAAGTTATTGAAAATGGAACAGTCTTCATCCATCCAACCGATACTATCTATGGTCTAAGTTGTAATGCTCTAGACGAAAAATGTGTAGAAGAGATAAGAAAAATAAAGCAAAGACCAGACACACCTTTTTCAGTAATCGCACCATCCAAAGAATGGATTAGAACAAATTGTGAAATAGATAAAAAAGCAGAAGAATGGATAGGCAAGCTTCCAGGACCATATACATTAATTTTAAAAGTAAAAGGCCAGATTGCAAGGAATGTGGCTCCAGGATTAAAAACAATTGGAGTAAGAATACCTGATCATTGGTTCTCAGAAATTGTAAGTGAACTTAATATACCTGTAATAACAACATCTGCAAACAAATCTGGCGGTGATTTTATGACTACTTTAGATAATCTGGATGATGAAATAAAACCAGACATAGAATTTCTGATTTATGAAGGTGAAAAACATGGGAGACCTTCTAAGATCATAGACTTATCTGGAAATGAAATAAAAGTAAAAGAAAGATAATTTTTTTCAATAGTTTTTTATATGTAAACTATTTCTAGAAGTGTATGCCTAACGAAGATAAAGGACATAGTAAACTTAAGATACTTGCTGCTGGAGACATCCATGGAGATATAGGTCTAGCTGAAAAATTAGCTGAAAAAGCAAAAAAAGAGCACGTAGATCTGGTTGTCTTATGCGGAGATTTAACAATGGGTGAAGCTTCTACAGAACGTATAATAGGTCCATTCAAAAAAAGAAACGAAAAAGTTCTATTGATACCTGGAAATCATGAGACTGTTGCAACAGCTGATTTTTTGGCTGAGTTGTATGACATGAAAAACATACATGGATATTCTGTAAAATATAGGGATGTAGGGATATTTGGAGCAGGCGGAGCAAATATAGGCGTCTTTCAGTCTACTGAAAAAGAGATCTATGATCTGCTCAAAAAAGGCTATGACAAAATAAGTTATCTAAAAAAGAAAATCATGGTAACTCATGTTCATCCGACAGGATCGAAGATGGAAAAATTCACAGACATATTCCCTGGCTCTGAAGGGGTAAAAAGAGCTATTGATAAACTAAAACCAGATTTATTATTATGTTCTCATGTACACGAAGCAGAAGGTATTGAAGAAAAGATAGGAAAAACCAAAGTGATAAATGTAGGAAAAAGGGGTAAAATCATCGAAATCTAAAAGTCAAAGACTTTTAGGTTATAAAAATTCGGAGGATTTTTATTAATATAAAATGCCTTTAGCAGTAACCCATATATTATTAACAATAATTGTTGTCGACTTATTTAGAGATTATTTCTTAAAAAAGAAATTACACAAAAAACTCATAACATTACATATGTTAATTATAGCAGGAATAGCAGGATTATTGCCTGATATTGATATACCGTTAAACTGGATATTCACCTTCTTCAACTATTCAACAGACCTATTAAAACATGGTGGTATTACTCATACACCAATTATGGGACTTTTATTTTTAATACCTGGAATAATATTGTGGAGAAGGAAGAAACATAAGGCTGCTGTTTATTTATTTGTAATAACATTTGGAATATTCTTCCATATATCTCTGGATTATCTGTTGGGGGGTGGAGATAAATACGGCATAATGTGGTTTTGGCCGATAAGCACACAAAGGTTTAAGATTCACTTGATAAATAATATGGGGTTACACAATCTTTCTATGGCAGTAGATTCTGTAATATTGATTGCATGGTTATGGCATGAAGAAGTAAAACATAAGATACGGGATTTTATCTAATCAGGTTATAAAACAAATATATTTACCCTTTCAAAACGCCCATAGGTTCCATTCTGATAACTTTTAAAGAAATTTTAGATTCATGAACAGAATTGATTACTTCTTCCACATCTTTATATGCACCAGGTGCTTCTTCTGCTATGCTTTTTGGTGAAGGTGATTTGGTAACTATACCTTTATTTTGTAATAGATCACTACTTACTTTTTCTCCTCTGAATTTATTCAAAGCACCGTGTCTTGACATTGCCCTTCCAGCACCATGGGCTGAAGATCCAAATGTTTTTTCCATCGCTGTTTCTGTTCCTTTTAGGATGTAAGATGATGTACCCATTGAGCCTGCTAAGAGGACTGGTTGATTGGGAAATGATCTTGTTGCGCCTTTTCTATGGACAAATAACTTTCTTTTTGAACCATCAACAATATGGTCTTCTAATTTAACAACATTATGACATATCCCATATATAGTATGCATATCCATAGCTTCCCAATCCTTAGAAAAAACCTTTTCAAATGTTTCTCTAATCCATTGAGTCATAACTAACCTATTTGTAAAGGAATAATTAACAGCACATTTCATAGCAGAAAAATAATCTTTGCCTTCTTCAGAATTTGCAGGAGCGCATACTAATTGTTTATCAGGTATAGATATATTGTATTTCTTAACAGCTTGTTCTTGTACTTTTAGATAATCACTAGCTACCTGATGTCCAAATCCTCTTGAACCACAATGAAGCATTATAAGAACCTGATTTTTATCAACAACACCCCATTTTTTTGCAGTTTCAGTATCAAAAATATCTGAAACCTTTTGGATCTCTAAAAAATGATTGCCAGCACCTAGTGTACCGCACTGAGGTTTACCTCGCTTTTTAGCAAGATCAGAAACCTTAGAAGAATCTCCACCTTCCATCTTTCCATGTTCTTCCATATTCTCTAGGTCTTTTTTTACACCATACCCGTTTTCAACAGCCCATTCACAACCATTTACTAAAACCTGATCTAATTGATCATCATCAAACCTTAATTTACCTTTAGAACCAACACCACAAGGAACTGCATTAAATAAAGCAGGAACTAACTCATTTAGCTTATCTTTGACTTCTTCATACGAAAGGTTTGTTCTGATGGAATTCACACCACAGTTTATGTCAAAACCACATAAACCAGCTGAAATTATTCCATCTTCTGCATCAAAAGCAGCAACTGCTCCCATTGGAAGCCCATATCTGGTTAGATTATTAGTCTAATATCCAAAGTGGGCATCCGGTAAAGCACATACAGGTTCTACAACACCTGGCAAACAACAAACATTGCTCAACTGCTCAATTGCACCATCTTCCATTGCGTCATAGATGGCTTTATTCGCAATAAGCTTTCCAGCAACATTCATTCCTTTCCTAGCTGCTTTTGGCAACAACCATTCGTAATCATTTAGCTTTTCTAGTTTATTTTTCATGGTTGAATGGATATTGTGTATTTATTATCGCCTTATAAACTTTTTGTTTAATCTGATAGATATAATATTACTTCAATTTGTGATATGTTCAAATTGGGTTGATTTATCAAAATAATCTGAATATCTGGAAAATCCATAGATTTCCGATAAATTTAAATATCCCCTTTATTTTATCCACCTTGATGGATGAAGAAAAAAAACAAGTAGACTCTTTTGAGATAAAGATAAGATTCAATAAAAAGATATTGAAATGGTTAGAACGAGCGATATTTCTTATTGTAATAATAACATTGGCTATTATGGTCTATACAGGTCCTTTTTGTGATGTTAAATGTGAAAAAGGTCTTGATGAGATTGCATCAGAACCAGCAATTGAAGAAGAGGAAGCAGAGATTGAGGAAGAACCTGATGTTGAAGAAGAGGAAGAAGAAACAATTGAACCAGAACCTGAAACAGACCTATCTGGTGATGTAACTTTAACAATAGGTGATTTAAGCTTAGATGAAGACAAAAAAAGGATAGAATATATCTGGATAACTATAAATAATGACAAAAAACTGTTCACTCCAATGGTACAGATATACTGGTATGGATCAAGCTCACCAGATGCTGTTAAAAGTAATGTAAAATACAAATATACATTCCCTTCAATAATACCTATGGGAAGAACAAATAAAAAACTAGATGAAGAGATCGATACAAAGATGAAATCTGACCTTACAGGCAGGTACCTAAACTTAGAAGAAGGCGCAAAAAAAGTATACTTTAAGATAGAACTTTATAATGCAAATGACAATTCTTTATTAGATACTAAAACTAAAACAATATCTGTTTCTTAGATATCTAAGCTCACTGTAGCTTTATATCCTTTAGAATTCTGCTCTAATTTATATTTATATAATGTAACTGCTTTAACTACAGTTTCACCAAGTTCTGGTTTTGTAGATTCTCCAGAGATCTTAGCTTTAACATGATTTTCATCTATGTCTAGAACCTCAAACTTAGAAAAAAACTTCTCTTCTGTATCAACTATAGCTATCAAAGCCTGAAGCCAGTTGATCATCAAATCATCTAGATTATCTGCTTTTATCACAAACTCTTCTGTGTCCTTGGCTTTAACCTGATCTATCTTACATATAACAGAACATAAAGCTTCAGCTGCATTTTCAAACAATTCTTTTAGGTCTTTTCCATATGCTTCAAACATAACATCTGAAGTAATATCATCCAGAAACTTGTATTTTTTCATCTTAGTAAGTTATTATCTGAGGAATAGCTTCATCTGCGCTCTCTTTCTCTTCTTCTTCATTCATTGGCTCTTCTGGTGTGGGATCTGGAGTTGAAACACTCCCGAACATATTAGCAAAAGCATTTCCACCTGAAGAAGGTTCACTACTTGAAGAATCATTGCTTGGTGTATCATTAGCAGAACCCCCAAATGAACTAGGGTCTTCAAATATATTTGCAGAGTTGGTATAAACCTTGCCTTCAACTAACTGCTGAAGCATTTTGATCGCTTTGCCTATCTCTTCATGAGAATCCTCTTTTGTATCTATAGTTATCTTCATAATACTCTATAGAACATCAGATAATATAAAGTTTTCTATAATCCTGCGATATTGGAAAGTTACCTTACTATAGAAACTCAACATTCAATTCAATCTGGTCATAAGTAGGATATTCTTCAACAATTGCTAAGGATAGATCTTTATTTTTTAGTAGTTTTTTGTCTTTAGTTATGTTCTTTAGTAAGTTTTTATCGATGATGTCTCTTATTTTCTTTACTTCTTTTACAGAGGTTAATATCCTTAATTTGTTCTTATCAACTTCAATATTTTTTACTTTAAAATCTTTTTTAATATTGTCTTTTATTATCTTTAATTCTGCTAAGTATTTATTCTTCAATTTAGTATTATTGACTATTTTCTTTATTTTTTCTCTATACTTAAATCCTGGTTTTAAAGAAGAAAGATAAATACTTCCCCGTATCAGGGTGCCATCCTGGGTAATCTTATCATATGCTTTGGCGATATTCTTTGCTCTTCTTTTGATCCTGTTAGCCAGCTGTACTTTATCCTTTAAAGTTGCAGTACAATAATGGACATTAATCTCTAGTCTGTTCTTTTCAACAAAGTTCAATAAATTAAGTGCCAATTCTTCTGAACCATTAACAGCATAGGAAAGTTCATTCTTAGGCTTATATCCTAATTTCAATAATTTATTCACTTTATTATCAGCAATTTCCAGCTCATTCAGGTTAAGGAATAATTTTTTCTTAAATTTCTTATTCAATCCATTTAAATTAAGAATTATCTTCTTAATATCGTTTTTATTTTTAGGGATTGCAGGAATCTCAACACCAACATCCCATTTGTAGTCTAAAGCCAGTTCTAGTTTATTCCATAGTTTATGATCTTTAAAGTCCAGATGAAACCTTATTTCATCAAGCCCAGCATTGTATAATTTATCTAATGTTTTTTTATCTATGAGGTCAAGTGAAGTATACAAATGAATATGGAATTTCTTTCCAAATTCTTTTTTTAAGACCTTGATATAGTTTAAAGTACGACTTAATTTGCAAAGTGGGTCTCCTCCTGTGAATCCGGCACCAGCTGCACTGATCAGTTTTGCTTCTTTAATGATATCATTAACATTCTTAATACGCCATTCATCTGCATAAACAACGTCTTTGCCATATTTTTCGTCAGAGATGGGACAGAAATAACAACATCTGGGACATAACCCTGTAACGAAAAGGACTAATTTAGAACCTTTAACACATAGTTGACAGCCTTTTGGTAATTTTCCAGTTTTGTATGAATAATATTGTGTTTGTTTCATGTCTATCTATCATCTGTGTATTTTTACTATTTAAAATAGTATGCTAATGTTTAAATAAATCAATTGATTTCTATTTTAAATGGTAAAACCTACCATCCTGCAATTTATCCCTCATGGGAACCGCCAGGCAGGCGGCGGAGAAATCTATGTTGATGCTCTTTCTAAAGGACTTGTTAAGATAGGTTATAATGTAATCCATATGGAAATAACAGGGGATGCATCACTTCGCCCACATTGTGATGATGGTGTATATGTATTACCTGTGTATCAAAAACATTTAGATGGTATTAGCAGATATTTACGCATAAATACTTATGCCTGTCTAAGATCAGCTATCCGATCAGCTGTTAAAGGCGAGGGCTTACATTCTATTGATGGTCTTACTAATCTGCCCCCTGTTAATCTGATCCATTGTCATTCTAACCATACCCCATTTGGATTGTATGTTTTGGGGTTAGCTAAAAGATATGGTGTGCCTTCTGTCTTAACATCTCATCTAAGCGAGAGGAAAGAGGGCAATTATAAAGATATGATATCTAAGGGGATTATCTTTTGTACTTCATCATTAGCTACAAAGAGATTAGCAGTATGCAATGGTGCTGGACAAGTATCTTTTTTACCTTTTGAAAATGTAGGTTCTTTTGTAGATACAATTTTGTTTGATCCTCAGAAGGCAGATAGGGAAAGATTTAGACAGAAATACAAAATAAGTTCTGGTGATGTCGTGATCGGCTATGCTGCACGCATCATAGGTTATAAGAGGCAGGAAAAACTAATAGATGTTATCGGTATGCTAAAAGATCATCAAAATTACAAATTGTTTTTAGCAGGTACAATTGATGATGAAGAATATTATAATGCATGTCAAAAAATGATTGTTGATTATGATATAAAGGATAGAGTTTTTTTTGTTGGAGAATCAAACTCTTTAGAAGGCATATCTAATCCACATACTGCACTTAGCAGAGAAGATATGCGTGATTTCTATGCTGCATTAGACATCTATTGTCAACCGAGTGATTTTGAAGGTTTTCCATTAACTGTTCTTGAAGCGATGGCTATGGGGAAAACGATAGTTACTATGGATCAGCCATGGGTGGATGAGTTTGATGATTTTCCTGGCATGATTCATGTTATAAAATCTGATAATCTTATTGAATTAGTTTTTAGCCTAATACAGTCTGGAGCACCAGTACCTAATCTCAGATCTAGGGGTGTGGTGGAAAGTAAATGCAGCTTAGCTGAATTAGTAAGAAAACATGATTTTGTTTATACGGATTTATTGGAAATTTCTTAAGAAATTTTCAGAGGGTATAATTCTCTTTACTTCAGTGCGAAATTTCTAAGAATTCAAATTGACGGAAAATACCCTGACCGCTTAGAAATAAATTCTTAACTCTTAAATCAAGTCTTGAGATTTAGTTTGGGGATAGTTATCAGTTTGAATTATTACCAAATAATGAAACACTTACTTCTTAGATTAAAGAATACATTTCGATAGTTAAAATTCTAAGATTAAAAATCAAATAAATAATCTTTGATAATTCATCCAAATATTTTTAACAACTTCTTCAAATTCCATCTTTTTTATGGAAGCAATCTTCTTATATGATTCGACAACAAAAGCAGGTTCGTTTCTTTTATCTTTAACTGGCGACAAATAAGGGGCATCTGTCTCACAAAACAATTGGTTTATATTGACTAGATTAGCGACTATCTGTATATTTTCTGCCATAACTACATTTGTTGGTATGGAGAAATAATAACCCAGATCTGCTGCTTTTTTAACCAAACTTTTTTTACCACAAAAACAGTGCATTAAAACTTTCTTGATAGAAGAACTTTCCAAAATATCAATAACATCTGATTCTGCTTTTCTGGAATGGACTATTACTGGCTTTTTGATCTTTTCAGCTAGTTTAATTATCTTCTCAAAATTGGATTTTTGCTGTTTATCATGCCCTTTAACAGTATAATCCATACCAACTTCACCAACGGCAATAATCTTATCCTTATTCGATTTGATAAACTCCAGTTCATTATCAAGATTCAATGGAACAACTTTATCCATTGGATAAGCACCATCTCTTAAGCCAGTATCAATACAAAAAAGAGGATAAACGCCTAGGGCAACTTTAACAATATCATATTTAGAAGCTAATTCTAAAGCGATCTTATTAGTAGCATGGTCTACACCATTTGTTAAGATAACCTTAACATCATTAGCCTTAGCATTAGAAATAACTTTATCTATATCATTAAACTGGGGATTGTCCAGATGGCAGTGTATATCTATTAACATACTAGCCTAAGAATTAATAACATTTATAAACTTTTATAATTCGAAGAATTGTAAACGGTTTATAAAACATAAGTTTTATAAAAGTTCCTCAATTTGTCTACCTTATGGATTCAGTAAGAAAGTGCGGAGCATAATTTCTTTTTCTAGTTAGATTCATTTATAATAATCAAGAAAAACCAACATTGGTGAATACTTGAGTGGAGAGGTAAAATCCATACGAAGTGTGGATTTTTCCTTTGCGAAAAGGATTTTACGAAGTAAAATCCGTGTATGAACCCTGTGTTGTTGGTTTTTCTTTCAAATTACCAATCATTGTTGTTAAAATTTCAAAATAAATTAAAAATCAATAACCAAAAGGTGAAAAACATGGAATATGTCAAAGATTTTCAATACAAACCAAATATAACAGTTAAAGAATTAGTAGACCAATACCAAAATATGGGCTATCAAAGCATAGAACTTAGAAGGGCAGCTGAAGTGATAGTCAGGATGAAGAAAAACAATGCAAAAACATTCTTAACCTTCACATCTAATATGGTAACTTCTGGATTAAGGGGCTTTTTTGCTCAATTGATAAAACTAAAGATAGCAAATATCATAGTAACTACTGTTGGTGGTATAGAAGAAGATATAATGAAAGCATTTGGAGAAAAGTTTACAATTGGAAAATTTAAGTCTGACGATGTAGAGCTCCATGAAAAAGGGATAAACAGGATAGGGAATCTTTTAGTTAAGAACGAATCCTATATGAAATTCGAAGATTCTATCTTACCTATTTTAGATAAACTATATCAAAAACAAAAACATTGGGCTGTTTCTGAAATGTTAAAAGAGATTGGATTGATGCTAAGTGATGAAAATTCGATACTTTATCAGGCAGCAAGGAATGATGTTCCTATATTTTGCCCAGCAATAACAGATGGAGCTTTTGGATTCCATCTATATCTATTCCAAAAAAAACATCCTGATTTTATCGTTGATGTTGTAAAAGATTTTGGAAATATTTTATTGAGTACTTCACAGGATGAGAAAAAAGGTGTTATCGCTCTTGGTGGTTCAATCTCAAAACATCATGCTATTCTTTGTACATTGTTAAACGGTGGGGCAGATTACGCATTATACATGACAACTTCTCATGAAACTTCGGGTAGTGTTTCAGGGGCGACAACTTCGGAAGCTAAGTCATGGGGAAAAGTGAAAGATGAAGGGGATATAGCAACTGTTAATGGGGATGTAACAATAAATTTTCCATTGGCTATGGTGCATGCTTTAGAACAGTTAAAAGAAGATGGATTGTTGGAGGTAAGATTAAATGAAACAGCCTAAATTCATATTATCAAAGAAAATAGTGATAGAACAATACAACAAAGTAAGGCAATTAGCTGATAATGTATCTTATAGTTCAAAAACAAACCAGGATATAACCAGAATTCTGGAAAAAGATACAGATTCGATGTTTTCGGTACATTTCATAAACGAACTAAAACATATACAAGACAAATCGAGAGTGATTTTCTTAGCACAAGCATGGGATCAACAACAGATAAGTAGTTTAGTGCAAGATGGGATAATTAATTTTGTCGTTGATAATGAATATGATCTGGATGAATTATTGAAATTTATAAATCAAGATAATACAAAAATCAATTTATTCTTAAGAATAAAACTAAAAGAAAATACAATAAGGACAGAGAAATATTTTGTTTTTGGTATGGGTGCAGAAACAGCAAATAAAAAGATTAAAGAATTAAGAAACAATAAGAATATAGGCAAATTGGGTGTCCATTTCCATAGGAAGACCCAGAACATGGCAGAATGGAATTTAAAATATGAGATTGAGAATATTCTGGATTCAGAGACGATAAAAGTATTAGACATGATCAATATTGGTGGGGGGCTGCCTTGTGAATATGCAAACACAAACATTAAAGTTCTGGATTCTATCATAAAAAAGATAAAAGAATTTAGGGAATTTCTGAGTAGTAATGGTATCGAGTTAATCATAGAACCTGGAAGGTTCATAGCAGCTCCAGCAATAAAACTAAGTACGGAAATAATTGGGATATATGACAACACAATCCTTGTGAATGCTTCTGTATATAATTCTGATATGGACGCTATAATCGTTCCTGTTAAATTGTTGATAGAGGATGAGGTAAAGGAAGATGAATTAAAAGGAGAACAAGAAAAAATAAAAGAAGAATGCAAGCCCTATATAATCAAAGGTTGTACTCCTTGCTCACAAGATCTATTCCGCTACAAAGCTTACCTAAAAGATCCAAAAGTAGGAAATAAACTAACATTCCTAAACGCAGGAGCATATAATTTCACATCTGATTTCTGCGACCTAGAGAAAATAGAGACTGAAATTATAGAATAATCCTCTACTTTAGATACAAAACAATAATGCTTTTAAATAAAACCCATTTCAACATTAACTATGGATCTTGAAACAATAAAATCAATGAAAGGACAAGCCCCAATAGTTGTACTTACATGCTATGACTTCAATACAGCTAAAATTCTAGAACAATGGGTAGAGATAATCCTTGTAGGGGATTCACTGGGCAATGTTGTTTATGGTTATGACTCAACTAAGCAAGTTACAATGGAAGATATGGTAAAACATACAAGCGCAGTAAGGAGGGGTGCAATAACCTCATTTATCGTTGCAGATATGCCATATAAATCAGACACAACAAAAGAACTAGCAATAGAAAACGCCCATAGTTTACTAGAAGCGGGAGCTGATGCAGTAAAAATAGAAGGAAAACCAGAAATATGCAAAGCGCTAGTTGAAAAAGGAGTTCCAGTTATGGGTCATGTGGGATTATTACCTCAAACAGCAGAAGAATACAAAGTAACAGGCAAAGATGAAAAAGAAGCAGACGAAATAATAAAACAAGCAATAGAACTAAACAACGTAGGATGTTTTGCAATCGTCCTTGAAAGCATACCTATGGATTTAGCAAAAGGGATAACCAACGCAATAAAAGTACCTACAATTGGAATTGGCGCAGGACCATATTGTGATGGTCAAGTATTGGTAATAAACGATATACTAGGGATAGATCAATCATTCAATCCAAAATTCGTAAAGAAATATGCTAATTTAGATGGTGTAATCGGAAAAGCAGTAAGGGCATATGCTAAAGACGTAAAAAACAGACATTTTCCGGATATTAAGCATAGCTTTAAATGAATTCTAGGGGTGATTAGTTGTAAAGTTACGTAAAGTTTAAATATTCCAACGTATTAAACTACTATTGAGGGTACTTACAATCTCGCTTTAATAGGTTCGCCCGAAATAGCGTTGTGTAAGCTAGAACTTCACGGTTAACCCTCACTTATTTTATTTTTATAATAATTTTGAAATAATTTTAATTATCTGTTCAGGATCGACAAACGATTTAGCTTTTCTTTTTCCTTTAAAAACTTTTTTTGCTATTTTATGGGCAGGAGTCCTTTTTTTTAAATCATATATTTTTCTATTAATAAAAGACATATTTATTTCATTTGTTATGTTATGTTTACCACAAAAATTACCTATTTTCTGGATATAATGGTGTACTTCTTTTGTAGGTCTATGGTCTGGACATATAATCACCTTAGTTATTGATACTTTCATTTCTTGAATAACTTGAAAAATCATATAAGCAAAAATTAAATTTACAACTTTCTTATTATGTCTTTTCGTGCTTTTAGTTTCTAAAGGATTTATAAATTTCTTTTTCAAAATAGCTTTATCTTTATTCTTTAATCTAAGAGTAAAATCATAATCTTTTTGTTTATTTACAAAAGCTAGAATTGTATCCCATTCCCATTTATTGTCTATTTGATTAGCCATATCCATATGGTTAATGTTAATTATATCAACATCTGTTTTCTTATCCATTCATTAAGAAAATTTTAGTTTCTTAAAAAACTTTCTATTTCCAGAAGAGGTATTCGGTTTCGTTTACTTTACAGCTCAAAAAATAATTAATTTTATAAACAACAACAACAATTCCAATACAATATGAAAACAATTGTTATCGGAATCACAAGCAGCATATCCTGCTATAAGATACTCGATCTAATCAGAAAACTAAAGGGTAAGTTCAATATAGAAGTGATCTTATCAAAACACACAAAGAAATTAATCGATAAAAAAGAGTTTGAATATGTGTTGAAAAAGAAAGTTCACACAAAACTTTTCTATAAAGACTGGAACTATCAAGATTATCTAAAAGAAGAACAGATGGAACATATTTCTTTAGCAGACAAAGCAGATCTTTTTTTAATTGTACCTGCAACGGCTAATATTATAGGGAAGATAGCAAACGGGATTGCAGATGATTTGTTATCTACGTCTGTGATGGCAACTCATGCTCCTGTAATAATCTGTCCTGCTATGAATTGCAAGATGTTGGATAATCCAATAGTAAGACAAAACATCCAAAAACTAAAACAATTGGGATATCAGTTTATAGATGCAAAACAAGGTATGTTGGCATGTGGTTATAAAGGAAAAGGGAGATTAGCGAATATCAATAAAATAGCAAAAGAATCGATAGAGCTGATAAAAACTAAGGATAAACTGAAAGGTAAAAAAATAATAGTAACCGCTGGTCCAACACAAGAACCGATTGATCCAGTAAGAGTTATCACAAACAAAAGTTCTGGAAAGATGGGCATATATATTGCAGAAGAAGCAGCTAAACTGGGTGCAGATGTAACATTGATCCGAGGAAAAACTGATATTGAACCTAATCAAAATATAAAAGACATAAAGATAGGTTCAGTAAATGAACTTTTTAATAAGATAAAGAAAGAGATTAAGAATAATAATATAATCATACATGCAGCAGCTGTAAGCGATTTTTCACTCAAAGAAAAAATTGATAAAAAAATAAAAAGTGGAAAAGAGCTTCATCTAGAGCTGACTCCAACAACAAAGATATTTGAAAAAATAAAAAAAATAAAAAAAGATATAACATTAGTAGGATTCAAGGCAGAATATAAAGTTAGTGAGAAAGAATTAGTTAAAAGGGCATATGGACTTTTAAAGAAAGCTAAAGCTGATTTTATAGTTGCTAACGATGTGGGGAATGATGTTTTTGGTTCAGAAACAAACAATGTGAGGGTAATAAACAGATCGGGGAAAATAAAAAAATTTAAAGGCACTAAAAGAGAAATTGCAAAGAATATTCTTGATATTATAAAATGATAAGCGCATTTGCACCGGGAAATGTAAGTTGTATCTTTAAGATAATAGATAATAAAGACAAAACTAAGAAACATAGCTTAGGTGTTGGTTTTACTGTTGATAAAGGAGTTATTGTAAAAGCAGAAAGGGCAGAAAAGACAAAGATATATGTTAATGGGAAATTGATGAGATTTCCTACTGTTGATTTTGTGATAAATACATTGACAAAAAAACCAATAAAAGTAGGGATCAAAGACCAACTTCCATCTGGAGCAGGATTCGGCATTAGTGGAGCATCTGCAATAGCGGCAGCTTATGCAATAAACAAGCTCTTAAACTTAAAAAAATCAAAACAAGAACTGGCTATGGTAGCGCATCTTGCAGAAGTCACAAATGGAACTGGGTTAGGCGATGTTGCAGGGCAATTCAACGGTGGTTTTAACATGAAGATAAAGAAAGGGAAGCCATTAGCAGGAACTAGCCTAAGGATAGAAAATAAAACAATTTACTATAAATTTTTCAGCAAATTATCCACAAAAAAAGTAATAAACAGCAAAATAAAAAAGATAAAGATAAACAAATCTGCAGATAGGGCATTAAAAAGGATAAAAACATTAAAGGTTAAGAACTTACAAGACATAATACGTATTTCAAGAGACTTTGCTATTGAAAGTAACTTATTAAAAGACAAAAAAGTTAAAGAACTGGTAAAAGATATAGAAAACAAAGGGGGAAATGCATCGATGATAATGCTGGGAAATGCTGTTTTCTCTGACACTAAATTCAAAGATTGTAAAAAAGTCAAGATATCGCAAAAAGGTGCACACTTAATATGATTCCAAAATCACATCCAAGGTATGTAAGCTTAAAGACCAGAGATAATATAGTTAAAGGTGTAGGAAAAGGAATAACTTCTATCCATGGCCTTATAGCACAGGGGAGAGGGGAGGCATTTGATTATCTGATTGGTGAAAAAACAACATTAAAAG
>Ga0233431_1002943_pt1 | contig 21971 bp, 30 predicted proteins | sample SI_118_April2016_FD_179867 | JGI IMG/M metagenome (GOLD analysis project Ga0233431, IMG submission 179867) | Seawater microbial communities from Saanich Inlet, British Columbia, Canada - SI_118_April2016_200_MG | ecosystem: Environmental > Aquatic > Marine > Inlet | place: Canada: British... | reverse complement strand
CAATATACTATGTATCTCAAGCAGCTGGTGTTTGGGGCGGAATAGTTGGAATCTTAAAAGCAATGGTATGGCCAGCATTTTTAGTACATGCACTTCTGAAGTTTATTGGAGCTTAAGCTCATTTTTATTTTATTATTTCCGAGCTGAACAAAGTTCAGCTAGGACTAGCAAATCTTTTGATTTGCTTGGTTATAAGTTATTAATAGCGATAAATAAGAAAAATAAAAAGAAATCAGAAGAAGTTAAACTTCTTCCGGTTCTGGACAATTCAGATCTCCTTCGTTTCTGTCGTTGTTGTTTTCGTCGATTTCTGATATTACATCCTCATTGTCCGCAGTAGTGTCTGCAACATAACTTGCATAATTATGTGTAAATATGATTGGACAAATTACTTCAACTTGTTGATTTGATGCAATAAGTAATGGCTGACCGACAACTTCGCATGGATAGAATTGGCTATAATCTCCTGCTAACCATTTTTCAATCCAGAAATAAGTATTTGAGGGTCCTGCTGTTTCAGTTCCAATATTTTTTACATATGCACGTACATTACATTCACCAGATCCTGCAACGTTTTCTTGCATCCAAATATCTGTAACAACTAAATCTGCTAAATCTGGAGCACCATCACCATATCCCCAATCAGCGTATGTTGTTCCAATAACACTTAAATGTTGTTCAATATCACAATCAACTTCTGTTTGGTAAGATAAGTCACAAGTAGATTCAATTGAATACAAGTTGCCTCCGCGTGAAAACATAACTCGTTCATCTTCAGGAGCCCAAGAAGGATAATTTGCACCAGATAGTGCAATTTGTCTATATTCTGAACCACCGATGGTTTTTACATAAATTCCAGCAGTTAAGTAATTAGTACCTGAAATAAGTGTATTTGCTTGATATGCAACACTTTCACCATTGCTTGACCAATCTGGCCACACTTCCATAATGAGTTCATCATCATCAGTTATCTGTGTAATACCTAATCCACTTCCTGGAATGCGATTTGCATTGATTGCATATAGATCATTATACAAATTCATCTCTTCATCATCATTATATGCGATAGGTCCCATTTTAAAATTAGTAATCATTATTTGCGTGCTTTCAGGATTCCAAGAAGTACTCCTTGCATTAACACAAGCAACTACGTGTGCATTTGAACCATCAGTATTCATAACCCATAAGTTCGGTATCATTGCGTTTTCATATCTATTACATAGTGGAGTATCTTCATAACTAATCCAAGCAATTTTTGTTCCGTCAGGAGAATAAGAAGGGTCAACATCTGGAACTAAATTAAGTGTTAATTGTGTTGGAATTGGGTTTGATGTTGATACTTTCCAGATTTCAGTTGCAACCATTTCTTCAGGATTTGTTTGGTAAACAACTACACTTTTTTGGTAGTTATAACTTGGGCTTGTTGTAAGATGTGGCAATGTAATTGGAATTGGCGCACCATCGCGGTTAGATTTTTCATAAAGATTTATGTCATCAGTAACTATTACTTTATCTGAGTATGCCGTTGCAACACTTAAAGTCGTCATTAGTAATCCGATAGCTAAAATTAAACTAAATAGCTTTTTCATAGTAATCACTCCTACGGATTAAGTTTTATAAATAAATGTTCGATCAATACTCAAAAAGGTTTTATGTAGCATAGTATCTACGTATAATCAATTTGTTTCAGGATTACAGATAATATCAAATAATCCAGGATTATTGTTGTTCTCGTTTTTTTCTATATTGTTTTCCATAAAGTCAACATCATAATCAATATAGTAGAACCCGGGTTTTATCTTCAGTACGCAGTCAACCATTAGTTCTTCACCTGGTTGAAGTACTGGCGTATGCATCATACAAGCTGTAGAAACTGACCAATCTCCACCACGATTACCTATGATTCTAGCCCAAGTAACTGAATCTACTGAAGCTGAATCTCCATTGTTTTTAACTGGTAAGCTTAACCAACAACCATCTCCATCTGAAGTCATGCGACCAAACTGGTCACCGATTAAATCAGGTAGGTCTGCTTTAGGTTGCTGAACTGCAAAAGGATGTGCAGATACTACTGAAAATAAGATCATAATAGTTAATATGAGTGTTAGTTTTCTCATACTCAATATAAGTAGTAAAGGTTTTTAAAATTAACTAAATCAAGAAAATAAAAGAAAAACTCCTTTCGGAGTTTATAGTGGCGTTGGACAGTTTAACATACTTTCACTTCGTTCGTTGTTGTTTTCATTTAGTTCCAGAACTAAGTCTCCATGGTCTGCATATGTATGTACGGTGTATCCACTTGGGTTGTGCGTAAATTGCAAAGCGCATCTAACTGTGTATGTTTCACCATATTCTAATATTGGTGGTTGACCAATAACTTCGCATGGATAGTTTATGTCTTCACCATCTAATGTTTGCCAGATGTCAAAAAATGTATTTGAGGCAGTTGCAGTTCCATCTCCAATGTTTTTGATATCTGCTTCGACAGTACATTGGAAGGAGGGAATAATTGGCGCCATTCTAATATCTGTTACAATTAGGTCTGGTGAGCTTTGGTCTGTAACGCCATAATCTGGCCACTCAGCATTATCTACACCATTGTAAAATTCTGCTGTAAGAGTAATATCACAATTTGCATTTACTGAAACAAATGCTGGATGACCACCTGAATGCGGAAACAGAACTCGACCATTATTTAATTCCCACGTACTTTGTCCTGCTGACCTGGAGAGCATACATTTACCTGAACCACTTTCTCTGATTTTATATGTTCCGTAATTTTCTATTGCAAAGGATAGCCACGTACTACCTGAATTTGACCAGTCTGCCCATTTTTCTTCATGCATCTCGCCTGAAGTTGTTACTCGATTTATATCTTCATTCGTGCTCGCAACTTTATTGTAAGGGATAGAATATATGTCGTCGTACATTTCTATGAAATTTCCCTGATCCCATCCTTTTTGATAAGTAAAATAGTTCATATTTCTAGTACCTATTCTGGAACTATCTGAATTCCAAGTAGTTCCTTCGTAAAAACCACATGAATTAAGGTATCTTTCTGTTCCATCAAAAGTCATGATAAATAAATTCTGAGGAGTACTACTGGATTCTTCAGTAACTTCGTCACAGTAAGAATTAGGTTCATCTGAAGTGTATGCAATCCATTTTCCGTCAGGTGACCATGATGGCCATCGAGAATTAACTCCTGGTTCAGATATCCTCGTTGCTATTATTGGGTTAGGATAATTAATTACATATAGTGCATCTTTCCCAGTTTCATCTTCTGCCTGAAATACAATTCTGTGCTTTCCCGGAGCCCAGTGTGGGTATGTTGCATGATCGCCATCCCAGATCTTGACTGCTGAAGCTTCTTCATTTGCTTTTACATATAAGTCATTCCCATTAGAGAAGACAATGCTATTTGCGTGACCTGCTGTTGCCATAAGAGGTGTAGCAATCAACAGTAATCCGATAAGTAAAAATAGTTTATGTTTCATAGTGGTGACTACTTCGGATTAGTGTTTATAAATAATCGTAGGATGCAATACTTGTGATAAAGTAAACAAAATAAAAATTAAAAAGTAAGAAGTAAAATGTTACTTCTTCTTTGTATAGTAAACGTATCCACCAATACCAGCAATTACAATAACTGCAATTACTAAGTAAAGCATTGTATTATTTGATTTAGCTCCTGGTGCGAATACACCTTCATACATACCGTCATAAATATTTTCTTCAGCTGTTTCAAGACAACAAGTACACTCTATATATCCAGAATCTGCGATTTGAATATTATTATCTTCCTTAAATGGTCTATTACAATCACTTTCAACTGTTTTAAATTCACCTTCAAAATAAGCACTTAACTCTGCTTTTGAACAAAATCCTTCTCCATTGAATGCTTTCTCACACCTCTCACTACAGGTTTCAGTAGTACTTTTCAGTTCTTCAATTGGAGAAATTTTAGATATCTTACATTCTTCTATAGCCGGAGTTTCAGAATCATCTTCAAAATCATCTTCTAACTCTATGCAAGCACTCTTATCTGCACAATCAGAATCTTCACAATCAATATGATAATCCATATCATTATCTAATCCATCATCACAAGCATATTCATGATGCGGGCAAATTGTTTCGCAATCATCATCATGACAATCCATTAGATCATCGTGGTCATTATCTAATCCATCATCACAAGTATATTGTGGATATTCGTATGCTACAATACAGCACCCAATCGGATTACAAAAATGATTATCTGCACAATCAGTATCCTCTTGACAAGCATTTGCATCATTTTCAGTATACCATTCATAACAATCCTCATCATAACAATCAATTGCACCATCTCCATCATTATCAATATAATCATCACAAGCAAGTTCCTTAGCAGTTACATTCTCATTTAAAAATAAAATCATAATACCTAGTAGAAAACTCATTAAAATTAAATTCTTCAATCTCATTTTCATCACGTTAGTATTGAGATTTATTATATATAAATATAACTTATTATTATGAAATAAGAATAATGAAAAAATAAAATTAAAAATCCAAGCTAAAATATAGCTTGGAACGTATATTAGATTATAATCTAATTAGTAACGCTTAGGTCTTCGCTTAGCGAAACATTCTCTACAGAAAACTTCTTTGCTTGGATCTGGCTTGAATGGTACTTTACAATCTTTTTTACATTCTGAACAGACAGCATCGAATTCTTCTCGTGGACCTCTGTCGAAATTTCCGCGTCCTCTATTTTCATATCCCATGGTTAATCCTCCTTATCTTAAACTTATAAGAACTCGATTATATACGTCAGCATTCCTATATGCTCTGATAAACAGCCAATTTAGGTGTTTAAAAGCCTTTGCTATTGTTAAAGATTACATATATACACTAAAAGCTACAGTTAATACATGCTGCAGATATCTTTTAGAGAGCAGAGCATTAAGCACAATCTTACTGCGGAGCTGCAAAGAATTGCTGCTGAAGATACGATATTTTTATTTCATTAACATTACAAGAATTGCTTTTTGAACATGTAGCCGGTTTTCTGCTTGATCCATTACAATAGCTTTTGGCCCATCCATTACATCATCAGTAATTTCATAGCCCCGATGAGCGGGTAAGCAGTGCATGATTCGCACATCAGGTGGTGCATAACTCAAAAGTTTAGCATTAACTTGATATGGTTTTAGTCGAGAAATCTTTTGAGTTTTATCTTTTTCTTGACCCATTGAAACCCATGTATCGGTATAGATTACATCTGCATCTTTAACTGCTTCTTTCACATTGTCAGTAATAAGTGCCCAGTGGTTTGTCCGGTGTAGAATCTCCTTGCTTACTGGATAGTATCTTGGTGTTGCAACAGTCATCTTTACGTTTAGTTTGTAACATGCTTGTATGAGTGAGCTACATACATTATCTGTACCATCTCCAACAAAGACTAAGTGTTTGTTTTTGAGAGTTCCAAGTTTTTCTTTCATTGTGTACAAATCAGTAAGTGCTTGGCAAGGATGGTTAAAGTCAGTTAAACCATTGATAATTGGAACTGAGGAGTAAAGTGCTAGCTCCAGTAAATCTGAATGGTCGTACAGTCTCGCAACAATTGCATCAACATAGCGAGAAAGTACTCTAGAAGTATCTTTAATTGACTCGTTGCCTTTGAAGACTTGCATCTTATCTCCAGCAAGATCAATCGTTCTGCCACCTAAGTGCGTCATACCTACTTCAAAAGAAACTCGTGTTCGTGTCGAAGACTTTGCAAACAAAAGTGCAATAGTTTTGTAGTTTAGATAATTATGTTGGCGGTTCTTAAGCTGTTTAGTCTTGAGCTTGTCAGTTAGCTTGAATAGTTGTTCTATTTGTTTTTTGCTTAGGTCGTTGATATCTAATAGATGTTTCATTTGAATCCCTTGGGAAGGTCTTCATCCCAATTTTTTATTTTCATGAATATATCACTGTTCCTGCCTTGCCTGCAAGTGCAAGCTCAGCTTTGTTGATTGAAGTTATGATTGTCTTTTTTCCAAAGTCAATTCCCGCTTGAACTTTTGGTTTCATTGAACCTTCGCCAAACTGACCCTCTTTGATATACTTCTTTGCATCCGCTATATTTAATCTTTTCAGTTTAGTTTGAGTTTTCTGTTTGTAGTTGAGGCAAACTGCATCAACATTAGTTAAGATTAGTAAGATGTCTGCACCAATTTTCTTTGCTAGAGCTGCTCCAGATTTATCTTTATCAATGACTGCAGAAATACCCTTTAGCAAGCCTTTTGTTTTCGTTACAGGTATTCCCCCACCACCTGAACAGATTACAATGGAATCTTCTGCTAGTTTCTTGATTTGTGATAGTTCAATAATGTCAATTGGCTCTGGACTTGGAACAATCCGTCGATAACCTTTACCTTCAATGTATTTTAACTTATATTTTTTCTTAAACTTCATTGCATCTTTCTTTGAGTAATAAGGACCAATTGGTTTGCTCGGGTTTTTGAATGCAGTGTCTTTTGAGTCAACAAGAACTTGCGTAACAATTGTGCAAACTTTCTTTGTTGTTTTGTTAGAAATAGCTTGCTGTAACATGTAACCGATTTGTGCTTGTGATTCAGCTCCACAAACATCTAACGGCATTTGAGTTTTCGGAAAAGCTTCGTTTTGTAAAAGAATAGAACCAACTTGTGGACCATTACCATGTGTAATAATTATCTTGTATCGTTTCTTAATTAATTCTGAAATAATCTTTGCGGTTTTCTTAATTTGGTGCTGTTGTTCATTATAGCTAAAGTCCTTAGTTGTAGTAAGCGCATTCCCACCTAGAGCTATAACGATCTTCTTCATAAGACTTATATTGTCAACAATATAAAACCGTTTCTCAAAAAACAACGCCAGCTTTTTATAGGATCGAGTATCTAATCCTATATGGATCCAGACGACAGAATAATGACTGCTTTTGTTCTTATATTTGTCTTGCTCACAGTTGGTACGATTGCATATAGTGCTTTAGAAAGCTGGTCTTATGTTGATTCATTTTATTTTACTGCAATGACTATAACAACTGTTGGATATGGTGATCTTGTACCAACAACAGATGTATCTAAGTTGTTCACCGTCTTCTTTTCATTCACCGGAATATCTATTGCGTTAGTTATTCTTGTTTCTTTAGGTAAGAGCTACTATGATCGAGAGAGAAGAGCAATACATTATCGAATCCAAGCATATATGGAGAGAAAGAAAGCGCAGAAAAAACCAAAACATAGAAAGAAGAAAGTAACTGCTTCTCGAAGACAAAACTTATTTAGTTTCTTCAAATAATTAATAAATATTATTTCAGCATTTTTCTGATAAGTGAAGGTAACTTATTTCCGATTTCTTTGAAGTTATAGGATACAAGAACGGTGGGTTTATTTAGCTTTAAGATCTTATCAAGTCGAATAGGCGTTCCAATAAGAACTGCATCTGCAGGAGTTGCATTAATTGTAGCTTGTAGTTCTGCTAGTTGCTTTGTTGAATAGCCTTCTGCTGGAAGGACATTTGTGAGTTGTTTGAATTTAGCAAAAACTTCTTTGATAGATCCTTTTGCATATGATCTAGGATCCACTAATTTGCAACCATATCTTTTTGCTGCAATAGCACCTGCACCATAGCTCATTCCACCATGTGTTAGTGTAGGACCGTCTTCAACAACTAGAACTCGTTTACCTTTGATTAACTCTGGTTTGTTTACTGTAATTAGTGATGCACCATCAACAATAACTGCTTTTGGGTTGAATTTCTTGATGTTTTCAGTTACCTTGTTTATGTTTGTTTTTGTTGCAGTATTTTCTTTGTTGATCAAAGCAACATCTGCCATCATCATGTTAGCTTGACCTGGATAGTAATTAAGTTCATGTCCTGGCCTATGTGGATCAACTAATGTAATTAGTAAGTTTGGTTCATAGAAGGAAAAGTCATTGTTTCCCCCATCCCAAAGAATAACATCAGATTCTTGTTCTGCACGTTGTAAGATTTCCATATAATCAACACCTGCATAGACAATTTCACCACGTTCAATGTGTGGTTCATATTCTTCGCGTTCTTCAACAGTGCAATCATACTTATCCAAGTCAGAGTATGTTTCATATCGTTGCCAAACTTGTTTCTTTAGAACGCCATATGGCATTGGGTGTCGTATAACTGTATAGCGAAGTCCAAGAGCTTTTAGTATATCTCCGACATAGCGAGTAACTTCTGATTTGCCAACACCCGTTCTAACTGCGCAGATTGCAATAACTGGTTTATTAGACTTAATTTGTGTTTCAGAGGGGCCTAAAAGGACAAAATTAGCACCTGTAGAGAGAATTTCTTCAGCTTTTTGCATTACATAGTCGTGAGATAAATCTGAGTATGCTAGCACAACATCATCAATATCATACCCAACAATAAGTTGTTTGAGTTGTGATTCATCATAGATAGGAATTCCTTGTGGGTATAGATCTCCAGATAGCTCTCGTGGATACTTTCTACCTGCGATTCCAACAATTTGTGTTGCAGTAAATGCAACAACTTGGTAATCATGATTGTTTCGATAAACTAAATTGAAGTTATGAAAATCTCGACCAGCAGCTCCCATAATAATAACTCTTCGTCTGCGATTAGCCATATATACTCAAGTAAACAGTTAGATAAAAGCTTTGTTATGTAAGAGAAAAGAAGATCTAGGGGAAAGTGAGGAAACCCTAGATTTTTGTTTAAATATATTCTTGGTTTTTAAGTAGCCGATTTGCTAAAATAAATCGCAAATCATCTAACTTCATAAGGCTCTGTTTTGTTAGGTATAAGTATCCATATAATTCAGCAAATTCCTCATTTGTTATTTTGTTTTCACCAAGTAACATCTTTAGGTTAACTTCAAGTAAATCAATTTCGTCGTGTTGGTTTTCGATTAGATGCATTTGCACCGCAGCCATCATAATGACACCTCCATGGACTCTTGCCACCATTGGCGACCTTTGTCCTATAACTATATCGGCATCCAAATATATAAAGGTAGGTAGTATTGGTGACCAATGGTGACAAACAATGAGGGTAAACTTTAAAAGTTTATACTTCTTACTTAATGATATGATGTTAAAATTGAAACATTTTAAACACCAAAGAAAATGTTTTACCGTTTCTTGGCCATGTGAACAGAGTTCGCTTGGGCTTGCTAAAATGGAGGTTTTAGTATGAAACCATCTGAAATGCAAAAAGCGATTGTTCATTTCATTGGAATAAGAGAAGATCATGGCGCTTTATCTTCTGAGATTGTTAAATCACTGAAAGTTAATCGTCATACATTAGCAAAACATTTGGATGTCTTAGCAACAAAAGAAATACTTTATTTTAGAAAAATCGGTATGGCTAAGCTATGGTTTGTAAATAAAAATCCACTATCTGTTTTGTATGATGATGATGTTGGGCCGTCAGTAAATTCTATTTTCCAAGAGATTATCTCTAAAACAGAAAATTTAGTGTTTGCATTTGATGAGAGCTATAATATAATTTATATGAATCCTGCTGCAGAGAAAGTTTTTGGTAACTGTCTTGGAAAAAAATGCTATACAGCAATCATGTGTAATGCCGAGCCATGTAGTTCTTTTTGTGTAGTTAAAGAATTTCTAAAAGAAGGCAAAGCTGGAGAGAAAATACATTTTTCTGAACGAGATGGTAAGACTTATCGAATAAAAGGGTTTACTGTTCGCAATCCGGATGGATCACTTACTGCTATGGAAGTTGCTGTTGATATAACTAAACAACAACAAATAGAAAAAGAATTAAAAGAACTAAAGAAAAAACTAGGCACGGTTTGATTGTTCAAAAGATTTAAAACGTTTACTTGCTAGTAGTGTTATGGCATTAGTACAAGACTTTCCTTCAATGAGGTGGGCATTTCAACATAACTCACGGCCAAGTTATTGGAAGCTAGTTAAAATAGAACCGATTCGTTTTGAAACTGATGCAGCAGATATGCATAATAGATTTTTAGATGAAATGCCACCGAAATTATATAAAAATCCTAACGAAGCACTTAAAGCATTTCGTGAATATGCTCAAGACCAACTTACTGGGAGATTAAAGAAATTTGATTATATGTATGAGGGAGACATAACTACTGAACCTGAAGAAACATCTGAAGGATTACCTCCTGGTTTTCTAGACATTGAAGTTTTTTGTAGATCAAAACGCGAAGATTCTGATCCGGAGGAAGAACGTCCAGAACCAGAACTAGTTGCAATAATAAAATATCAAAAAAGAAATTAAATTAGCTAATACTTAGTATTGTAATCTTGAAGTTTAGTGTTTTTCCAGCTAATGGTCCTGCAGTATATGCATCGTTTCCAGTTAATGTAGCTTCTTTTGTTTCACCAACTTTCATTCCAGTTACTGTCTTATCAAAGCCAGGAATAACTTGTCCTGCGCCAACTGTGAATTCAAAAGGTCCTCTGCCTTCCGATGTATCGATTTGTTCGCCATCGACAGTTAGCCAGTAATCAACTTTTACAGTGTTTCCATTTTCAACAATATCTTTGTTTCCCATACAGCCACTAAATAAGAAAAGACATATAAGTATTCCGATTATGTAGTGTGTTTTCATGTTTAGAAACCGTGGGAGAAATATATAAAGATGCTGTTGAGTTATATTTTGAAGGGTATATCGTGCATTATTATTTCAGAACCTGCAATTTTAATTATTGGGTTGCTGCCCATGAATTCTTCTATATCCTTGCACGTTTTTCTATGTGCAGTTTCCTGTCCTATGATCTGTGCGCCATGTTCACAAGTAGTCATCCCAATAGTGATTTCAGTTTGTTGTTGGAATGTACCATTTCTAAAATTAAAAGCAGATAGTTCACAATTACCATTCCAATTAGCGTTAATCCCGGAAACTCCAGCCATATCAATCATTTTATCCAAGTCATTAGCCCAGATCAAAGATATAACATAATCAAATTGTTCTAAATCTTTAATATGTCCTTGATAAACGTCTTGCAGGTGTCTTGCTGCAGCTTTGTTTGGATTACCCATAAATGCGTCTTTTGTTGCTACAGTTTCATGTACGTACGCTCTTGTTGGCGGTTTCCATCGAGCTACAAATCTTACTGGAAATGACATATAGTAAATTAAAAATTACCTTTATAAGTGTTTCAATCATTCATTTGCTTTTTTAGAAGATACCTACTAACTATCCATATACCCAAAAGACCCACAGTAAATAACCAGTACGATTGGCTACCAAAACTAGTTATCTGCAGAAACATAAGTGCCATTGCAGCTAATAAGATGATGCTTAAAGTGATCACATATTTTTTGTTCTTTATCATTTTACTTTCTTTTCAATTCTTTCTATTTCTTTAATATCTGCGTGGATCTCTGGCCGCTCTGGAGTTATATTGCAACATCCACCGGGTTCAATAGAGATACTATATGTTTCAATCTTTCTTGCGATGTCAATGATCTCTTGCTTGTTTAGCCCAATCAATGGGCGAACAACAGAGATCTTAATTGCTTTATCTTCAACAAGCATGTTGTCGATAGTTTGTGATGCAACTTGTGCTAAGTTCTCGCCAGTTAGAAGTGCATCAGCTTTAATCTTCTTAGCAAACTTCTCTGCTTGCATTAACATTCTTCGTCTACATAATAAGCATAATTGTTTGCGTTCTTTTTCGTCTAACTTTTGGTAGTATTGTATAAGTTGTTTGCCGTGATCTAAGAATGTAAGTTTAAGTTTCTTCTTGTGTAACTTGCCAAGTTGTGCAACAAGTTTCTTAATCTTTTTTTGTGTGTAATCATTACCAACAGGAGTTAAGTCAAAGTTTACAAACTCAACATCATAATCTTTTGCTAACATCATGTGCGCTGCAACTGGTGAATCAATTCCTCCACTTATCAAACACAATAGTTTTTGTTTCATTTTATTGATCAAAACTTAAGTTTAAAAAATAAACTATTATAACAAAAACGGATAAATCTAAGCGAGAACTTAGCCAACATTGTTTTAATTATAAATCAAAACAATATAAAAATAAATATTAAAGAAAATAAAAGAGTACAACGAAGGGACTTAGCGTCTTCTTCGTGTTGTTCTACGTGCAGTTGTTGCAGTTCGTCTTGCTGTTGTTCTTCTAACTGCAGTTTTTCGACCAGCTGTTCTTCGTGCTGCGGGAGCTCTTCTTCGTGCAGTTGTAGTCTTTCTTCTTGTTGTTGTAGTAGCACGTCGAGTTGTAGTCTTTCTTCGTGTTGCAGGAGCTTTTCTTGTTGTAGCACGTCGAGTTGTAGTTGCTCTTCTTGCAGTTGTAGCTTTTCTTCGTGTTGCAGGCCGTCTTGTTGTTCGTGTTGCAGCTGCAGTCTTTCTTGCACGTCGAGCACGGATCTTTCTTATTAAACCAATAACCATTTTATCCTCCAATTATAATTAATTATACTATTGTATACTTGTTTATATAGTTTACTCCGAACACATTTACTAACAACATTACTAAACAAACTGTTCGTAAACTTTGCAAAACAATTACAAATAAAACTTAAACAAAAAAATAAAAAGTTGTGGTTAATTACTTAACCACATGTTGCTGCCGCAGCAGTTGCTGCTGTAGCGCCAGTTCCAGACAATCCAAATCCTGCAGATGGTTGTGCAGAAGAAAGTTCTTCATCACATTTTTCTGGTGCGTCATTGAATGCAGCACAAACTGTTGCTAAGTAACTTGCACTATCTCTAGAACTTGAAACTTGTTGTCCATTGATTACAAATGTTGGTGAACCTTTTACACCATACTTTGTGTTTTCATCAGCATGGACATTAAATTGTGGGAATCTTCCACTAACCCAAGTTGATTTGTCTTCAAGTAATTCAGTTACTTTGTATTCAGCATCTAACTTTGTAACACATGCATCTAATTTTGTAGTATCAATGTTTGCATCGTTTAGTGCTTGTTCGTAATCATCACTATCTAAGAAACTCCATAAGTATGCAAAGTACTTGTCTGTTTGTTCATCTTGTATACAAACTTGTCGCATCTGTTCATTAACTTCTTTCTCAGCATGCATTGCATAGTTTACAAATTTGATTTCAAAGTCAATGTCATCACCAAGTAATTCTGCAACAGGTAACATACCCTTTTCTGCTTGTGTTCCAAATGGGCAGTGTGACATTACAAACAACTCAACTTTTGGTTTGTCTGACTTTGGAACATCTTGTGTTGGTTGTTGTGCAACGGGTTGTTCTCCTGCTTCTTCAATTACGAGAGCAATTGCACTTGGGAATAACAACGAACCATCTTTTGTTGCATATGATGTCATTGGTTGTGTTCCTTCTGGAGAAGCTATCTCCATCGTAAGTTTGTATAAACCTGATTCTTGTTCAACATTTGTGATTGTTGCTTGTACGCCATAGTTATCTCCTAAGAATGTCTCGATGTTACTTACAACACTATCTGCAGTAGTAAAATTAGTAATGTTTTCAGCACCAAGAATATTCATTGTCAAACTAATAACGAAGAGCACGCTAACAATCATCGTAATCTTTTTCCATGAAATCTTCTTTTTGTTTTTTGGGTCTTTAGTGATCTCATCTAATAGTTTCTGAGCTTTACCTTCATTTGTCATTTTAGTCTCCTACGTTTGAGCGTTAGCATTTAAAAGAATTATGAAACGCAAGAATCGTCTACGCAATCGCATTCTTCACCATCAACACAGATATCTGGATGTACAGAACAACCCAAAATCCCACATTCATCACAAGAGTCATCTACGGGAGGTTCTGGCGTAAATACGCACATATCTGGGTTCTCTGGTGTACAAGTTCCATGAACTCCGATATTGTATATTGCCATTCCTGAATAGATCATGCTTACAAAGAAGATAATAACCATTATCCAGCTAATGATTTCAAAATTCTTGTTCACAAATCTTGCAGATCGGGGTGATCTTGTAAGCAATTTACCTACAATCTTACTCTTCATTTTTTGATCAAAGCCGGAATTGCAAGGTCTGAGTGTGATTCTTCTGAAGACACAATCAAAAGCTTCAATTGCAAGTGGTCGATGAGTAGCTGAAAACAGCCCCATTATTCCAAACACAACCATTGCTAATATACATATCATATTCTTTCTTTTAAATGATTAATTTAAATGTTGCGGTTACTTACCACAACCACAAGTTCCCTCAACTTTTGCACCGCATTCTGCGTTGTCACAATTACCACCACAACCACTTGTTTCGCAAGTTGTATAAGGGCATTCTTCACAATTACATGCTCCGCCTTGAGCTGCTGCACAATTTTCATTTCCACAAGTTCCACCACATTGTGCAGGTTTTGCTATCGCATTTCCTGTTGGCGCGCTGATTGCTATAACAGCGACCATAGCGATTGCAACTAATACAATCGCACCAAACATTACTTTCTTTTCCATGATATTACTACATTGAAACAACTATTAAGAACTTGTTTGAAACTAGTTTCACTAAGTTTAGATGTAGTTTCGGTGGTTTTTTAAGTCGTTATTTGTGAGTAATATATGGAAACTAACGATGATAGCCCAGTTCAAGAACTAGAAGAACCTAGATACCTTACTGCTCGTTTAGATGGCGTAAGAGTCATTAAAGGTTTAGTGAGTAATTATTTGAATGGATTCTGCGCGATTTACGCTCTTCCGGGGATGCTTTTAAGTAGATTTAGATGTAAAGAAAAAGAGCTACCTGCGCAGGCTGCTGATCACAAACTTACGAAAACGAGCGGTCTTGAAGATGGATTAAACTTGGGAATGGGTTATGTGGGATTGATATCGGCATTTATGGCGGAGCTAAAACTTTCAGAATACACGTTATTTGATAAACTAGATTTCTTGCCTGAATCTATACGTAATGCGGCTATTATCGTACCTGCTGCATCAAACCTAATTGCTGGCGCAATTTTACGTAAAAGAGATTGCCAATAAGTTTTAAATTATTGATGTTTTAGAATAACTGCATTAGTCATTCCTCTACGTCTGCGTTCGATTATGTGACGACCTTCTAGCTTATCTAAAAGGCGCGTAACTTTAACTTTCGAGAGTCCTAGTTTTTCAACTAGCTCGCTTTGGAAAATCATACCTTCTTGTTTAACTAGCTCATCAATTATTTGTTTTTCTTCTTTGCTTAAGTTATCTGGGATCTTGATTTGTTTTTTCTTTGAGCTATCTTTAGTAATTAGATTGAAACTAAGATAAAATAGTATGATAATTACTCCAAATCCTACATAGAACTGTGATGGCATTCTGTCTGCATATTGACAAGTTCCTCCTTCAGCACAACCACATGAAGAAGCGTCCGCATTTCTAATTACGGGAATAAGTGAAGCTAGCAATACCAGTAATATAACTCCCAGGACTGCGACAAAGAGACCTAGCTGTTTATTCTTCATGTTCGTATCCAGATGTTTATACTTATAATTCTTATGATATTGAGTTCATTTTGACTATACAAATATTTTTAATTTAGATTAATTATCTATTAAATGGGAGCTGACGATGAACAAAATGGGTTGTTTGTTTTAGATAGATCTAAATCAATAGAAGATCTTCAAGAAATGATTGTAAACGGACCTACTGCAGTTAAATTTTGGGCGCCTTGGTGTGGTCCTTGTAGAGCTCTTAGCCCAACATGGCGTTCAATTATACCTCAACTTTTTAGAAAATATGAAGTTAAAGGAATTGATATTAATACAGATGAACACCAGCAAATTGCAATAAATTTAGGGGTCCAGTCTTTACCTTGTACTATTTTATTTAAGAATGGCGAACAAGTAGAGCGAATTGTTGGATCACATAATCATCAAGACTATGAAGCTAAAATAAAAAACGGTCTTAAACTTTAATAGAACATTTAATAATCTCTTGCTTACATAAATTATATGGCTAGTAAGTATCAATATGAAAACCTGACCGTAGAATGGTTGGGACATTCTGGCTTTAGAATCTCTTCTGGCGGTAAAGTTATCTACATTGATCCCTATAAGATCGATGAGCACCCCTATCCCGCAGATTTAGTTATTGTTACACATGAGCACTATGATCACTGTGCTTCTGAGAACATACAGAAGGTACTAAAACCAAATACAATAGTTATTGCTCCGCAAAACTGCCTCACAAAACTTGCTTTTGTTCCGCGTCAAAATCTTAAGTTAATACCTACAAAATCAGAATTAGATATTGGTAGAGTTCATCTAAAGACACTTCCTGCATATAATATTAAGAGATTTAGGTCTCCCAACATACCATATCATCAGAAAGGTTATGGTTATGGTATTGTAATTACTATTGATGGCGTTGTGATCTATCATGCTGGAGACACAGATCTTGTTCCTGAAATGAAAGAGTTGAAAGATATTGATATTGCACTTCTTCCAGTAAGTGGAACGTATACTATGGATGCAAAAGAAGCTGCTCGAGCAGTCCAAGAAATCAAGCCAAAAGTTGCTATTCCGATGCATTGGGGAGCTGGAGTTATTGGCTCACAGGCAGATGCGGAAGCCTTTAAAAGCCTCGTTGAGGACTCTTGTGAGGTAATAATACTATGACAATTAATTTAGAAGCGAGAGCAAAAGAAGTATTTGGGCCATGGGGATTCCTAACGCATCCTGAATGGTATATTAATAATTTAGAACATGTAAGTAAAATAATGGCTGTGGGAGAATGTGCAATAAAAGAAGTATATTGTATCGCAGAAAAGTTAGGATATACTTTTTTAAACAAAAGAACATGTGCTGATTTAGGCCATGTTGCAGATACTATTGAACATAGTATGTTGGAAGTACTAAAAACTGTAGAAAACGCAGCAGTAGTAGTGGGTTCAGAAGCAATTAAAGTTTTAAGTCAAGAAGAGTTAGGTCAAGAACAGTAATCCTTCTTAAGTACTCACTTAATATTATATACTAAGTTAGATATTCTTATTCGATTAGTATGGACTGGAAAAATTTCAAAGACCCGAAAACACTAAGTGTTTATGCAATTATTGTACTTGCAGTAGTTGTTGGATACTGGTACTTTATGTAAATGTATAGTACCTTTTCTTTATTTTGTTTTTATTATTTTCAATAATTTTTATATAACAGAGACTATAGTTAATATTAACATGAAATTCTTGAAAGCTCGTCGAAATAATAAGACAAATCTCGATGTAAGAGATGAAAAAAAGCTTGACCGATTCTTGCGGCATCTGGCTGCTGCAGACCGAAAAGAGTATCTTAAGCAATACATCAAGACACTTGAAAAAAGTTTAGAAAATGCAAAACGTCGGATTAGTAAATTAAATAAAAAATCTAAGGAATATAAAAAGACCGAGGTTCGAGAAAAAAACTTCTTTTCCCGTAGGAGAGCTAAGCGTAAGAAGATAAATAAAGAGATCTCAAAAAGGCGAGGGATTACTCGACGACGTGATTAATTATTGAATATCTCAAATCAAAGATTTGGTATTAATTCTGCCATTTTAAGTATTTTCTTATTGTGACGTAGAATCTCTTCAGGGTTTGATCGTATATATTCTTCAATACTTTCAGGCATATAAAATAAAGCATCAATAGTACCGTTTTGTACACAAGTATCTATAGTTTTAGCTATGTCTTTCTGTATAGCATCCTCATGTATATCTGGGAAGAAGCTAATTGATTGTATCATTGATAGAGAGTTAAAATAGTGCTTAAAAAACTATTGAATAACGCCAAAACCGATCAGATGCCATCTAGCTTTGATTTGTCTTGAAATAGCTACCTTAGATCCCTTATGCGCGCAGATTGGGCGCTTTAGGTGCATTTTGACTTTACCTTTAGCAGAACTATTAACCATGCCGAGTGTTGTTGCAGTTCCTGAATTAAGCATAAGCGGTTCATTCATACGTATTTGTTCTACAGGAAGGTCATCTTTAATACCTAATATTTTCTCAAATAGTTCAATTTTTAATTCTAGATCTTCATGAACGGGTGGCGTTTTTCCAGGTAAACCAATAACACAACCAACAATACCATCTTTTTTAGTCACATAAGGGTCTAGCTCTGTTTCAAATGCGATTGATCCACCTGGACCTTTTTCATCAATAAAAGAAGAGCCAACTACAATGGAGTTGATCTTTGTCTTGATTGGTTGCCAAATAACTTGATTCTGACGTTCTGTTTTAATTCCAGGTAGGATCTCAATATCTTGACCAACTTTGAACTGACCTTCAGTAATTGCTCCACCAATAACTCCACCCGATAGGTCTTGGATTGGCTTTCCAGGTTTATTGATATCAAAGCTTCGTGCAATTAAGAATTCTGAATCTTTTGATGCATCTCTTTTTGGTTCAGGCATAAATTCCTGAATCGCTTCAAGAAGATAGTCTACATTAACTCGTTTTTGAGCTGAAAGTGGGATAATTGGTACTTCAAAACCCAGTGTTTGTTTAGCAAAGTCTCGGATTTGTTTGTAGTTATCTTTAGCTTGTTTTTCAGTTACTAAATCTACTTTGTTTTGAACGATTATGATGTTCTTGATTCCTAATATCTTTAGGGCAACAAGATGCTCAGTAGTTTGTGGCTGTGGGCAAGGTTCATTAGCTGCAACCATAAGAATAGCTGCGTCCATGATAGCTGCTCCGGAAACCATAATTGCCATAAGGGTCTCATGTCCAGGTGCATCAACTAAAGAAACTCGTCTAATAACTTTGCCTGCTTTGTCTTTGATATCTATGTCTGCATAGCCAAGTTTGATTGTGATTCCACGTTTAAGTTCTTCAGAATGAGTATCTGTCCACTTGCCAGATAGCGCTTGAGTTAGAGTTGTCTTACCATGGTCTACATGTCCAATTAATCCAATATTCATAGTTGGAAGCATCTGTGTTTTAGATTTGGTTATAGTCATTTTCAGCTATGCTAGAAATTAGCAAATTACCTCCATAGATAAAACAATTTGTGCCATATACTAAGCATAAAACGCGCTTTATAAAAGTTGTTTAATTAAACAATCCTTTTGGAAAGAAGTTGACTTTTATCTCATAAAGCATATGCATGAACTCTACATCTCGAACCATTTCTGGGAAATTCTCTCGAAGTTCCATTACAAGAGCTTCCAGATACTTTGGATGGGTTGTGCTAACAAAGAGTAAGATCTCATTAGAATTAGCAATTCTAAGTGCTAGTTTAGTGTGTTTGTTTTCTTTTAGATGGTCTCTCAATTTTTGCTCAACTTTTTTATCATAGTACTTGACTTTTAGGAAGACAAAATAGTTAGTATATCTTAGGACTTTGTTATAGCCATAAAGTGGGGTGAATTTCTCAATAGTCGTGTTTTTGAGCATTTTCTTGACTCGGTTTCTAATGGTTTGTAGTGTTACTCCTAGCTTTTTTCCAATATCAAAATAGCTCATTCGCCCGTCTTTACTTAGTTCATATAGGATCTTCTTATCTAAATCATCTAGCTGAACTGGTGTAAAATCCAACTTTGGTGACTTTACTTTGTACTTCATTGGAATATCTTCAGCTAGTTCTGGAACAAGTGGTCTGATCTTGATTCTTTCAGTACATAGAACTGTTTTGTACTCTCGGAAAGAATCTCCTAGAAGTGTAACGATTGGGGACATCATATTATCAAACTCAAATGCGTTCTTGCAGATAATCTCAAAGTAGTATGTATATGAACCAAAGACTGAGCATGCCCAGATAATATTATCATGCTCTCTTAGATAGCGCTCAAACTTTTTCTTTTTATCACCTGAGATAGCACATTTTAGAAAGACATCATATGAATAATAGCCTAATTTTGTGTAGTTGATAGTAGGTAGGATCTTCTCAATTGCTCCAATAGTGAACAATCGATCTAATCGCGTCTTGGTAGCGTTCTTTGATAAACCGATGAATTCTGCTAGCTCTGTGTATGTAGCACGTGGTTTTTCTGCTAGCATAGTGAGTATCTTACGATCTCGCTTATCTATTTTGACTTCCATACTGCATTTTATGAAAGTATATTTATAAGCTTTTTCATTTATCTCAGTTTTTAAGTAAAAGACATTAAATATAGTAATTCTGACTACTAAATAATAATAAGGTAATAATAATGACACAAGAAAAAGTAATATTGGAAAACCAATTCATTCGCTCACTGAAGCAGAAGTTTGGTAACAATATAGTACAGGAACTCAATTATAAGTGTAATTCAACTCATGCACGTAATATTTGTGGAGGAGTAGCTAGAAAGAGCAAAAGCTACGGTTTAGCGACAAGTTCTCTTTTAGTGGGACTTGGTATGCCTAAAGATAATAATGCTTTTGCTAGGTTTAATGAGACGGGCAAAATTGAGATTTTTGCGAGAGGTGACGACCTTCTTGCGCCAGATATTATACACTCAACTTTTGATTATTACTTAGATGACTCGTATACTGAACATGAAAAAGCACTTAAATCCATATTAAACTATGCACGGCTAGAGTTAGGATCTATAAACGCAGTTGTAGATAATATCGCGTTAGGTGACATACATAATCAACCAATAATTCATGTAGCTGTACCTGTTTTATCTAACGAAAAAAAGTTGAGAGCTCATAAAGTGTTAGCTGCTATTGCCTACTATCATGGATATCGGATAGAGGAGTCATTATCTGGAAGTCAGATGAGACAAGCTGAGACTATTTTTGGTGTTGATGAAGTAGGACTTCGTGCTAGAATCAGACAAGACCCACGTAATGTGTTGAAAGCTATCCAAGAGGTGCTATAAATGCCACCAAAAACAACGCGAGATTATCTATTAGATGAATCCATTACACAGTTACCTGAAGTATTTGATATACTTAGAGAAAATGAGCTTATGGGACACGTTAAGTTTCATAAAATGGTTAATGGTGAGAATAAATTTCTTATGAGTTTTAATGATGTTGATGAACTTCCTGAACTCGACCACGTACTTGATACTGAACTTAAGCGCAAAGGTATCTATTTACTACCATTCCCAAAGATTGGTGAGCTAGAAGTAAAGAAAATTGCGGGAGATCTTGAACAAATCTTTGAAAGACATGACCCGACCGCAGGTGTTTTTGACACTGCAGCAAGATTACAATCAGGAAGCTCAACATTGGGTCTTAAAAGCACACGCGCAATAGGAAACGCAATGTATGCCTTAGATTTGGGGGTTGTACATGCTTTTCCAGCTAAAGCTTTCAAAGATACATATATTGCAGTGAAAATACATCCAAATGCTTTGTTTGGAATAGTAAATATTCCTTATGGAACATTTGAAGTTAGTCGCGAAAGGGAAGACGCTGTAACGCAGGTAGTTCGATCAGCTAGAACGGATCGTGAATTAGTTAAGTGGGAGTAATGACAACTAAACTGGAACAACTTTTAGAAAAAAAGGGAATACTTTCTAGAGACTTAAACATGGATACATGGTACGATGAACCCGTACGTAATTCAAATAAGTATGGAACTCACCCAGAACATATTATATCTAACAAGGGCACCCATTTTGCAGCTTCTTCTGATTTATCTAATGGTTACGCAATAATGCGGGATATCGCAGAAGCAGGTTTGAGCAAGTTAACTTTTAGTGATGCAGTTACTCTTGTTCACAACGCTTTCCAGAATACTACGATAAGTCCAGAAGTCTCATACAATTTCCTGTGCGGAGGGCCACGTAAAGTATTATCTTCTTTAGTAGGTTCTATGTTATTTACAGACACTGCGATTCATAGCGTTCCTGGAGAAGGTATTTACTTCCAAGATCATGCTCGAACAGATGAATATAATCAACCAGTATTCGATAAAGAAGAACTTCTACGTGGAATTGAAACTAAAGATCCGACAATTAGATTTGCAGAATTCGGAGCTGAACTAAATATCATTCAAGCACTCTGTAATAGTAAAAAAATAGAAAACACATTTGGAGAGGTTATCAAGCTATTTCCACAAGAATTGATGCTAGATGGGTTTAATGACTTGGGAAGAATAGTAACGA
>Ga0233431_1002942_pt1 | contig 21972 bp, 17 predicted proteins | sample SI_118_April2016_FD_179867 | JGI IMG/M metagenome (GOLD analysis project Ga0233431, IMG submission 179867) | Seawater microbial communities from Saanich Inlet, British Columbia, Canada - SI_118_April2016_200_MG | ecosystem: Environmental > Aquatic > Marine > Inlet | place: Canada: British... | reverse complement strand
TGGCTTGTATTCCTCCTTAACTCGCATCACGATAGTCTCATTCCCATGACCATTTAGAAAACTTTTCACCTCTTTCAGGACATCGTTGAAGTTTGCCTTTTGGTAAACTGAGCCATGGTGGATTGCAGAGATATTATTTATGTGGCGGCAACGGATGTCCAGCGCCCGGATGCCTGAATTCATCTGCTCTCGAAGACTTAACGACTGTGTTTGAACTAACAAAGCCGTTTGGGCGATACCCAATATGTTGTGGTGAGCTTTTTCATCGCCAACCTGTGATAGATTGAGTCATAGGTTAACGCCCGGCATAAGAGGCGGGCGAATTAATGGTTAAAAAGCTTATTGTAGTGGAAAGCTTGCTGCAAATACAATGAGTTGTAAAGCCGCACGTTATCGCCGGTCCTTTTTCATGCCGTTGTTAGCGCTTTATTTTATTATTAGATCACCAGATTCACGTTAATTTCCCCATGCAACATTTTTTGTATTTCTTACCGCTACCGCAAGGACATGGTTCATTTCTACCAATTTTTGGACGGTCGATTGGAGTTTCCGATCCAGCCTGTTTCTTCTTGCAGTGAGCGTATATACCTTTAAGTTTCACGTGCCGTTTGAGTAACCTTTTATAAAAATTTGGCACTTGTTTTTCTATGGCAGATTTAACGGCTTCTGTGGAGACCTTAAGCGTAAAGTCTTCCAAGGTTTTCCATCGTTTTTTTCTATAATTGGCCTCGACTGAACATAATTCCTCGCCACTCTTTCCGGCTACATCAATAGCCATTAAACTCAAAGTAACGTCGGAGCATGGACATTTGGGTAACAGGCAATATTGATCTAAAACAAAACACTCTTGTTCATTAATTGTAATTTGCATTTGATCGCCGTACGGCAATACATCATTATATGCTGACATCAGTCCATTCTGTTCGACTTCGTGATAGTCAAAATGGGCATCAATTTTTTCAAGACTGGCATTCTCTGTAATTTTGTTTTTATAAGCGAAATGTTTTTGATAAAGTAACTTAAAATCATCTTCTCCTAATTGGGAGAGAACCAGCTTCGAAAAAGCAAAATTTTCTTTTGAGATTTTTTCTTTATCCTTAAATCCCAGTTTTCTTTCAACGATATCAATCTCAACTGTATGCCGAGATAATGGGTGGTCTGAAAAATTTTCATCTTGTGCAGGTGAAAATTCTATGGTCAAAGTACCACAAGAACATACGGGGTTATCGCAGGCCCAAAAAGAACAATCGTATTTTTCTGTCAAGTTGCTATTTGTTACAGTTGCGAATGTCCTTTTCTCTTTTATATTTTCTAAAAATACCATTGAGTCCCCTATCATTTCAGAATGGATTGCCGAATCAGGAATACTTCACTCTTTTTGGGGGTTTTCGGTTTTGTCATATTTCGGCTCAAAATTTTCTAATAGCCTTTCTTGCTGGCTTGAAATTTCAAATTTCATGCAGCGCCTTGTTGGCCATCAGCTTTGAGTCCATCGTGGAAAGCGACGGTGCCCTGCGGAGTGTGTCCGCCGAAAGACAGAGCGAAAAACGCCTCCGGTGGAACATTCTCAAGCACAAACTCCGGAGCGTTAGTGAACCCGAATTGTCTGTAGTATTCCGGGTGTCCCACGAGACAACATCCCTGAGCCTTCATATCTCTCAGTCGTGACAGATCTTCCCGTATCAGGGCCTTTCCGATCCCCTGTCGCTGGTACTCCGGCAACACCGAAACAGGTCCAAGTCCATACCAGCCAAGGGTGCCATCGGAAATGGTCACGGGAGAAAAAGCAATATGCCCTATCACTCTGGCATCCAATTATGGAACGAGAGATATCGTGAGGGCCTTGGTGGCACACGTAACGCCTCGATTATGAATTGCTCTGTATGGTTGCTGATTTCCAAGGTCTGGAACGCTGCAATTGTCGCTTCGGTTATTGCGCCGATATCTTTGTCAGTTTCGTTTCTGAGTGTTATCTCTGGATTCACAATTTTTTTTCTTTTCTACGTGTCCAAGGCATAATAAAGGATTATGTATTTCTACTTATCATGACATTTGTAGTGTTATCCAGTAAAAAGGTGGAACGTATCGCGATTAAGATATATTGAGAGTAACCCATAGGACTGGTTTTTGTCAAAATCTCTAAAAATCTATATTTTGAAAAGCATTTATCCCTGAAATATTGTTGATATATATTATCGATATGAAAAGAGATTTTGGCTTCAGAACGCCTGGAATAGATAGCAGTAAACACATATTTAACCGAAGCAATGTACGTTGGATATTGCCGGTCTTGTGTCATCCAATAAACGGCCAATTTCACGCTCCTCTCAACCCTCAGTCAGCCTCCCCCCAATGATGAATTCAAACCATTCGTCTTCGAGAAATCGTTTGAGATATCATTCTGACCGAAAGAGTGGATTTGATCTCAAGTGAGTCACAAAGCATTTTAAACCACGATTTGGAGATATGGCTCATCAGACAACCTATCCAGCCAGTTGATTTCAGTTGGATACATTGCATCACAGGTTAGACATCTTACCTCTAAAAAGTCTTGATCGTTATTCACTAATTCGAGTTTTTCGGCTCACTTTTCGCAGTTTTGGCACTACGGATAAATTCTTTAATTATCGGCGCTACATGGGCTTTGAATTTTGAGCCGTTGAACACGCCGTAATGGCCGACGCCTTCTTGCAGATGATGGGCCCGCATGTTTACGGGGATGTTGGAGCAGATGTCGTGGGCCGCCTTGGTCTGGCCCGGAGGGCAGAATTCGTCGTTTTCCCCTTCCACGGTCAAAAGGGCCGTTTTGCGGATCGCCTCGGTATCCACCCGTTTACCCCGATACGCCATTTTGCCTTCCGGCAGGTGGCACTCGTAAAAGATCCGTTTGACGGTGTCATGGAAGAAAGTGGAAGTGCCGTCCATGACCGCCATGTAGTTGTCATAGAAGTCCCGATGCGTATCGGCTTCGGGTCCATTGTTTCCGGCCAGATTGCGGTAGAATTCCAAGTGCTTCTTGAGATGCAATCCCATATTCATGGACATGAACATGGAGAGTTGGCGGTAACCGGCGTAGACCCTCCGCCCTCGGCCGGGAAAGGCAGACGGAACGCGATCGATGAGCAGTTTGTCCAGCAAGGCCGGACTGAGCTTTGGAGCGTGTTTCAGCATTTTGGGCGCGTTGATCCTGGGATCCACCGGGCCGGCCATCAGGGTCATGCTGGCCGGTTGTGCCGGGTCGTCAGCCATGGCCATTACGGCAGCGGCCGTCAGCACCCAGGGGCATGGCTGGCAGGCGGACAACAGGTGGCTGCCGGGTCCCATAAAGCGCAGCCCGTCCATGATACAGTCCACAAAATCTTCGCCACCGAAATCACCTTCGGACAAAGGAACATCACGCGCACTTTTCCAGTCGGTGACATACACTTCGTGATCCGGAAGGAATTCCTGAATGGTGAAGCGGGTTAAAGATGCAAAATGCCCGGCCATGGGCGCCACCAAAAGCACCGCCGGTTCACCTTGCACACCCTCGCGCTTGAAGTGCACCAGGTCGAAAAAGGGTCTTGCGAGAACCACCTCCTCTTTCACGGCAACGGTTTCGCCTTCGATGATGGTTTGGTCCAGCTGAAAGCCGGGGTTCTCGTAGCGGCGGGTAAGCCGTTCCACGAATTCCCCCCCGGCCCGGATATGCCGGTTGATGTAGGATCTTTTTAAGGGAAAATAGTCCATTCCCGCGATCTTTCCGATGGCCCGAGCGGTAAAATTCAACGGTTTAGCTGCCTGCTTGCAGGCATGGTACGTTTGGTAAATCATGAAACATCTCCTTTGAATGGGTAAACATCCCTTGCCGGATTCTAAACGGCTGATTCATTGTATGGCTCCGAGGCACCATATTGCTGGCGCAGGAACTTTTTGTCATATTTTCCCACGCTGGTTTTGGCAATGGCCTCAACAAACTCAAAACGCTCCGATATGCCGTAGCGGGGCAGCTTGCCGGCCTGAGCGGCCCGTGTCATGTGCCGCCTGAGGGCATCGGCGTCGACTTTGCCTTGATACTTTGGCTTGAGGGTCACCAGCATCAGCGGCCTCTCCCCCCATTTGGGGTCTGGGATTCCGATAGCAGCCGATTCCAGAACGCTTTCGTGCTGGCTCAGAATATTTTCCAGGTCCAGAGATGAGATCCACTCTCCTCCGCTTTTGATAACGTCTTTGATGCGATCGGTGATCTGAAGATAATTCTCCTTGTCGATATAACCCACATCGCCGCTGTGAAGCCAGCCGTTGCGCCACAGTTCCGCACTATTTACTGGAGACTTTAAATAGCCAGCGGTCAACCAGGGCGATCGCATGACCACCTCTCCGGTGGATTTGCCGTCATGGGGAAGGATCCTTCCCTTCGAGTCCATCACTTCCACCTCCACCAGGGGCGCCGGCTTGCCGGTCTTAATGATAATATCCAGGGTTTCTTCGCTACTTTTGTTCAGGGCATCTTCCTTTGGGGTAGCAAGTGTCATGACCGGACAGGTTTCCGACATGCCGTAGCCCGCATGAATGTCGATGCTCCGGTCGCGGGCTGTCCTGGCGAGACCCTTGGGAAGCCTTGCGCCGCCGATGACGATTTTCCAGTTGCTCAGATCAGTGGTCTTGGCATCGGCATGGGTCAAAATCATCTGCAAAATGGTGGGCACGCAGTGGGAGAAAGTGACGCCGTGCCGACGGATTAATTCCAAAATCAGAGCCGGCTCATAGGTCCCGGGATAGACCTGCTTGGCACCAAGAAGGGTCGCCACGTAGGGCATTCCCCAGGCATGCACATGAAACATGGGCGTCAACGGCATGTATACATCATTGGAACGAAACCGTCCGATGGTGTCGTAGCAACCGAACTCAACCGCCGTCGCAAGGGTGTGCAGCATCAATTGGCGATGGGAAAAGTAGACCCCCTTTGGATTGCCGGTTGTGCCTGTTGTGTAAAAAAGGGTGGCCCTGGTGTGCTCATCCAGGTCGGGAAAATCAAAAGCAGGTTCTCCCGCCGCCAGCAGTGCGTCATATTCGCCTGCCACGTTCAACGGGCTGCTGGGCATGTTGCCGTCATCGGTCATAATGATGATATGCCGAATATTTTTCAGTCGATCACGGACCTTTTCCACGATTGGCAAAAAATCCCGGTAGACTAGCATTGTTTGGGCCTCGGAGTGGTTTATGGTATAGACAATCTGATCCGGTGAGAGCCGCCAGTTTACAGTTTGCAGACTGGCGCCCATCATTGGAATGGCGAAAAAGCACTCCAGGTAACGGTGGCTGTCCACATCCATCACCGCCACTGTATGGTTGGCGCCCACATCCCACTGGCGCAGGGCGCTTGCCAGGCGATGAATCCGCTCGTTGAGGGTCCTGTAGGTGAGCCGCCGGGAGTCGCGGTAAACGATTTCACGTTCAGGGCAGTTGTCGAGGGGCTTTTTGAGAAGTGATTTGAGATTCAGCTGATAACCATACGTCTCGCCATCGGCATACCGCTTTTCGGATGTCATGTCGCCTCCATGTTCACAGGGGGTTTGATTTCGGCCACGGCATTCCCCAACACGGGCTTTCCTTCCTGATTGCTGGTGCGCAGGACATATCTACCGTCGTCCATCTCCCACGCTTCTGTCAGCAGCGTGTCCCCCGGAAAGACCGGATTGAGGAAACGTCCGGAAATGGATCTCAGCCGGTCGGGATCGTTTTCGCACAGGGCCTCCAAAACGGCGCGGGCGGCAAAGCCGAAGGTGCAGAGGCCGTGAAGAATCGGCCGATCAAACCCCAGCCTGCGGGCGAAAGCGGGATCGATGTGCAGGGGATTTTTATCTCCACTCAGACGGTATATTGCGGCTTGATTGAATGATGTAACGTAAGTGACACTGAAATCCGGTGGCAATCGGGCGGGTGGTTCGTGAATTTCGCTCTCAGGACCCCGCTCACCGCCGAAATTTCCGGCCGTGCGGTCAAACACCTTGCCCAGGTTTTCAAACAGCAAATCGCCTTCCGCGTTTCGGGTTTCCATGCGCAGGTTGATGACAGCCCCCTTGTCTCCCTTGTCGTAGACCGATTCGCACCACAAGGTCGACTGAAGTGTTCCGGACGGCGGTATGGGGCGCTGCAGAATGATCTTCTGTTCGCCGTGCAGAACACCGGCCAGGTTGACGTTGAGCTTGTTCATGAAGGGACCGAAAATGCCCGCCAAGAATGGCACCACGGCGAAGGTAGGATAGACTTTTAAATTTTTTTCATAGATAAAATCGAGTTCCTTCGGCCCGGCGCCGATTCCCAGGGCATAAAGCATCGTCTGGTCCGGGCCGTAGCGAAAAGGCTCGGTCTCGATTGGCTTCCCAACGATTTCAAGATTCAGGGCCATGGCTCACTCCTTTTCAAAAGGGACTGTTTGTGACACATGTGTTTTCAAAAACCGGCACCTCGTGATCGGGTGAACGGAATCGCTTCACCCTCGCCAAGAAAATCCAGTAAATGGCGAGTGGTCTGTGCTTCGTCTTCCAGAATGAAGGCATGGCCACAACATTCCAGTTTCACCAACCGGGCCCCCGGAATGCGGCGGGCAAGGATATCGGCGTTGCGGGGAACGGCCATGTAGTCCTTCGTGCCCGTGATTACAAGGGTCGGGGACTGAACGCGCGACAGACGCCGGTAACTGTCAAAGCAGAGCATGGCCCCGAACTGCCTCATCTGGGCGCCCAGAGGCATGGGTGCCAGGCGCGCTCGCCGCCCGAACTCTTTCAATGCGGCCGGGCGCTGATTCAAAAAATTCTGGGAGAAGAGGAGATTGGTCATCAGCTTTCGGGATCTCACGCGGGGCTGGGTGAGATAGCCCCACCAGAGCCGGTGCCGCGCTGGAAAGACCATGGCGCCGCGTCTGCCGCCGCACCCGGTGCAACCCAAAATGAGCTTATCCACACAGTCAGGATGCCTGAGTGCAATCTCCTGGGCGATCATCCCGCCCATTGAAATACCGAAAATATGGGCACGTGAAATCTCCAATACTCCCAGCAACCCCACGGTGTCCGCAGCCATCTGTGGAATCGTGATGCACCGCCGGCCGATCTCACTGCGACCGGCCCCCCGGTTGTCAACGAGGATCACCCGGTAATTGCCCGCTAGGGCGTTTACTAGGCCTGGAGGCCACCAGTCGCTGTTGGCAGAAAAGCCGATGATCATCACCAGCGGTGGACCGGCCCCCTCTTCCCGGTAGTACATTTGAATGTCACCCACTTGGGCTGTCGGCACGGGGTACGCTCCTCAGGGGTTCATTTCGTAGGCATCCGCCATGGGAAAAACATGTTTTCTCCAAACCCGGTCGAATCGCTCCGGATCGCGCGCCGGATTTTTGATCATTTTCATGCAGAATCCCTTTTGGTCTTCCCTGGCGGTCGGTTTCTGATACAGTTGCAAGGCATAGCGGGAGAAGTCCCGCACCATGAAGTCGAAAATCTGATCCAGCAGGTCGTCTTCGATTCTCTCGATCTTCGCGCATTCGATGATTAACTGCCCGTAGGCCACCAGGGTAAAAAGCTCTCCCAGGCTGAGAAGAAAATCGATGTCCCTGGCCTGATGCTCATCCGGACCTGCTTTCAGGAGAAACCGGGCAAACACCTCGATCTGTTCTTTAAATATCCTGATGTTAGGCAAATGGACGCTGTCGTATGCGAGCTTGTAGTCGTGGAAACGGATTTTGCCCAAACCTCGGGTCGGACCCTGGTTGAAGAGGAATGTGTCGTCCGCCGAATCGGTCCGGCGGCCGATGTCCGGAAATGTGTCCGGGTTGAAAAAATAGTTGGCCATGAACTTGACGATCAGCGCCATGTTGACATGCACGGTCCCCTCCAGTTTGGGTAACGCCCGGATGTCCCGGGCCGCCATTTCAAAATAGGTGTCTTTTTCAAACCCCCTAGCCGCAATCACGTCCCAGAGCAGGTCGATCACCTCCTCGCCCTGGCTGGTCACTTTCATCTTGACCATGGGGTTGTAGAGCAGATAGCGTCGGTCTTCCGGGGATGCGGAGCGCATGTAGTCAACGGCCCGCAGGGCGAAGAGGCGCATGGCCACAAGACGGCTGTAGGCATCGATGAACATCTGCCGGATGTGAGGAAAATCGGTGACGTACTTTCCATAGAGGTTGCGGTGGGCGGCGTGTGTGGCGGCCTCGTAAAAGGCATGGGTACAGATGCCGATGCTTCCCCAGCCAAGGTTGAATTTGCCCACGTTGATGGTGTTGAGCGCCGCGTCCCAGGCGTCCCGGCCGGTGGAAAGCATCTCTTCCGGCGTGATGGGGTAACTGTTAAGGGCGTACTCGGCAACATATTTCTGGGAGTGAACGACGTTCTGAACGCATTCGTAGTTTTCGTGCCGCGGGTCGACAACAAAGAAAACGTAGTCTTCGGTTTCCGAGTCTTTACCGAAGGTGGACACCAGGGCCGCCTCGTTGGCGTTGCCGATGTAGTACTTACCGCCGTCTGCCACATAGCGGTCACCGCTTAAGAGGGTGAGCATCATCTCGGAGGCATAGAGGTCCGCTCCATGGGCCTTTTCCGAAAGCCCGAAGGCGAAAATGCCCCCTTCGTCGAGCAGCCGGGCGGTCTTCTCCTTGACCTTCTCATTGGCGCTCATCCAGATGGGCCCCAATCCAAGGATGGTCACCTGCCAGGCGTACCAGTAGTCCAGGCCGTAAAAACCCAGGACCTCGCTGAAGTCGCTGTTGCGTTGGGTGTCCCAGCGGACCGCCGGGTTTCCCCCACCGTAGGGCGCGGGCGTCAGAAGGGTTGAAAAGACCTTTTCTTCCTTTAGAAACTCAACAAAATCGGCGTACCATTCGCACTTGTGGTCGTCGCGCTTGAGCCTGGCCTTTCCCCTGTTCTCGAAAAAGGCGATTGTCTTTTCCATGATCTCCCTTGATGGGGCGTCTAAATGGGAAAAACCTTTTTTATTCGGATTTAACAGCATCATCTCTTCTCCATTGCTATTCGAACTATTCAAAAACATACGTTCCCGGGGCATCGCATAGGGCATGGTAATCTTTGTTGCCCAGTTTCTTCGGGCTGTTTTTCATGTCGCCGGAACGCTCTCCGATCCACTCGGCCCAATGTGTCCACCATGAGCCTTTCTCCAGTTTTGCGGTTTCTTTCCACTGCTCGGGGGCCTTATCCATCTCGTTAGTGCCGATCCGGTAACTGGCTTTTGGATTTCCCGGCATGTTCAGGATACTCTGGATATGACCGCTGGTGCTCAGGACGAAGGTCTTTTTGCCGCCTAAATGCTGAGCTGAACGATAGCAGGCCCCCCAGGGGCAAATATGATCGGTGATGCCTGCCACGGAATAGGTTTCGCAATCCACTTTGCCGAGATCGATGGGGATGTTCTTGATGATTTTTTTACCGGGCTTGACCAGAGGGTTGCTCTCAAACATATCCAGCAGCTCGCTGTGGAATGCGGCTGGCAGGCAGGTGTTGTCCGCGTTCCAGTAAAGGATGTCAAAGGCCGGTGGTTTGTTGCCCATCAGGTAATTGTTGACCCAGTAGTTCCAGACCAGATCATTGGGGCGCATCCACGCAAAAATGCGGGCCATTTGAGTCCCGTCCACAATCCCCTTGCGCGCCGAGAGCCTGCGGGCGGTCTTGATGCTTTCCTCATCGGCAAACAGCGTCATGGGAGAACCCTCCACCATGGTTCCCATGTCGTATACACTCACCAGAAGGGTGGCCGTATTGATCACCTTGATATCATTGGCGGCAAAATAGCCCAGCAGGCTGACAAAGGTGAGCGCCCCCGAACACGCGGCCATGGCGTTCATGTCTTTGCTTTTCGTGATGCTCGAAACGGCGTCGACGGCTTCCTCCAGGGCGCTGATATAAGTGGTCAGATCCCAATGGCGTTGTTTGGGGGCCACATTCTTCCAGCTGACGATGAAAATCTGCAAGCCTTGGTTGAGCATGTATTGGATTATGCTGTTTTTTTCAGAAAGATCAAAAACATAGAACTTGTTTATCTGGGGCGGTACGATCAAAATGGGACGCTTGAAAACTTTTTCCGTCGTTGGCTTGTACTGAATCAGCTCGATCACGTCATTGCGGAAAACCACCGCACCCTGGGTAATGGCCAGGTTTTCGCCCAGCTTAAAAGGTGCTTTGTCCACGCTGCTCGGCATTCCGAAGTGGGTGAGAGCATCCGAGGTCAGATGCTTGGCGCCCTTTATGGCGCTCAAACCACCGGTTTCAATGAGCCGCTTAAGCGCCACTGGATTAATAAGGCTGTTGGAGGGGGCCAGACCGTCCATCAGCAGTGAGCTGAGAAACTTGAGCCGTTCTTTGTCATAGTCATGAATCTTCTGATTTTCCACCCAACTTTCCAGCTCTTTTTGTACGGCCAGATAGATCTGCAGCCAACCCAGCAAGAAAGGATTCTCTTTCCAGGCGGTGTCACTAAAGCGGCGGTCTCCGGGCTGAGGTGCAAGCGCCGACTTGCGGCGAACCACCCGGGTAATCTCTCTGGCAAAACCCAAAGAGTGCCTCATGACAGACATCGGGTTTTTTATGCCGCGCCCAAGGGCCAGTCGAACAGTGGAGAAAACACCGCGACGGGATATCCCCACATAGGGATTGGGACCCAGCATCTTCTCGCTGGTCTCGCTGCCCAACAGCTGCTCCCTTTTGCGAAGCAGTTCATCGATCGCTTTATCGATCTCCACCGGGCTCATGCTTTCCAGATTTTTTGTCAAAGTAACAACCTCCCTTGAGAAAATGTTCCTGGCATCGGCTGGGGAACGGCAAGCATGCTTTCTCTGTTTAGCGCAGAAAACGCCGTTCTGCCATTTGGTTCTTGTCCGAAAATCGAAGCTAAACGATCATTGACTGTCCCTTTTCAAACGCCTCGATGTTCATCTCCACCTTGGCCGGGGGCATGGTGCGGGCCATGACCTCTTGAAAGCGGTCCCGTTCCAGGGGAAGGTCGCCCACAGCCGACAGCGCTCCCACCAGGAGCACATTGCCCAATATGGCCGTGCCCAGCTTCATGGCCTCATCCGTGGCGTCGATAAACCAGGCGCCGGCGGTCAGTTTGTCCATCCACCCTTTCAGGACATCCATGGCGGGATAGGGGGAGTCTCCACAGACCACCGCCAGTGAATAGACGGGCCGGGTGTTGGTAATGACCTTGACGCCCGGGTTGCCGTATTCCTTTAGAACGCGCAGGGCCTCAGTGGGTTCCAGGGCCACCACCATGTGGGCCTTGCCTCTGGGAATCTGCGGGCCCTGAATCGATTCAGCGCTCACGCGCAGGTGGCTCATGACAGAGCCCCCGCGCTGGGAGGCGCCGAAAGTTTCACCGATGGTGATATAGTACCCCTGGTCCACCAGCATATTGCCGATCAGTTTTGATGCGAGCACGTTTCCCTGCCCTCCCACGCCGGTGATGATCAGGTTGTACGGGTCCATTGCAAGTGCTTGGGTTGCCATTATGCCACCTCCTTTTTCGTGATGGCCCCGGAGGGGCAGATGGATGCGCACACGCCGCATCCCGAGCAGATCACCTCGTCGATGCGGGCGGATTTGGCTTCGGCGTCCCACTGAAGCCCCGGGCACTTGAACACGCGGGTGCACAAATTGTTGCAGCCACAGTTCTCGCCCAGACAGACCGACCGGTCCAGGTCGACCTGGAACAGCTTTTTGCCCTTTTTCTCGGGGGACAAGGCACAGCTTTGCTTCAGAATCAGGACGTTCACGCCGCCTTTTTGAATCAGTTCCAGTACTTTGTCCCGCGTTTCTTCCACCTGGAAGGGGTCGGATTCCGCCACATGGGCGCCCATGGCCCGGACGATTCCGGCGATATCCAGGGCCGGGGCTTCATTGCCGACGGCGTCGGCCGTAAGACCCGGATGCGGTTGAAAGCCGGTCATGGCCGTACCTGAATTATCCAGCACCACCAGTGTCATTTCAGCCCGGTTGTGGATAGCATTCACCAGGGCCGGCATCACGGCATGGAAAAAGGTCGAGTCGCCGCAAACGGAGAGAACCGGCTGGTCCATGCCGAAACGGCCTAATTTTCCGAAGCCGCTGCCAATGCCGGTGCCCGACCCCATGGCGTGTATCGTCCTCAACGTGGAAAAACCGGTGGGCAGAACCGCCAGGGTGTAGCACCCGATATCGCCACAGACGAACCCTTCCCGGCCGTCCATTTCAAGGGCGTTATGAATGGACCAGAAGCTGGCCCGATGAGGACATCCCGCGCAGAAGGCCAGGTCTCGCGGGGGAGATGCCGCGCCGACGGCCTCGTCTACCAGTTCGGCGTAGGCCGGTGCCACCGGCCGGTATTCCATTCCCAGGATTTTTGCCAAACCCTCGGCCACCAGGTCAGGATTCAATTCATTGATCGTCGGCAGCGTGCCGTCGCCGCGGCCGTGAAACCGTTTGATCCCGATCCGGTCTGAAATATCGGCGGCCAGGATTTTGACGCTGTCCTCGATAAACGGCAGCACTTCCTCCACCGTGAAGATGATATCGGCCTTTGAAAGATATTTTTCCATAAACCGGGGCGGCAGGGGCCAGGTGGTCCCAAGCTTGACCAGGCCTACCCGATCCTTAACGTCCAGCAGACGGATGGCCTCCCTGGAATAGAGGGTGCATGCACTGCTGGTAACGATAATGACCTCCGGGTTTTCGGGGCCCTCGTAAAAATTGAAGGGGCTTTCCTCAAAACGCGAAACCGCTTTCTTTAGTTTTTCCTGCATCAGGGTATGCCGGTAGTGAACCGGAACCGGCGTCACGGGACCTTCATCAGCGTCCATAAGGGTTCCCCAGTGTTTGAAGCGCGCCTTGGGCGCCGCCTCGGGCAGGGAGCCGAGTTTCACGTTTCCGCTGGCATGGGACAGGCGGGTGACCGAACGGATCATGACCAGGTTGCCGATCTCTTCGGACAATTCAAAGGCCCATTGGGTCATGTCCTTGGCTTCCTGCATGTCGCAGGGCTCGAGCAACGGGACTTCAAACATTTTGGCAAAAGGGCGGCTTTCACCCTCGTTTCCCGAAGAGAGCGCCCCCGGGTCCTCGCAGGAAATCAAGATCATTCCCCCTCTGACGCCCGATTCGGACAGGTGCAGCATGAAGTCGGACGCCACATTCACGCCCACCTGCTTCATGACGGCTGCCGAGCGGAGCCCAGCAAAGGATGCCGCAGCAGCCACTTCCATGGCCACCTTTTCGTTAACCGACCATTCCACGTAGATATCCCGCACTGTGGACGCCTTGGCCAGGTTCTCGACGATTTCCGAGGATGGCGTCCCCGGGTACCCGGCGACCACGGAAAGTCCTGCCTCCAGGGCGCCGCGGGCAAAGGCCTGGTTACCCTGCATCAGCTGGATTTCGCCTGACCGGCCGTCACATATGGTTTGCATGTCTCCTCCTTCTAAATATCTCTTGTTCGGTTGCGAGTTGTGTATAAAACGCGCCCATTGGCGGTGCACTCCCTAATTTTAACGGGAAGGCGCATCCAGAATCCGCTGCAACACCGTCTGCGGCACTCTCAGGCTTGGCCGTCCATCTCCGGTTTCCGGATTGAGAAGCCCTTGACGTTCGGCGTTTCGAAATGAGCGTTCCTTTTTGGCAAGAGCCGCTCCGGAAAGTGCCTTCTCATTGCCCTCGGGAAATGCCTCCACTTGCAGCCATCCGTCGGCCACGGCCTGGTCAACGAGATCAGCTCCGGCAGGGGTCCGCACCAGCAGGGTGTTCCAGCCTGAACGGCCCTCGTACATACCCACGGATACGTCGCACCATTCGGTGGTCATGTCCGGGCAGAGAAAGCAGGTTTGAGGAATCAGTTTTCGGATTTCATCCAGGGGAAACCGCTCCTCTCCCTGCGTGGTTTTCACCACCAGGACCTCGGCCGGCGGCGGAGGGATGTCCATGCCCGTAATCGATGATGTGTCCATCCGTTCTGAAAGGTATCCAACCAGTTTCCGATGGTTGAGTGCCCAATTGCAGAAAAGCCCGATGGTCAGAGCCACCGGGTCCTCGAAATCCTCCCGGTTCAGCGGGTTCATGCGCATCTGGGCCACGGCAGTCATCTGGCAGGGAGTGCCCACTACCGCAAGACGGCGGGCGCCGTCCCGCACCGCCCGGTTCATGGCCGACAGGGTCGGGGCGGCGATGAATTTGGATCCCGCACACTGGGGGACCTGCTCGGGTGCGGTTATGAGACGCGGAACGGGCTCGATCCCTTCCGCATCGGTCAGCACGGCACCGTCGACTATTTTCTGTGTCAGGGCATAGCTGATGAGGGCAGAGACACTGCCGCCCCCCTGGAATTTCCCGGAGATTTTTTCTCCGGCCCTGGCGGCCAGAATACGCTCAAAGTGCCCCAGAGGGGCACCGTCATAGGGTTGCTTCCAGCAAAACCGTGCCAATGCATCCAGGTCCACCTCGGTTTTGGGACAGTGGGCGTTGCACCGGCCCTGTGTGAGAGTGCAGGGAAAGAGCATGGACGTTTTCCCCTTATAGTTTTCAAAGTACGGACAGATGTCCACGCACATACCACAACCGATGCACAAATCGCGCTTGATCACGTCGTTTATCAGTTCATTGGGGCCAAAGATCGGCATTCCACAAACCTCCCTATTTTGAATAAAAATCGATGATTAACTGACGTCCTGTTTTGGAAAATACTGCATGGTTGCGTTTGGCAGGACGGCCACCTTCGTCCCTTTGCCATGGCGGGGACGAACCCATTCCATCACCTCTTCCCAGTTGCGGGCGATGGAAGCCGCATCCGGGTTGCTGAACCAGTCCAAAAGGGTGCGATCCGGATAGGGGGTCATAATGATCAGATTTACCCCGGGCGGAATCTCGGCGACAGGATACTGCCGTCCGCCATAGTCGCGGCCGAATCGTCCCAGAAGATAGTGGGGGACTTGACCTTCCGGCGAATCGGCAATCACCACCACGGTCCCCTCATAGCCCTTGAGAGCGGAGGCCCCCAGCACAATGGCAATCCCCATTTCATTGGGCTTGGAGAAGGCGTTGGCAATCACCAGGTCCTTGTCCTGGGGGATCGGATCGGTTCCATAAATGGTTTTGGCTTCTCCAACAGCGGCATCATGGGCCTGGTAGAGCTCCCCGGCGTACAACCCTGCCGTCTCGCCTTTTCCATTCACCACGATGTTCAACAGGAAATCCACCTTTGCCATGGACGCGGCCTCGTTGATTTCCTGCCGCAGGATGTTGTTTTCATGGCATCCCATTCCGGTGGTCTCCTTGCCCATCTTTTCGACCTCCAGGTGGTAATGGCTGATGGTGTCGATATGGGCCACACCGGGCAGAAAGAGCTTTCCACCGCCCGAAAACCCAGCCTGAACATGGGCCGTGACGCAACCGATGGCGATTTTCAGATCGGCCTCCATGACCTCCCGGTTGAACATGACACGGGTTCCGCGGCGGGTGATACCGACTTCCACACAGTTTTCGTAGATGTTGTGGTTGAACACCCGGTATTTTTCAACGATGTCAGATCCGAGTTTCTTTCTGAAATCGACCATGGTCAGCGCCCCGTGGGTGCCAAGGGCGCAGACAAAGGTGATCTGGTCTTCGGTCAGGCCCGCTTCGTGAAGGGTCCGCAATACCAGGGGCGCCAACTCATAGGTCCGGGTGGGCCGGGTCATGTCGTCAAAGACGATCACGGCCCGCTTTCTTCCCCGGGCGAGTTCAAGGAGCGGAGGTGTACCGATGGGGTGCTCGATACTTCCGGCCGCCTCCTCGAGCGAGAGAGGCGCCCTGTCGTACCCATTCATGGGGCAGTACTGAACGTCCCAATCTTCAGGGAGATCTATTTCCAATCGCCCTGGGTTATGCCAGGGTCTTTGCGGAAGGCTGAATTTCATGGCTTTTTCCCTTGTTTTGTAAAGGTTAATCCAGGTAAGCGCCTTTGGCGGCACTAGTGACCCACTTCACATAGCGCCGCATGTAACCCTGGGGCGGTTCACTTACCTGAGGTTCTGCTGCCGCCAGGCGTGCCTCAATCTCCTGGTCCGTGAGATGGACACGGATCTTTCTGGCTGGAATATCGATGGATATGCGGTCGCCATTCTCGATGGCGCCGATGGGACCGCCGTCGGCCGCTTCAGGGGATATATGTCCCACGCAGGGGCCGGCCGATGCACCTGAAAACCTTCCATCGGTTATCATGGCCACTTTTCGGTAGCCGGACATGGACAGGCTCATGGTTACCGCAAGGGTTTCGGGCATTCCCGGACCGCCTTTGGGTCCCTCGTTGCGAATCACCAGTACCTCTCCCTCGCGGATAGTCTTTTCCCGCATGGCCTTAAGGGCTGCCGCCTCTGATTCGAACACTCTGGCCGTCCCAGTGAACGTCTTCATGTCTTCCGCCACCGCCGATTGCTTGATTACACACCCTTCAGGGGCCAGGTTACCGAAAAGAGCGACGATTCCCCCTTCCGGGCTGTGAGCCTTTTCCTGTTCCGGTATCACGGCCTCGTCTTCGATCCGAGCCGATTTCAACACATCGCCCACGCTTTGGCCCGTACAGGTCACGGCATCCACATGAAGGTCACTTTCGATCCGCTTCATGACCGCCGGCACGCCGCCCGCGGCATAGAGATCCAGCACCCCGTAGGGGCCGTTAGGGGCGACAGACAATAGCGTTGGCACTTTCTTGCTGACCCGGTTGAAGTCCTGCAGCCCGATGTCAAGACCCAGCTCGTGGGCGATTGCCGGCAGATGCAGGGCGGCGTTGGTGGAACCGCCGATGGCCTGGCAGACCATCAGGGCGTTTTCCAGGGATTTTTCAGTCATGATCTTTCGCGAAGCGAGATCCTCCTCCAGCATGGAAACGATACGGAATCCGGTCCGGCGGGCAATCCGTGCCCGGTCGGCATGAAAGGCCGGCACCACGGCGCTTCCAGGAAGGGACATTCCCATGGCCTCGGTCAAACACTGAAAGGTATTGGCGGTGCCCATGACCTCGCATGCACCGCATGATGCGCTCTTGAGACAGGATAATTTGTCCTCTGGATTCTGGTAATCGTGGGGACTGATGGTGCCTTTGTAGGAATGGGTGTGGCGGACGGCTATGGCGCTTGGGCCGCCGGTCAGAAAGATGGCCGGAAGGTCGAGCCGGGCCGCGGCCAGGAGCATGCCGGGAATGATCTTGTCGCAGGATGCGATCATGACCACCGCATCGAAACGCATGCTTCGAATGTGGGTTTCCACCATGTCGGCGATCAATTCCCGTTGCGGCAATACATAGCACATCCCCTCGTTTCCTTCGGCCAGGCCATCGCAGGGTGCCGGTACGTTGAATTCAAAGGGGATGCCGCCCGCTGCGTTGATCCCGTCTTTCACCCGAGCGGCAAGGCTCGACAGGTGCATATGTCCGGGATTCATTTCAGTGGCCGAATTGGCCACGGCGATCAAAGGCTTATCCTGGCATTCCTCTATGTCGGCTCCGGTTCCGGAGAGAACGCCCCTGCGAACCTGACTGATGGGGAAATCTTTTGTATCAAATATATCCCGGCTTAATCGTTTTTTCATACTTTTGCTCCTAAATCGGATTCCTTGTTTTTCAATGTGTGCGGTTAACGGTAAACAACCACCGGCAGCCAGACGACCAGTTGCGGCCAGAGCAGTACAACGGTGATTCCGATCAACTGGAGAATGATGAACGGCACCACGCCCTTGTAGATATCCATCAGTTTGACTTCCTTCGTCACTCCCTGCAGAAAGAAGATGGAAGGCCCCACCGGCGGCGACAGAAATGAGGTCTGGAGCGTCACCGCCACCAGGACGGTGAACCAGACCATGGCAGGATTTTCCACGACACCCTGACCGTCTATATTGAGACCCAGCTTTTCCACCACCGGTGCCAGAAGAGGCAGGATAATGAGGCAGATCTCAATCCAGTCCAGAAAGAATCCCAGAAGAAACACGGCAAACAGGATGATAAGCACGACGCCATAAGGTCCAAAAGGCAGGGAGGTTAAACTCATTTCGACGAGTTCGTCTCCGCCCAGCATTCGTAAAACCAGGGCGAACACCGTGGCGCCCAACCAGATGCCGAAAATGAACCCGGTTATCTTAAATGTTCCAAGAGAAACTTCTTTCAGGGTGCTGAGACTGAGCTTGCCGTTCAGGAGGGCCAGCAGCATAGCGCCCAGAGCGCCCATGCCGCTTGCCTCGGTGGGGGTTGCGATACCGAAGAAGATGGAGCCCAGTACGATGAAAATCAGTGCCGCGGGGGGTATGACGGTCTTCAGAACCTTGAACAGGACGGACCATCCAACGGGTTGATAGTCCGAGGGCAGCGGCGCGCCTTCAGGCTTTACGAGGCCATAGATCACGATGTAGGCGATATACAGGCCGCCCAGGATCAGCCCGGGGAACAGGGCACCCATGAACAGGTCCCCAACGGACAAGGCCAATTGATCGGCCATGACCACCAGCATGATGCTTGGCGGAATAAGAATGCCCAATGTCCCGGAAGCGGCCACCGTTCCCGCTGCCAGGCTTTTGGAATACCCCTGTTTGAGCATGGCCGGAACGGACAAAATTCCCAAAAGGACCACCGAAGCGCCGATAATACCGGTGGATGCGGCCAGGATGATGCCGGTGACCGCAACGGTTATGGCCAGGCCTCCCTTGATCTTGCCCAGAAGCTCCTGCATGGCCAGCATCATTTTTTCCGCAATGCCGGAACGATCCAGCATGAGTCCCATGAAAATGAACATGGGAACCGCCACCAGCACCCAGTTGCTCATCATCTGAAAGACCCGGTCGCTCACCATTCCGAGGGTATTGAAATCCAGGCCGGTCATGGTGTCCAGGTACAGGTCGGAATAGTACCCGATCAGCGTAAAAAGAAGCGCTACGCCGCCCAGAACATAGGCCACGGGAATGCCCGTGAACAACAGGCCGATGAAGGTCCCGAACATGAAAATGCATAAGATGTGGTTGGTTTCCATCAGTCGGTCCTCCTTCAGGCCTTTTTAAGGAGCGTCAAAATGCCTCTGATAATCCTTGAAAAAGAAGCGAACGTGTAGAGAAGCATGGATGCCGGAAGCGCCGCCTTTATGGCCCAGCGCCACGGCAGTCCGCCCGGTGAAGGAGATCCCTCATTCACCCGCCAGGAACTCTCCACAAAATCCAAGCCCTTAATGAAAAAAATGAGAGCGAAAGGCAAAACAAAAAATAGCTGCCCCAATACTTCGATCCATTCCTGGGTCCTGGGGGACAGTCTTGCATAGACCAGGTCCATTCGAATATGGGCATTTGTCGTCACCCCGTAGGAGATGCCGAACATGACCACGATGGCGTACAAGTACCACTGGGCCTCCTCCAGGAATACCTGACCCTGGCCAAAGCCGTAACGGAGAACCACCTGGAGCAATATCACCAGAATCAGTATCACGTTCAGCCAAGAGACCCATTTGCCGGTAACGGTTATCGTGGCATCGATGAATCGGCTTATTTTTTGCGCGGGGCCGCGAGCGGGCCCTGTATCAGGATCCTTGACCATTTGTGCCATCTCCTTTGCGTTAGGGCGACCGGATTATGGAAATGGGGCGGCGGTCTTTATGGACCGCCGCCGCTTCAAGCTACTTGCCGGGGATGCAGTTTCTGGGCAGATATCCCAATTCTCCCCAAACGGCGTAGTTGGCCCGAAATGCCGACAGGTCTTCCCAGGTCTTCTTGAAAAAGGCATCTTTTTCCGCCTGCTCCTTGGCAACTTCGTCCCAGGCCTGGCTGAAGGCCGCCAGCATTTCCGGCGACCAGGTCATGTTCTTGACCCCTTTATTTTCGGTGTTGTCTTTCAGAACAGCCCCCTGCGCAGCCTCACTACTGGCAATGCCCCAAAGCATATTCGCCATGGCGGCGGTCTCGATAATGGCCCGTTGGGTGGCTGTCAGCTTCTTTTCCCAGACGTCCTTGTTGATCAGGAGTTCAAGGGTGCTGGGGGGCTGGTGCCACCCGGGAAAGTAGTTGTACTTAACCACTTTGGAAAAGCCCAAAAAAGCATCCACAGTGGGGGCGGAAAACTCGCAGCCATCCAGCGCACCCTTTTCAAGGGCCGGGAAGACGTCCCCCATGGGCATCATGGTCACCGAGGCACCGAGCTTTTTCATCACATCGCCGGCAAACCCGCCATACCTGATTTTCAACCCCTTCAGATCATCCAGGGAGTTGATGGGATTGGCAAACCATCCGGCCGACTCAGCAGAAAAAGCGAGTACGGGAAGCACCTTTACATTGTAACCTGCTCTGTCGTACATCTCCTGCCACAGCTTCAGGCCGTTTCCCTCATAGAGCCAGGCGAGTCGTTCCGGGGTTTCCGGACCGAAGGGCACATTTAGGAATAATGGCGCAGTCGGCAGTTTTCCGGCCCAATAGGCGGTAGTGCAGTAGCCTGCGTCCACCTGGCCCTTGGAAACAGCGTCCAGTACGCCGTTGGGCGGGACCAGCTTTCCCACCTCGAATACCTTGATTCTGAGATTCTTGTCGCTGATGGCCTCAACCGTTTTGACGAAATGTGTCAGACCCGGCCCGGCCGTGGGCATTTTGCTTGGGAACTGACTCTGAAGTTTCAGCAGGACTTTGCCCGCCTGTGCCTGGCTCGCCAAAAGGGCGAAACCGATCGTGAGGACAAACAAGTAGGTTAGGGATTTTCTTGGCATTGGAAATTCTCCTTTCTATGGTTTGAGGTTTTTTGAAGTGTAGATTCCAACGGTTTTCATGTGGCTTGTTAACCATGGTATACAAGTACAATATGCATGTCAAGTATTAATTTATATTTATTTACAAATTTTTTATTCTCCCAATAAATGCGTTGTCTTGGCCGCGCGATTATGCTCATAAATTACTAAAAGTGTTAAGTATTTATTGAGCCCAGAAAGGCCTTTAGGTGCAAAAGAAAAAAACAGCCTTTACATTTTGGGTAAACAGTGGTATACAAATTGTAATTTTCATCTATTAGAATGGAGTCTCATCAAGATGGTAAGTGAAGAAGTGGTTCCCAAGCGGATCAGGCAGATGCGTCTGGAGAGAAATCTGAGCCAGAAGGCCTTGGCTGATACAGCGGGCGTCACCAAAGCGTATATTTCCAGGATTGAGAATGCCAGCACCGCCCCGCCGGTGGGAACGTTGATTGCCCTAGCGCGGGCTCTGGGCGTGGAGTTCAATGCATTTTTCGAGACGGAGGACCCGGAGGTTTACGTCACCGTTACCAGGCGAAACGAAAGGCCCGTGGTGGCTCGCGACAAACAGGCTTCGGGCGCATACGAGCACTTGGCACTCAATTTCCCCAACAGGGCCTTTGAATCTTATGTGATCAGTGTTCCCGGCGCCGGTAAAGCTTCACAACCGAATCAGCACAAAGGTCAGGAATTGATCTACGTTCTCAGAGGCAGGTTGGAATTTAGTATTAACGGCCAGTCTTACATCCTGGAAGAGGGTGATTCCATCCACTTCAACTCCAGCTATCTCCATTACGGGAGCAGCCTTTCCAAGGACGGCGCAGAAGTCATCGGTATTATCTACAACCCCTCAGAAAACGTCAGTGAACCCCCCATTCCTTTAAAGAAGAAGCCATAGAACATGTTGGCGTGCTGAAAGAAAGCGTGATCGTGTCGCCTGTTCAGAAGTATAACATCTGATAAGCAAATGACTTCAAGCTGGCAATAACTTGACAAAGGTCCAGTATATTGGCAGGTCTAAAAACGTGTAATATATTTAAGTCTGAGAAGTTTGTAAGACTGATATATCCATTTAATATTACACCGATTTATATCGTTTGGAAGGCTGCAATAGATAGCAGTTAGTGCAGACGCCTCCCAAAAATGTATCGAAGTGTGTGCAAGAATTATGAATGGTCTTTCAAAATTTCTTATATTTCAGGTGTGCCGACAGGGATGAATCAGCAGCACGCCTTTCAGCT
>Ga0233431_1002938_pt1 | contig 21992 bp, 28 predicted proteins | sample SI_118_April2016_FD_179867 | JGI IMG/M metagenome (GOLD analysis project Ga0233431, IMG submission 179867) | Seawater microbial communities from Saanich Inlet, British Columbia, Canada - SI_118_April2016_200_MG | ecosystem: Environmental > Aquatic > Marine > Inlet | place: Canada: British... | reverse complement strand
AATCCTGTTCCTGCATTGGCTTCCTTGATACCGCCTGTGAGCGGTGATTTTCCTCCAACTGAAATGCGTGAGGATGTCGGAGATGCGGTGCCAGTGACGATGCCGGGGGAGAACACCAGCTTGTTGTTCGATCCCAGCGGATGACATGTGGCTGGCACTTCATCATGCACGACCGATGAGGTTAGCCATCGACCTGCCCTGCCCTTGTACTGCTCCGGCACGGGCTCAAATGTAGCCGTGCGTGTGGTCATGTTGACACGTAGAAAACGTTCCATATTCTCCCCTTTCTCAAGCGAGTGAGTCATTGCTGTCCAGTCCTCATGGGTCATGCTGCCAGACCACTATAGTTTGTGAGCCCACCGCGCGGCAAGCGACGCAACGTGCGGTCGATACAACCGAACATCCGGGTGCCCAAGTTCACCACAGTTTCTTCATGAGAGTCGAGTAGGATTTCTTCAAAGGAGCTGACGATGGATCGCCAAGATGTCGAAGCATTCGCGAAGTTGTTGTTCGTCTACAACGCTGATAGCGGGCTGTTCAATCTACTGGCTGATGCGGCGCATCGAGTCGTTCGTCCCAGTACCTATCCATGCCGGCTATGTGCGATTACCTACACGTTCATAGGCATGCGCGCGGAATGGCGGGATTTCATCCAGTCGCTTGGCCATCCTATAGAATTCCTGCATCGCGACGAGCTGGCAGAGGTATACGGGATATCTGATGTTCCTCTCCCTGCAGTCTTCGTGAATTGGGGAGATCGAACGCGACTACTGGTCTCTGCCGCCGACATTGACGGCTGTAAATCGATGGAGGATCTGAAGCAGTTGGTCCATAGCTATGTTGAAGCTCTGGGCCAGTAGGAACCTCATTCACCTCCATTGTCGAAGATGCCCAAAATGGCTCGCCCGAAGAACTCGTTCCATTGGCTATTGAACGAGTAGCCAGGATGTCTGGATTGAAGCTGCTCGTAGTCAACGAGGATTTGCCCATCTAGGTCTAACTGAGTATTCAGAATTAGGCCACCATCTGTGTAACCAACAGCGAGGACGAAGTGATCAAGAGACCAACTTGGGTGCTCGTCAGGGTGAATCTTTACCCCTAGGAGTACAGGATGACCCCGTTGCAGATGGTTCTTGATCCATTCGGCAAACGCACTGAGGGCGGAATTGTCTTCATCCCACACTTCAACAATCGTCCCCAGTACGCCCAGGGTGTGGTCCACTTCATAGGCATACAGATCGGGATGATCGGGATCTCCGGCGCTGTTGATTTCGGCTTGCGTCACATTGAGGCCGTAGTAGGCAAGTGCCATTTGAATGCAGGCCTCGGCGCACCAGCCAACAGATAGATCCGGACGGCCGGGATCCCAGGCGCGATCGGGAATACCGAGATGCACGCTTTCCTCGATTATTGCACAGGATGCCGAAGCGTTGAGGAGGAGCAAAGCTGCGAAGAGAGTCAGAGCACGACGCAGGTTGGCACATGCTGGTTTCGTCCTCTTCCTGCTATTCATTTGTATCCTCTGACAGATCCTTGAGCTACCCTCCTAGGAGAGCGAAGACAGTATTCACTGCGTTGGGGAGCAAGAACATGCCCATAACAAAGCCGAGGAGTGCGATGGTGCGCACTCGAGAGCGTACGCCGAGGAGTCCTGCGAGTATGGCGATCACGCTGCACACGGGAACGAGCCAGCTTGTGTATATCGATGCCACTGCCCATCCGACTACGCCAGCCACAAGTGCCACAACGCTACATGCGAGGAACACGGGACGCTGATCGTGCACTAGAGTGCGCTCATTCGCGCGCTCCACGAAAAGGCGCTTCCAGATGGACGCTCTCGTTTCTTGCGATGCTTTGGCCATCGTTCGCCTCCAAAGGCACAGATGTGCGATTCTACGATATAGCAGTTGGTGTTTGCGATTCAAGGTCCTGAGGATTGATAGGAATGACAGCAATAGCCAGTGTATGGAAGTGGGAGTAGGCGACCTCACTCGCTCGAAGTCCGTGTCTCTTAAGGAGTCCTTTGAGTCCGCCGGTTTTCATGAATTGATGAAAACCCGCCCGATGATCTCCTCCAGCCAGGTTCTCAATCAGCTGGATAATGAGCCACGGAATATGACAACAAGGTCGACCAGGTTGCGAATACTCCGTGAGGATGAGATGTCCTCCTGGCTCAAGAACACGAACAGCCTCGATGAGCATCCGTGAGCGTTCCTTCTCGGAGTGCTCGTGCAATGCCAAGCTGAGCAACACGGCACGGATCGATGCATCTGTAAACGGTAGGTCATAGGCAGAGCCAACCACGTACTCGATATTCCCTGAGGGGCGGGCCTTGGCCGCGGTAATCATTGCTTCAGAGAGGTCGAGGCCGATAGCGTGGATTCCAGCAGTGGCAAGGGCTCGGCATTGTGCACCTGTTGCCGTTCCGATATCCAACACAGAATCTAAGCCATGTTTGAGGCATAGGCGCACTGTTTTGGGGCGCAATGGCGCTAGCAATGGATCAATGATCCAACGATAAACTGTGGATGCCAGCGTGCCACAACCTTGAGTCCTCATTGCGATAGTGTACAGGTGAATTGGGATATTGAGCGGCTCGCAGTGCTTGTGAGTTACGTGCTAGTCGTTCTCGGTAAGGCTATTCATCTACTGGGAGAACAAAGAAGTCCTCTGGAAGAACATAGCTTCCGAGGCAGGTTCTGATAACGCCATGATAGAGCTCTGTCGAATTGTCAATCCCTTCCAGATTTCCGGTGAAGGCTCTCTCAGGAGACCAATCCTCATTATGCTCAGAATAGCACTCGGGGCTGTATATTGAGATGTCCGAATAGCCATTGATCGCGATGTAACAGGTCGTGAGGGAGGCTTGGCTCGCTTGTTGCAGGTGGATACCGCTACGCCTGCAGTAGATGAGATAAAGGTTGTCTGCTGCGAGCGTTGCGTCTCCGCTGAGGATGATCCCGTATCCTGCATTGCCAATCATGGCGCAATCCTGTGCGTTGATTGTTACATTGCCACTTGCGGCGATGCCGGCACCGAGATAACGCGTATTAATGAAAACATTCAGTGAAATATCGCAATCTACCAAGGCGACGCGAGCCGTGTCGCTTGCCAGTAGACCATAAAGATAGTTCCTCCGTATGCGTGCGCCAACGAGAGTCATTACTGAATTCGCAGTGGCTTCAATACCTGCGAACTCATTGTCGATAATGACGCAATCCGAAATCCAGCAGGAAGCAGACTCTTCCAAGCGTACGCCTGTGTATCCTTCTGCGATAGTCAAATCCGACAGCTCAATATCGGCCGCACCACGTAGAAGAAAAATGGGAAATCCCGAGCGACCTACGAGTCGAACCTGCATTGAGGTATTGGGAGATCGCGAGATCCAAATGGACTTAGAAACGACAGTGTATTGATCGCGGTACTCTCCAGCTTCAAGAAAAACGACGCCTCCATCTGCGAGACCATCCACTGCGTTCTGTATTGAATCCCCCGGCGACAGAAAGACGATCTCTCGTGGGAGAACGTCTTCAGCTGCCTTGAGGCCGTTAACAGAGAATGTTGTGTCTGGTGTTCCGAGCGCAGTTGAGAGGAAGGCGTAGGCCTTCTTCAGATGTAATTCTCTGGCGCTGAAGGTTTTGCTTGATTCAAGGGCCTGTTCGCATTCGGCGAGCGCAAGCTCCAGATATCCCAGAACAAGCGCGTGGCTGTACAGGAAAGTTGTCTGGGTTGATGGACGTACAACCAACAGAAGTGTGGGATCATCGGCAGCATGATCGGCCCAGTCAATAAGCCCGATGGGAGAAGCCACCGAAGCCTCAAGTCCTCCGACGGGTGGCTTGCTTAGGATATTGATGATCTCTTGGCAATGTGTGGCGTGATCCTCTGGCTGTCCGCTTAGGACTGCTGTTCTCGCAAGGTATTGTGCAAACTCCAATTGCTCTACGCGGAAGAAGAACTCGTCAATGGCATCCGTGATCTCCGTGTCTGTAATAGCAGAGCCGGCGAACGAGGAGAGAAGAAGAACCAGAAGAAGGGCAGCAGTGAGAAGGCGACGCCTTCCGTTAGGTCGGGTCGTCATTGTGCGTTCGCAGATTCGAAGCATGCATCTTCGAAGCCAACGCGATCATCAATCTCAAAGCGATAGCCAAATCCTTTGACGTTGGCGATACAGTGGCCGAGATCGGGATCGACTTCATTAAGAAGCTTCCTCAGCCTGTACACGCATTGATGTACATCATTCGATGACGTATATCGGCAATCGGGCCAGATGGCTTCCATAATTTCACGATCACTGAAGACGCGCGACGAATCGCTCAGCAACAGAGACAGAAGACCAAACGGCTTGGGTGTGAGGAGTCGCGTGACCCCTTTGCATGAAATCGTTCTGGACTGTAGGTCGATGACGATCGGGCGCTGATCGAGCAGCTCCCGAATTGGAGCAAATGGGCCAACACGCCTTTGCTCTGGAATGAGGGCAGCACGGCGAGCCAGCCGTACGGAAGCCAAACAAGTGGCGCCCGCAGAGAGAAGCCACAAGGCTGTTCCTAGGATTCCGATCATCCAGTTTGAGCGACGCAGGTTTGATTCGAGGAGCTGTGCGTGGATTCCGATGCGAACGTATCCGACAGTGAACGCGCGATCACGTATTGGGATTGTTGCTTCGACAATGCGTTGATCATCGCGCACAGACGTGCTCGCAACGGCTGTTGCTGGCAGTACGGCAGGGGCCGGAAGCGCGATTTCCATCCATTCGCCTGTACGGTTGTCGATCAGTAGATGATCCTGGTAGTTCACTTGGATGTATTTGGCGCTGCCAAGCAGCATGATCTCTACTCCACGCTCTAGATGCTCAACGGAGTCAGCTAGAATCCATTCGCGGGCTGTTTCCGCGAAGCTCGTGGCAGCGCGCAGGGACATCTGTTCAGAGTCTGCAATGATCGAGTTGCTCCGATACTGCGAAACTCGATAAGTCCCCCATATAAAAAAGACTGCAAGAAGAACGATCAGTATCGACGCGCCCCAAGAGTGTCTGCGAGTAGCTGCCATCATTGTTAATGAAAGATAGCATTCCTTGGCGTTCGGAGCAAGAGGAGTCACTTGAGCAAATGCATGTGGGACAGATCCCTTGCGGTCTTCTGAGATAGTGTTTCAGACTGATATAAGTCTTGTTCTATAGACCTGAGGCGCGATTCGCTACGGTTCTCCTACGCGCTGACTCGCTACCGGACCTGCGCCTAGGTCGCGACCAATGGTCTGGCTGCTTCCTTGTCGCGAAGGCTCAACAGTGCCAATCAAACTTGCCTGTGAGCGGCAACTCGTGCTCTAGAGTTCCCGCCTCATCTCGTACTGATCAACCAGGGGATTGAATCCAACACTTTCGAAGAACGATTGCATCCCAGAGTCCTTCCCGTCGATGTTGAGTGCAGCCAAACGCGGATTGTCCGCAAGCACTGTGTTCGCCAAGTGGTTGAGCAGTGCAGTCCCTACGCCACGTCGTCGGTGAGATCCTTTGACAACCAAGGACAACAGCCAGTTCAGTGGAGGGCAGTAGGCGATGGCTCCCACACAGTCGCTGCCGTCATAGGCTCCAATGAACGACACGTGCTGGGGGATGGCTGCATAGGCAGAGAAGCGGTTCTCAAAAGAAGGCGTCCAGTCAGCTTCAGCTACGAGTTCCTCAAAATCTAACGCCTCTGCAGTGTGGACATGAATTCCTGCGACTTGAGAGAGGGTTTTAAGGTTTTCAGTTTCCCCAACATAGCATCGGAATTCGCGAACGATATCGAATCCACTCTTTTGATAGGCCTTGATCGCAGGCTCGTTTCCTTGAAGAACCTCAAGGAGAAAGCGTTTTACACCGCGGTCTTGCAGCGCTGGAAGTGCATGATCGAACATTTTCTTGGCAAGGCCTTGACCTCGGAAATCGGGGATGATTCCCGTCCCCGCGTCATAAGCTGTGAGCGAGCCTTCGACTTCATCGATACCAATGAGTGTGAATCCGACAAGACGGTCCTCGTCGTAGGCGCCAGCTGAAGCTGCGTAGTCGACACTGTTCTTGGACATGCGCAACATCATCTTTTCTTCTTTCGTGCCACTGGCGTCCATTGCGTAATCGGCGAACGCCTCCATGAAAGCTCGATAAGCCTGCGATTGATCAACGGATGAGAGTGTGAGCATGATGCAATGATTGTTCCTTGTCACAAAGCGTCACTCAAGTGCGTGCATTTTTGCGAGCTTCGTCTGACAATGGAGTTCAGGTGAGGGGGAACACAATGAAAGATCGAAAAGAAACCAACTGCGTGATCTGGGACTTTAATGGGACCTTGATTGATGATCTCGATCTCGTTGTCCGTACTGTCAACACTCAGCTCATCAAGCGGAACCTGCCGTCGTTAACTGCAGATGGCTATCGCGATGTTTTCGGGTTTCCAGTAGAGGACTACTACCGTCGGATTGGCGTGACTTTCGAAGACGAAACCATGTCTGACTTGTCTGCTGATTTCTTTGCCGACTATGCTCCTGCATTGAAGGATTGCCCTCTTTACGACAACACACTTGATGCCTTGCGCCAAGTCGAGGCACACGGAATGCGCCAGTTCGTTCTTTCTGCCATGGAACAGGGAATGCTTCGCTCCATGATTAGTCATTTGAACATCGGTCACTTCTTTGAGGGCGTTTATGGCCTCGCCCACCAGAAAGGCGACTCCAAAGTGATGCGTGCGCAGGAGTTGACACGTGACTTCGACATTGATCCTGCGGTGGCGTTGTTCATTGGGGACACTGATCACGACGCGGAAGTTGCCCAAGCATTGGGGATGTCAGTTGTCCTCCTGTCCACAGGACACCAGTCGGCGAAGCGTCTTCGTGAGACGGGACTCTCTGTCTATGAGTCGTATCAAGAGCTACTTCAATCGGGGTTCCCTCACAGCTGACCAATCACACAGGGCGCATGGCCAGCAGATGCGTCGTGCCGCTAGCTTGCAACCCAACGTGCTGCAGCATTCATGCCGTCTAGTGCAGAGCTAACGATGCCGCCTGTATACCCAGAACCCTCTCCTAACGGATAGAGCCCGCTCACGCCGAGTGCGCCTCCCGTTGAAGGATCGCGGATGATGCGAACGGGGCTTGAGCTTCGGGTTTCAGCAGCATATACGAGGATTTCCTCTTGGCGAACGTCATTCAGATCCTGGAGCATTCTTGGGATGGCACGACGTAGAACACTGACGATGACAGGCGGAAGCAAGGCTTCAACATTTGCTGCGACGGCTCGCGTACATGACCGCTCAGCTGGAATGTTCAGTGAATCCTCTCCTGCAAGAAACTCAGTAAGCATCTGTGCCGGCAGGCTGTAATCAGAGCCACCGGCTTCGAAGGTCGCCTTCTCAAACTGCTCTTGGAATGCAATCCCGGCGAGAGCTGGATGGACACCTTCCCCTACTGGGAAGTCCTTGATGCTAATGGGAACAAGGAATCCGGCATTGGCAAATGGTTTGGCACGACCTGAGAAACTCATGCCGTTGGTGGTTAGCATGCCTTCGGACGATGCGCAGGCCATCACCAGACCCCCGGGACACATGCAGAACGTGTAGCAGCCTCTGTTGTCAGGGCCACCCTTCCATGTTAGGCGAAAGCTAGCAGGCGCTGTCGCCGACTCCAGTGACCATCGGCCATATTGAGCCCAATCCACTCGGCGTTGTGGTAATTCCAGACGAACGCCCATAGCAAACGGTTTGGGTTCCAAGTGTACGCCTCTTCTGTTGAGCAGGCGGTAGATGTCGCGTGCACTGTGTCCAGTAGCGAGGAAACAAGCGTCTGTTCTATGCTCGATCCCCGATACGACCACGCCTCGTAGCACGCCATCTTCGATCAAGACATCGTCTAGTCTGGCATTGAATTGAACCTCGCCGCCCGCGTCGATTATGCGTTGGCGAAGTGCTGGGATGACTTCTGTGAGGACATCGCTTCCGATATGTGGTTCGGCGTCAATGAGAATGTCAGGCGACGCACCACATGCGACAAGCGTTTCAAAGAAATGACGGATAGACGCCCGGTCTTTGGATCGTGCAGTCAGTTTGCCGTCCGAAAACAGCCCGGCTCCACCCTCACCGAAAAGGACGTTGCTTTCAGAAAGCAGAAGGGCTTGTCGCCAGAACGTTGCGACCTGAGTCTGGCGTTCCTCGGCCTGTGCTCCGCGTTCGATAAGTAGGGGCTGGCAACCGGCTTCCGCCAGAGTGAGGGCTGTCATCAAGCCTGCCGGCCCTGCGCCGACGACGATGGGACGGTTGGCGATTTCGCGCGTAACTGAGAGAGCTCTGCGAGGTTCATTCTTCTCAACCACGTCAATCTGTCCTGGCGTGAGCGCTGGATGTGTTTCGCCTGCGTAGGTCACTTCAACGGACAACACGTACAGTGGGGGCCGGCCTTTCTTGCGTGCGTCGATGGACCTTCGCAACACCTCCACTTGACTGAGGTCCTGCTCAGGTACATTTAGCCGCTGAATGAGAGCGAGCATGATGTCTTCTGGTGTGTATTCAAGTTTCACAATGATCTGGTTGATTCGAAGTCTCATGAGAGTAGTCACCTGGCGCGCGAAGTTTAGTGCTATTGTACAAGACAAGCCGCATAAATAGGAGGGTCGACCCTCCGGAAACTGAAATCCTGCGGCTTAAATCTCAAGCTGATCCAATGGCACTCACGGATCTACGTTGATCGTAAGATCTGTCCTGCCTCCAATGTGTTGATGAACCCGGCGCAATTGCGTGAGCTGCCAGTGCAATTCATTTTTCAGGAAGCGGCACGGATTGGATCATGGTAAGGCCTCCGGAGCACCGGTTGATTGAGCGATGGTGCTGAGGCCATGTAATTGGAAGGGGCTGTTTGATTCCGTTTACTGTCATCTCATCGGCGTTGCCGCCTGCCATCCAAGCCTCGCATCGTTCCCAAATGATGAAGAGAGCCTCCGATCGAAGCGGACACAGACGGTGATGAATCGTGGATGCTGTTGCGATACATGCTATCATGATGTTCGCTTTGCTCAGAGTTTCGAGCATCCTCCACTTGAGGCGTTCCTTGCACGCCCTGTTTGATCGAGGCAATACGGATGCATCGAAGATCAGCACTGCCATCCGAAAGTGAGAATAGGAGTTGGGCATGGATACGTGGCGAAGCTTACTGAAGGCTGATCCCATTGACTGGCTGCTCGAAGAGGACAATCCGTCGGTTCGTCTGCTTACATTGACCGATCTTCTCGACCTGCTGGAAACGGATGCCCGCGTAATTGACGCGAGAAGAGCCATCATGCAGCAAGGTATTGTGCCATCGCTGTTGGAGCTGCGGGAGTCAGGTGGACACTGGGGGGAAGCAGACCGATTCTATGTCGCCAAGTACAAAGGAACCGTTTGGCAGCTCCTCATCCTGGCCGAGCTGGCAGCGGAGCCTGCCGATCCACGCATTCGTGCGGCGTGTGAATTCATTCTTAGCAATTCACAGGATTTGGAAAGCAGCGGATTTTCCGCACATCGCAGCGCAACGCACGGCGGAGGACGACATCGCGAAGTCATCCCCTGTTTGACAGGCAACATGGTGTGGAGTCTGATTCGACTGGGGTATCTGGATGATGAGCGTATTCAGCGGGCCATCACGTGGATCTCATCGACTCAACGATTCGACGATGGCGATGCCGAAGCCCCAACGGGGTGGCCTTATGACAAGGCCGAACCGTGCTGGGGGAAGCATAGTTGCCATATGGGTGTGGTGAAGTCATTGAAGGCGTTGGCTGAGATCCCTGAGAATCAGCGATCGGCTGCTGTTCAGGACACGATCAGCGAGGGTGTCGAGTATTTGCTCAAGCATCATCTGTTCAAACGCAGCCATGATCTGTCAAGAGTCTCCAAGCCGGGTTGGAAACGATTCGGGTTCCCATTGATGTATCAAACTGATGTGCTAGAGATCCTAGATATCATTACCAAGCTGGGCTACAACGACGATCGGATGCAAGAAGCCATTGATCTCGTTCTTTCTAAACAAGGAGCGGATGGTCGATGGGTACTGGAGAATAGCTTCAACGGCAAGTTCTTGGTTGATATCGAGACAAAGGGTTCCCCTAGCAAGTGGATTACGCTTCGCGCACTTCGAGTACTGAAGCGACTCCATGATCATGCCTGAGAGCGGAGCACCCAGATTCAATCGGCATTGGTTCGATAGGAGAGGCCGGGGCACAGTTCATAGACTTTTTTTGACGAAGCAATAGGAGGTTTGTAGTGAGCGAACAATTGAAAGCGGAGATGGCACAGCGAGCCTCACTTTTCAGGCTACTTGTCGATCGTTTCGGACCTGAAGTGCTCGATGCTGTGAGTCACCATACCAGCCAGCAGGTGAAGACCCGCCTCGAAGAGGCTGATCTGGAGCGTCGCGATCTGGATGCTGTGATGGAGTTGCTTTGGGATCAAATGATCGACGGGATCGAATTCGAGGTTCTAGAGCGTTCGCCTGAGGTCCTGAAGCTCTCAGTATCCAAGTGCTTGTTCGCTGATGAGATGGCCAGACTTGGTGCGACCGATATTGGCGATGCCTTCTACTGTGCCTATGATTTCGGCTTCTGCCAAGGCTTGAATCCGGACATCAAATTCACACGGACGAAATCGCTGATGGCTGACGACGACTGCTGCAACCACACGTACACGTTGAAGCCGTCTGAGCATTCCGAGCAATAGCTCTATCAGTCTTGCCACTGCCCGCACTCCTGAAGACGTTCGAGTTGTACAGAGGAGATATTCGTCATGACTCGGAAGTTGACTGACCTTTCAGAGCATCTGGAATCAATGGGCGTTCGCAATCTTATAGACCAACTTGAGTATCCAATTGATGTTCGCGACGAGCGTACGACTCAGATTCTGTCTGATTATCAGAACGATCCAAGCCTACGACTGTTTGGGCTGAAGGAAGAGGGAATGCTTCTCGGGTTGATTGGCTTGCTGCTCACGTCTCCTTATGCGGCCACCATTCGTCACATCGTTGTTCGTCGAGAGCTTCGGGGCTGCGGAGTAGGGCGAAGGCTGATCGAAGCCGTGTGCCTGGAATTCTCACTCGTAGGTCTGGAGGCGGAAACGGATGATGATGCTGTGGATTTCTACAGAAAATGCGGGTTCAGTATCCAGAGCTTGGGAGAGATTTACCCTGGAGTCGGAAGGTACCGATGTCGGCAACTCATGACGCAGTCATGAGTTGCTTGGAGAATGCTTCTATTCAGCCGCATTCTCTGGACTAGAGGTATTGATGAGGTGGGACACGGTATAGAGACGGGCAACTTGTATTTTCGACGCAAATTGCTTGGAGATCGCAACTGTGTTGCGTTTTCTGCACGCGGATAATCGGCATTCCCTTGGGCGAGTAGTCTGGGGTGAGACAGCGAATCGTAGGCTTGGTGGAGGTTGACATGCTATTGAGCAACGTTCTCTTAGGAATCGCATTTGTCAGTATTGCATGGAGTATCGTATCGTCCCTCGTGATTACGGATGCTTTGCAGAAGCGTGGGGTCAAGATCAACTGGATCTTCTTGCGCATCATGATCATAAAGTACATCGGACAATACAGAGAGGTCACTCGCAAGGAAACTGGGCGGACAGGCCCATGGTTCTACTCCTATATCATTGCGGTGAATGTGGCCCTGGTGACGGCGATTGGCGGGCTCATTCTCAGGTCAACCTGAGCCTACAATTGCCGATAGGACATGTGCCAATTACCTCGAACGGCAAAGGATCCGCATGAAACGAATGAAGAGAATACCACCGCAGGGAACCGGAATTGCTATTGGAATCGCGCTGGGGGCTGGAATCGGTGCCGCGCTGCAGAATCTCATGTCAGGCATTGCTATCGCTGTGGCCTTCGCCTTTGCCTTCGAGTTGAGCTTCAAGAAGCGACGAGACGCTAGGGACGACTAGCCTTCTGAACTACGTGCCGACACTCTAGCAAGTCCGCCTTGTTGATTGTCAGCAGCACAGACGGTTGTGCCTTTCCTGATGACCAAGCACAAGTGCGGTAATAATACCAAATGAATACGCGTATAAATACGATCGTCCTTGATCTTGATGGCCCGATCAGCGACCCGCGCTCGTTCTAGAAACAATGAGGCGACAAATTACGAAGGAGAGTCGATTGCGATGTTGAAGCGAGTCATTCTGCACCAATTGCGTGAGATGCAGCGCGAGATGGCGCTGGCTATCAGCGGTCTACCATCCGAGCACCTTGAAGCGCGACTGCCAGGGAGAAGGAATTCGATTGCTTGGATTGTGCAGCATTGTTGCGCCAACGTGGACATCTGGCTCCATCGACCGACGATGGGTGAGTTCGCTATCCAGCACACAGATCGCTTCATTACCTGGCCAGTTTCTCCACCCGAAGAGGGGGAGACGTTTCCGGATGCGGACACTCTGCTTGACCGTTGGGCTCGAGTGACTGAAGCGGGAATATCGGCCATTGCATCACTCGATGACTCGCAGCTTCTTGAACCAGGACAAGCACTCGGGAGAGAGGCCATGGTTCAGAGTTGTCTTCGCGTTCTCAACCATCAAAATGCCCATCTTCGGCAGATATGGATGATGCTTGGCAGCTTGGGCCTTTCTGACGCACACTGGCCAAGCCAGGGAACCTGGTTGGCGAACGAGGATTGCGCCTAGTAAGAGAGCTGCTGCAATCCGGTGACGTGAACGGGTTTGGAGCAAGGGAGTGCTAGCAATGACGTCCACTAGATTGAGCAGCGTTGCGATTCAAGCCCATCGGATCGAGTCCATGGTCGCTTTCTACACAGAGGCGTTTGACGCGGTGTTCAAGGAAGCTAATGCCAGTGGCTTCACATCCGGTTTGGAAATATAGCAGGGATCACTCTCAAATTGGTTCCGCTACGAGACGACGTTGATTTCGAGGATTATCCATTGCATCATCTCAGATTCTGCGTGCCTGATGTTGGCGCTGCTATCAGTTCCGCGCTGCGGCATGGTGGCTGTCGAGAAGGCGATGTCATTCGACGAGATGGACAGCTTCACGCCGCGATCCGCGATCCAGACGGCAACACGCTAGAGCTGTACTCGAAGTCGGCCGAACGTCTAAGCTGACCAGTGTTTCGTTAAAGAAGGAGACTATGAATCCCGAAGAGAGATCCCTCATTCTGAGGCAAGAGGCAGATGAAGTCCTTGACCTGATTGACCTGAGCAGGCTTGCTGCCCCCATTGGGCCGCTGATGCCTACAGGCAGCTACTTCATGGATTTGATGATGTATCCCGATATCGATATCGATCTCCCGCTTGCTGCGCCTGAGAAACTCATGGGCATCGGTGTGGAGCTGTCCAAGCTGGAATGTGTGAAGAAGCTCAGCTTCCTCCGCGGCAAGGATGGTCCGCTGAAGGGTGGTTTCTACTTGAAGCCTGAAATCGAGTATGGGGATTGGGGGCGGCTGTGGAAGATCGACATTTGGTCCTTTCCTGCTCCAATTCTGGAGAAGGCTCAGACGGAAATAGCTGATCTCAAGGGCCGAATGACGTTGGCTCATCGCGCCATTATTCTCGACACCAAGTATCGGCTACTCAACGATGAAGGGCGTACCCCAATGTTCAGCGGTATCTTCATTTACAGAGCCGTGATCAATCTTGGAATGACGGAGCAAGCTGAGATCGAAACGTACCTGACGGAAAACGGAATCATTCTTTAGAGCGTGTCACCGCAGCAAGGAGCCTAACATGAAAAACCGATGCGAATGGGCTGGAAACGATCCCTTGTATGTGGCCTATCACGATGAGCAATGGGGCGTACCCGTCCATGACGATCAGCAACTGTTCGAGATGCTCATTCTCGAAGGGGCGCAAGCGGGCCTGAGCTGGCGTACCATCCTCAACAAACGCCCAGCCTATCGTGAAGCCTTCGACCAATTTGATATAGCGACCGTCGCCGCCTATGGACAACGCGACGTTGATCGACTGATGGCTGACGCGGGCATTGTTCGCAATCGGCTGAAGATTGAGTCCGCGATCAAGAATGCGCAGGGAACCTTGGCAATCCAAGATGAGCTTGGATCATTGGATGCCTATCTGTGGCAATTCGTCGATGGACAACCTCTCCAGAATGCCTGGGATTCGATGTCCGACGTGCCAGCAAAAACGAAGCAATCTCAGGCGATGAGTAATGCTCTGAAGAAGCGCGGATTCAATTTCGTCGGACCGACCATCTGCTATGCCTTCATGCAGGCTGTGGGCATGGTGAATGACCACACGACCGATTGTTATCGATATAGCCAACTTCAGGCGACCCCTCGGGAGACTCATTCATGAAAGAATTCTTCATCGTGACGCACACACAAGCGACCCATCATGTCGATCGCTTGGTTGGCGGCTGGTACGATTCATCCCTCACAGAGAAGGGTTTGATTGACGCAGCAGCCTGTGGTCGGCGCTTGGTTGAACTTGAACTCCAAGGTGTACCCATCTATTCGTCCGATCTGGCAAGAACGCGGCAGACTGCGCTGGCGCTCTCCGATTGCCTGAAAAGTGAGATCATCCTTGACGCTCGTTTGCGAGAGATGTCCTTTGGCGACGCAGAAGGATGCTCTCAAGATGAGATCGGAGGCGCCATCCTCTCTTCTGATGGGGACAATCGATTGGATTTTCGTAATGCCTACGAAGGCGAAACGAAGCGTGAGTTGGCCACTCGCCTCTACGAAGTGATGCAAGAGATTGCGCAAGAAGATCGGGCGATTATCTGTACACATGGCTATGCTACCACCTTCCTCATCGCCTGCTGGATTGGAATGCCCATCGACTCTGTGGGATACGTCAACTTCCGTGTACGGTCTGGCAGCATCACCTGTCTTGTTCAAGATGATATTCATTCCAACAGAGCCGTTCGATATCTAGGTGATATGAGCCATCTGGATGGCTAGACCTGTGAAGCGACAGAGCCATCCGTGGAGGAAATGATATGGATTTATCGATGCACAGCGTACTTGTTTTTGTTCCCGATCTTGATCGTGCCCGCCGCTTCTATGCAGAGACGCTCGGACTCATCCTGAGTCGTGAAGGCGAGGCCTTCCTTCTGTTTCAGGGCGTAGATTTCCAGCTTGCCGTCTTCCTCGGCAAGACGGAATCGTCGTCTAGCGAATATTCGCAGGATGCGGGGTCTTCGATTGCCTTCGCGGTGCCAGATTTAGATAAAGCTGTCGCCGAACTCAAAGCCAAGGACGTGCGTTTTCTCCATGCCGCGCCCAATGACGGTCCCATAGGACGATACATGGCCTTCCTCAACCCATTTGGAACCGTGCATGAGTTGGTCGAAGTCCAGGGCTAGCAATCAAGGCTGCAGCATTTGACACAAGGAGAGAAATCCAGTTCGATAGCTGTGGTGAGGTGATTGCGTGGCCAAGAGCGTGATGAGAACTCCAGATCTCCTGACATCTAGCCTCATTGCGCCCTGCGGGATGAACTGTGGCCTATGTAGTGGCTACATCCGAGGCAAGAAGAATTGCCCAGGATGTCGCGGAGATGATGCCGGCAAGCCAAGCTATTGCGTGGCTTGTCAAATGCACAGTTGCGAGCAACTGTCAGGAGGCGATCTGGCGTTCTGCGGTGACTGTGAAACATTCCCATGCAAGAGGCTGAAGCAACTCGACAAACGTTACCGAACCAAGTACGGCATGAGTATGCTCGAAAATCTCCAGACCATTCGCGAGATCGGGCTTGACCAGTTTGTTGCGCGCGAAAAGACGCGATGGACCTGTCCGGACTGCGGTGGCCTGATTTGTGTGCACAAAGTGGCGTGTCTGGCGTGCGGCACAGTCTGGAATAAGGCTCCAGGGGAAGTAAGGGAGGACCATCATGCAGGCTGAGATAGGAGTACATCCTTGGTGGGCGGTACTAACAATCTGGGGCGTAGTGAATGCTGTCAATTTGCTACAGGCAGCCGGCTTCTTCTCGCGAGTGATCACAGGCAACATGAGTGTCAATGGTGTCTTGGGTCGCGTGATTATTGCTCTGGCTATTCCAACGATGGCTGCCTTATTTGCCTTCGTGCGCACAGGTGCAAACTGGCTGCATCGGATTGGCGCCATTGTATTCCTCGCCTTCGTTGCCTACATGATTACTGTGGACTATGCGTGGCCTGTTGAGTTTCGATCGCCCGTGCGTCCGAGCATTCTCGTTCCCTACTTGGCGTTATTCTTCGGTGCCATCTTTCTGATGGGATTCCCAATGTTTCGCATGAATCGAACGCTGTGGTTCGTCACTGTAGGGACTACGGCCCTGCTGTTGGGCTCGATGGGCGTCGCCATGAGCAAGGGTGTTGGGTAAATCACAACGTCATATGGAATGATGAAGTAAGCTATGGTTAGAATCTGAATCGCGTATTGAACCGAAAACATCTATGAAGAGGATGGGAAATCCTATGCCTGAAAGCATTATCGAAGTGAGAGACTACCGGAAGACCTACGGCGACGTCGTTGCGGCGAATGGGATTACCTTTGACGTGAAACACGGCGAGATTTTCGGCCTGCTTGGCCCCAATGGTGCGGGCAAGACAACGACGCTCGAAGCGTTGGAAGGGTTGCGGTCTCCTGACAGCGGAGCTCTTGCAGTCGCGGGAATTGATCCAGTGCGTGAGCCCCGAAAACTACGGAACGTAATCGGCGTTCAATTGCAGTCGGCGGGATTGCCTGACAGCATCACGCCTGAGGAAGCAATGAAGTTCTTCTGTGCCTATCACGAAGTGGCCCCTCGCTTTGACTTGCTAGAACGCCTTGGGCTTTCAGAGAAACTGAAGGATCAGTATTGTACGTTGTCAACGGGGCAACAGCGTCGGCTAGCATTGGCTTTGGCAGTTGCCCACAACCCGCGCGTTCTCTTCCTCGATGAGCCCACAGCAGGCTTGGATGTGGGCTCTCGCGTTGAATTGCATGATCTGATGCGGGAGCTACGAGCGAGTGGGACAACGATGATTCTGGCAACACATGACATGGCTGAAGCCGAAGAGATGTCTGATCGAGTCGCCATCCTGCTCAAAGGCCAACTTGTCGATATCGGTACGCCGCTAGAGATTACCGCCACAGGCGCGGGGTTGACCAAGATATCGGTTCACACACAAGCCTCCAGTTTGGCCAATCTTGACGTGGCTCTTCCTGCTGTGGATCGGCGAACGACGGTGAATGAGTACGATATCTTCTTCAGTACAGACATCGGCCCCACCGTGTCTGCCATCATTGCTCGAATCGAGGCAGAGGGAGACACACTGATTGACCTGCGCGTAGAACGGCCGTCACTGGAAGACCGGTTTCTTGAAATCACAACAGCAGGAGGTGCCAAATGAAGGCCTTTATTCATCACTTCGCTTTCGAGTTCCGTACAGGCATTCGCAACAAGCAGTTGTTGCTGATGAACTACCTGTTCCCTCTGGGCTTCTATCTGATGATGGGCTTCGTGATGGCGAATATCAATCCTCCTTTTCGCGAAGATATCATCCCTGCAATGATTGTATTTTCTGTTCTTGCTGCCACGTTCTTGGGGATCCCCGATCCGTTGGTGAATGCTCGCGAAAAGGGCGTTTATCGCAGCTACCGGATCAATGGTGTTCCTGCGATCTCCATTCTCGTGATCCCCGCGATGACCACCATTGTTCATCTGATCATCGTATCCACGATCATACTATTCACCGCGCCATTTTTCTTCGGCGCTCCCTTGCCACAGAGTTGGTTGCCATTCTTCCTCGCTTCCTTTGCTTTGGCGTTTGCCTGCTCAGGGATGGCTGTGCTGATTGGCGTTGTTTCTCCCAATTCGCGCATGACTGTTTTGTGGTCGCAGCTGGTGTTTGTTCCATCGATGCTGCTGGGCGGATTGATGTTCCCCTACAGCATGCTACCTACTGTCGCTGGAAGAATTGCGCAGCTGTTGCCCGCCACTCAGGCGATGAATGCCTTCAATGGATTGGCCATGAGAAAAGTCGCAGATTTCTCGCCTTGGGGGTCGATTGCTGCTCTCGCCGGTTGCGGCTTGTTGGCTTTTGGATTGGCCGTCTATCTCTTCAGTTGGGACAGCCACAACACATCGCGACGAGGGCATCTATTGCTGGCGCTACTCGTCTTGCTGCCGTTTATAGTGGGCATTTTGATGTCGTTGTAGACAGCACTTCCGACGAGGATTGCATACGGGCATCAACGGCTGGAGAAGAGCCCACAAGTCTGATGAGATCATGCGTTCAGTCTTGTTCGAGGGGACGCATCACAGTAGTCTGTTTGCCGTCAGCGTTGATCTCGCCTTGAGGTTTTGTGTAGCCGTTCATAGCAGGGAATCCCCAATCTCTAGGAGGGAGTATGAGTCCGACTATTGATCATGAAATCATTCAAGCGGCACGCGAATTGATGCAGGAGCGGTACGTTGAAGGTCTGCACTCCATGGGATCTGTCCTTCGAACTCGGACAGGCAACGTGTTTCAAGGCGTCCATGTAGAAGCCAACAACGGCCGCATCACGCTGTGCGCCGAAGCCGTGGCCATTGGCGCTGCTGCTACGGGCGGAGACACAGATATTGCTCAGATTGTTGCAGTAACAGAGTCCGGCGACATCGTCCCTCCTTGTGGCATGTGCCGGGAACTCATCTCTGATTATGCGCCTGAGGCCTGTGTCATTCTGGAAGATGAAGGCGGTGTCCACGCCGTTTCCATACGCACGCTTCTCCCCGACAAATATGATGGATCAAAATACCCCAACAGACGCAGAGGCGAAGCTTCCGCATCCTAGCGGTTCGCATGGCAGAGTTGGATAGACCGTGACACGCGGATTAGGAGGAGATGAATGGATGCTGTATTGCGGACCGGCAGTGACATTGCCTTGTCCTCACTTTTGGAGCTGTATACGGCGGTTGGCTGGGCCGCCTACACTCGCGAGGAGTGTAGAGGCGATCTAGATAAAGCTGTCAGCAATTCGAGCTTCGTCGTTTCGGCTTGGCACAATGACACCCTGGTCGGCCTTGTTCGAGCGCTTTCCGACGATGTGGCCATCTGCTATGTGCAGGACATTCTCGTCCATCCCGATTTCCAGCGGCGTGGGATTGGTGAGCAGTTGATCCGCGCGTGTATGGAACGATACGAGCATGTGCGTTCGAAGGTGTTGATGACAGACGATGAAGAACGCCAGCGCTTGTTCTACGAGAAGGCAGGATTTCGCAATATCAAAGACATCAACGCCGTGGACCTGAATGTCTACGTTCAAATGGTGGGGTCGGCCTAGCCCTGCCATCGGAGATGCGCGGTCGAGAGTAGGGTATGAAGGAGACAGGCATGAAAAGTGAGAGGTCGCAATCGCCTTGGTCGGAGCCAGGATGGCTAGAACATGCGAGCGCATGGATTGATGACGAACTGTCACGGTTAGGGCGAACGACAACGGGCCCTGTTGAGCAGCCGCATGAGCGTCCCTGGTCTACTATTCTCCGCGTACCTACGCACGAGGGCGCTGTCTATTTCAAGGCCTGTGCTGGCGTGCTTGCACACGAAGTCGCTGTGACACAGGCGCTGGCGCAGTGGAAGCCCGATTGCATGCCGAGCGTTCTCGCAGCTGAACCTAAAGAAGGCTGGATGCTGATGGCCGATGGAGGCATCACTGTTCGTGAAGCCATCAAAGCCGAAGGAGATATCCGCCACTGGGAACAGCTGTTGCCACGCTATGCGGAACTGCAGATAGAGATGGTCAATCACGTAGACGATCTCCTTGCTGCGGGGATTCCCAATCGCCTGCTCACAACCTTGCCCGATCAAATCGAGACGCTACTTGGACATAAAGACATGCTGCATATTGGTCAGCCGGAAGGCCTCACATCTGCTGAGTACGAGCGGCTGGTTGGCATGAAGGAACGTCTGACAGGGCTCTGTGATGAGCTCGCAGCGTCGCCGATTCCAGAATCCATTCATCACGGCGATTTTCACGATGCAAATATCTTCCTCAACGAGGGCCGATACGTGTTTTTCGATTGGGGTGACAGCTCAGTTGCCCACCCATTCTTCTCGTTGCGAACGGCATTCGTGATTATTGAGTACTTCCAAGGCTTCAAGCCAGGCTCTCCCGAGTTGGCACAATTGCGTGACGTCTATCTGGAACCCTGGAAATCCTTTGGATCGCGTGATAACCTATTGGCCGCATTCGAGCTTGCCTCACGCCTCTCTCCGCTCACCTCAGCGTTGGGATGGTATCGCGTCGTCTCAAGCCTTGACCCGTCAGTAAGAACAGATTATGCGGGTGCAGTACCAAGTCTGCTTCGCGAGTTTCTGGAAATGGAGGATCGAGCAGCCAAGTGACAAGAGGGTCCGTTTGGGTTTGCCAATACATCAGGACGTCTGTAGGCTGACGACGCTATTGATACCCGTATACAAGAGAAGGGAGTGAGACCATGGCCATTAATGATGAGCTGCTACAATTCGTTAAAGACGCTCTAGCTCATGGCACACCGCGTGACGCGATTAGAGATACACTGCTCGAAGCAGGATGGCGCGAAGACCAAGTGGAGAGCGCCTTGGCTTCTTATGCACCCAGCGATTTTCCGATACCTGTTCCCGTACCCAAGCCGTATTTGTCGGCACGTGAAGCCTTTATGTATCTGGTGCTGTTCACAACCCTGTATCTGACGACATTCAACCTGGGCCGCCTAATCTTTCAGTTCGCCAATCTGGCGTTTCCTGATCCAGCCGCCTTGTACAACACAGCTCAGTCCGCGCGCGACGCCATTCGTTTCTCTGTCGCCTCACTGGTCATTGCCTTTCCCATTTTCCTGTACCTGTCACTGCTCATTGGCCGATCCATCAAACGCGATCCGAGCAAACGTGGCTCGAAAGTGAGAAAATGGCTGACGTACATGACCCTGTTTGTTGCAGCAGCGGTGATCATTGGCGATCTGACTGCGCTGGTGTACAGCTTCCTCGGCGGTGAACTCAGTTTGAGATTCGCCCTGAAGGTACTGACAGTGGCAGTCATTGCCGGCGGTATCTTTGGCTACTACTTGTGGGATCTGCGGCAGGAAGAGCGGGAGTCCCAAGCATGAAGAATTCTCAACGAACGCTGACGATCCGATCTAGCATAGCCATTGTTCTTGCTATCATTGTGGTGATCGTCATTGCAACTGCCATTGCGCTGCTCGACTCTCCGGCGCAAGAGCGACTACGCCGATTGGATGAGCGTAGGATGTCCGATCTTCGTGAGATTGCCAACGCGATTGACGTTCATTGGACACTATACGGCAGCCTTCCCTCTTCGCTCGATGATCTTGCCGATCAACCCGGGTATTTCGCTGAACTGGACGATCCTGAAACGGGGACCCCGTATGAATATCGAATCGTGGATGCGGATTCATTTGAGCTATGCGCCACATTCGATACCGAGGATGGGGCGAGTGACCGCGATCCCTACTTCAAGGACCTCTGGCACAGCGGCATCGGCAGGCAGTGCTTCCAGCTTGAAGCAAGAGATGTCGGGCGGGTCGTTGATCGATAGGCGAGATCGAAAAGATAAGGGCTCATTATGTTGTTCCATTTCAAACCCATGACAGTTGACGCAGCCAATGCCATAGCCCAGTGGCATTACCCGGGCATCTACAAGTTCTATGATCTGGATGAAGATCCTGAGGATCACGAGGAATTCCTTGATCCGGATACGTGGGAGAACGCCTTGTTCGCCGTTGTCAACGAGGGCCAGGAACTTGTTGGATTCTTCCTATTCGAGCAAGAAGACGACAGTCTAGAACTTGGCTTGGGCCTGCATCCGGCGTACACAGGAAGAGGCAATGGCGAGGCATTCATCCTTGCGGGACTTGAGTTTGCAAACCAGCAATTTCAGCCATCCATCTATCACTTGAGTGTGGCCACATTCAACCAACGAGCGATCCGCCTGTACGAGCGTCTAGGGTTTGTCAAAGGCAATGCATTCATCCAACAGACGAATGGTGGGGACCACGAGTTCATTAGGATGACGAAGCCAA
>Ga0233431_1002936_pt1 | contig 22010 bp, 19 predicted proteins | sample SI_118_April2016_FD_179867 | JGI IMG/M metagenome (GOLD analysis project Ga0233431, IMG submission 179867) | Seawater microbial communities from Saanich Inlet, British Columbia, Canada - SI_118_April2016_200_MG | ecosystem: Environmental > Aquatic > Marine > Inlet | place: Canada: British... | reverse complement strand
TCCTAATCCATCCAGGGAACAGATAAAACGCGGCCTTTCGGGGAATCTTTGCCGGTGTACCGGATACACCAAGATCGTAGAGGCTGTAGAAGCCGTTACCGCTCCATAACAACGAAGGGATGACCTCGGGAAGGGAACCGACATGACGATGAGAGAAAATGGCGACTTCAAGGTGGTTGGTAAAAGCGTCCCACGGGTGGATGGTGTGGCCAAAGTACGTGGCAAAGCCCAGTTTACGGATGACGTGGTCCTCCCGGGGATGGTCTATGGAAAGATCAAGGCGAGTGAGATAACCCATGGACGTATCAAGGAAATCAACTTTCAACGTGCACTGAAACTCCCGGGTGTTCTTGCGGTCATTACGGGTGAAGATTCGCCAAAACCTTATTCCGTGAATGATATCCTGCCGACGGAATATCCGCTGGCGTTTGAGAAAGTCTGCTACCACGGTGAAGGGGTGGCGGCCGTCGCGGCCCTGGACGAAGAGACCGCTGAAGAGGCACTCGCCCTCATAGAAGTGACGTACGAAGAACTCCCCGTGCTGCTGGATCCCCTTGAGGCAATGAAAAGGGATGATATCCGCATACACGATTTTGCCGAAAACAATACCAATCACGAGGCCAACCAGCATATTGGGGATGTGGACGCGTCCTTTGAAGACTCACATGTGGTCGTCGAAAACGCCTTCTACTCTTCTTATGTACAGAACGGCTTCCTGGAACCACAGTCGGCCATCGGCGATTTTGACCCGGGTTCCGGGAAACTCACCATCCATCATTGCAACCAGCTACCCCACTATATGCAGCGCATGGTATCCCGGGCTCTGGATATGCCCATGGAAAAGATACGGATCGTTGTCCCTTTTGTGGGGGGAGGTTTCGGCGGGAAGTCGGAGGCAGCGCCTCTTTCCCTTGTGGCCGCCATTTTGAGCCGCAAGTTGGGGCGCCCTGTCAAGATCACCTATGATCGAAATGAAGTTTTTTTCCAAAATAAGGGCCGTCACCCCTGTCACATGAACATGAAAATGGGGTTTGACAGAGAGGGACGTATTACAGGTGTTGATTTCGATAACACCATGGACGGTGGAGCACACAGCAGCTGGGGTTTTGTGGTGCTCTGGTTCATTTCAGCCCTGACGCACCTGCCCTACAAAATTCCGAATGTCCGGTTCCAGGGACGCAGGGTCTATACCAACAAACCGACTCCCGGCGCCCAACGGTGCCTGGGGGGGGTCCAGGTGAGGCTGTGCGTGGAAAGTATCATTGACCAGGGCGCCGAAAAGCTCGGGATGAGCCCATATGCGGTTCGAATGATCAACGCCGTGGAAAATGGATATCAGACGGCCACAGCCGTTACCGTTGCCCACAGCGAGTTCAAGAAATGCCTTGAATCGGTGGCAACGCGTTCAAAGTATTCGGAAAAGCTCGGGAAACTCCCCTTCGGAAGAGGAATCGGGCTGTCAGGGGGCCATTACAGTTCGGGAGGCGCCTATCTGTTTTACCCCAGTTTCCGCGCCCATTCGACGGCAAACATCAGGGTCGATACCGAAGCGGGAGTGACCGTATTCGTGGGTGCCACCGATCTGGGCCAGGGGTCTTCCACCGTGCTGACTCAGATGGTGGCTGAGGTCCTCGGGGTCGATTACCGTGATATTCATCTGGTCTGTCAGGACACCATGTTGGCGCCCATGGACAATGGGACAATGGACAGTCGGGTCACATACGGTGCCGGACATGCCGTGAAGAATGCGGCCATGGATACCCGGGACAAACTCCTGGAGATCGCAGCCGTCAAACTGGGATTCGGTGCAAAACAACTGGATTGTGCGGAAGGAAAAATTTTCTCCATTTACAATCCCAAGAAACGGATGGCTTTTATGGAAGCCGTTGAAGCCTATCAGAATTCCATCGGTCCGCTTTTCGGAACGGGCGCTTACACGCCGCCCCAGCCGGTGGGGGAATATCCGGGCAAGCTGATAGGTCCTTCCCCCGCATTCGGATTTTCCGCACAGGTGGCCGAGGTGGAAGTGGATCAGGATACAGGTAAGATCCACATCATCAAGTATTATGAAGCCGGTGATTGCGGCAAGGCCATTAATCCCGTGAGTGTAGAAGGACAGGTGGAGGGCGGGATCTCCATGGGGCTTGGTCAAGCATTTTTTGAAGAGATGCTTGTTGATGAGGACGGGAAGATGATCAACCCCAACCTGCACGATTACAAGATTCCTACTATCATGGATATGCCCGAGATTGATGCTGAGATTGTGGAGAGTTACGATCCGACATCCGCCTTCGGCAACAAAGAGGTGGGGGAGGGACCCGCCGGGCTGGTGATCCCTGCAATCCTCAACGCCCTTTACGATGCCATCGGCGTGCGGTTTACCGAAGTGCCGGTGACACCGGAGAAAATACTCAGGGCACTCGGGAAGATCGACTGACAGGGCTCCGATTGTTGAATGCCCCTATAGCGTATCGGCAAATGGCGGAAGGAATTGAGTTTTATGCGCAGATTTAGCATGGAACATTACCGCAAGTTTTTTAATCCCCATTCCATAGCGATTATCGGCGCTTCGGAGAAGACCGGACCCGGATCCTACAACCTGATGGAGAACCTGATAAAAGAGGGTTGTACCGCCAGATTGTACCCGGTGAATATCCGTGCCGGAGAGGTCCTGGGGCACAAAGCTTATACCTCGGTTGTGGACCTGCCTGAATCGGTCGATCTTGCGGTCATTACGGTTCCGCGAACAGCCGTCCCTCCCGCTTTGCGGGATTGTGTCCGGAAAGGGATCCCGTCGGTTGTCATTATTACCCAGGGATTTGCAGATGCCGATGAAGAGGGGCGGCGGATGCAGGAGGAGATGTTGGAGATTATCCGTGGCAGTGACACCCGCGTGATCGGCCCCAATTCCATCGGCGTGGCCAATGCCTTCGATAATTTTCATACCTCCTTTCAACCGTTCGATTTGTTCCAAAAAGAGAACGCGATGATCTGTCAGTCGGGGATGTTTATCCTCGCTTCGGCCGATTTCACCAACGGACTCGGTCTCGGAGTGGATATCGGCAATGCGGCAGACGTGGGGTTCTCGGAACTACTGCCGTGCCTGGCCCGGGATTCCAGAATCAAGGTCATTAATCTCCATATGGAAGGCCTCACCCACGGCCGGGAATTTATGGAGGCCGCTTCCAAGATAACACCGAGCAAGCCTGTGGTGGTCTACAAATCGGGCAGAAGCACGGAAGGAGCCAAAGCAGCAGCTTCTCACAGTGCATCTCTGGCGGGAGCAGATAAGGTGATCCATGCGGCTTTTAAGAAAGCCGGAGTCATAAGGGCTGAGAATTTGGAAGAAATGAACGACCTGAACAAGGCCTTTCTGACCTACCCGCAACTCAACGGAAAACGGTTTGCCGTGATCACCCTTTCGGGAGGAGGCGGGATTGCCGTGATTGATGCGCTGGCGCAATACAAAATGGAATTGGCCACTCCCGGCCCTGAGACGATGGCAGCGCTTCAGGCCATGAACCCTCCCTGGCTCCGGGCAGGCAATCCCGTCGACACCTGGATGGCCAGCTTGAAAAACGGGCTGGCAAAGACCTCTGTGGAGATATTGCATCTCCTTCTCCATGACAAACAGGTGGATGGGGTGATTGTCCTGCTGAACGCTTACAAAGCGACCGGGTTTACCGTCCTGGGAGAGATGATTGACGGGATTGTCCATGAGGCCGGAAAGTTCAGGGAAAAGCCGGTTGTTTTGTGGGCTTTCGGCGCGAACCGGGATGAAGTCATTGAAAGGGCGGAACAGAGCGGCCTTGTTGCCGGTTTTACCGGTCCGGAAAGAGCGGCGAGGGCCTTGGCCGGACTCTACGGCTATCACCAGAAAGCAAAGAGCCGGAACATTGCGGGAGCGTGACGAACTGGACGTCATGGCAGCACTGCTGCACGTTTCGGTATTAAAAGGCTATCTGTCAACAGAATACAAATACGATCCGGGAGGTATTTCAAATGCAGGCTTATGATCTGGCAGTCAAAGGCGGAACCCTGGTCATTCCGAGGTTCGGTCTCGTCAAGGCGGATATCGGGATTCAAGGGGGAAAGATAAGTGTCATCGGGGAGAACATCCCCGCCGGCGATTGCCGGGAGATCATCGATGCCGGCGGGAAATTCGTCTTTCCCGGTGCCATTGATTCCCACTCTCACATCGGGATTTACCGGCCTCTGGACCAAGACGCCAGGACCGAATCAGCCGCGGCTGCCTCCGGCGGCATAACCACAATTCTGAGTTACTTCCGAACGGGCAAGAGCTATCTGAACAAAGTGGCTCCTTACAAGGAAATCTTTCCGGAACTCATGGACCTGTCCAGGGATTCCTTCATTATCGATTACGGGTATCATGTTGCCCCCATGACCAGCGTGCAGCTCAGTGAAATGGAATGGCTGGTGCGTGAATGCGGAATTTCTACTTTCAAGTACTATATGTTCTATAAAATGATTGACCTGGCCGGCTCGTCGAGGAGTGACAAATACCTGATGCTGGAGGATTCTTTGGATCTTGGCTTTCTGTATCGGCTGATGAAAGAGGTGGCCCGGCTCGACAAACTGTTCAAAGATTCCGGGGGCATCAGACTGAGCATCCATTGTGAAAATCCGGAGATCATCCCGGTTACCACACAGGAGGTCAAAGAGAACAGCAGCGGGAACATCATGAAGGATTATAGCGATTCGCGACCCGGCTGGATCGAGGATTTGGCCATCCGGGAGGTTGGCGCCATGGCCGCTGTAACCGATTGCCAGGTGAATCTGTTGCATTTGAGCAGCCGTGAGGCGATTGACGCAGCCGTGAGAACGGCAGTGGAATTTCCACATCTTGACTTTTTGCTGGAAGCGACGCTGCACCACCTGGGACTCTCAAACGATGTTGACTATGGTGTTCTTGGGAAAGTGAACCCGCCCGTTCGAGATCAAAAACATGTGGATTACCTGTGGAATTCGACAATCCAAGGGGATATCAAAACAGTGGTCAGTGATCATGCCTGTTCTCTAAAGGCATCTAAGAAAGACGATCTATGGACCTCCATGCCCGGATTTGGCGGGACTTCCCTGATGTTCCCCGTCCTGATCACAGAAGGGTATCATAAACGGGGGATGCCGTTGGAGAGGATCGCGGAATTGAGTGCCCTGAATTCCGCCATCTATCACCAACTGTTTCCTAAAAAGGGGAGTATCATGGTGGGGTGTGACGCGGACTTGGCCATCGTCGATTTGCACACCGAGAAGGAAGTGAACACCGAAATCCTCAATTCTGCCCAGGATTTCACCCCCTTTGAGGGGCTCAAATTGAAAGGATGGACGGATTGCACCATCCTGAGAGGAAAGGTGGTATTCGAAAATGGCGAAGTAACCGGAACTCCCGGCCATGGGAAATATATTAAAAGACCGACGAAATTCCACTGTGAATGATGCAAATGAAAATGAATGCCTATGGAACGCCTCCAAGGAGGGTATGAATGCTCAGGGGTAAATCCGTACCGCTCTATTACCAGATTGAAACGATCCTGAGGCGAAAAATTCTAACAGGAGAAATCCCCCCAAGCGCACCTTTGCCCAGTGAGGAAGCCTTGAAGAATGAATACAAGGTAAGCCGAATAACCATACGGCGGGCACTATCTCTGCTGGAACAGGAAGATCTTATTGTACGTCGGCGGGGAAAAGGTACCTTCGTCTCAGAAAGGAGCAGATCCGTTGAATCCGCCAAGCTGACCGGTTCCATGGAAGATCTGATTTCCATGGGGATACAGACATCGGCAAAGGTGCTCGACATGAACTGGATAGAACCCCCTGAACATATCCAGGAGCATTTGAAACTGGACCGGACGGCCCAGGTCCTCAGGATCGAAAAAGTCAGATATGTGGAAGAAAAGCCCTTTTCCCATGTCCTAAACTATCTGCCCTCGAATATCGGGCAAGAGATTGATCGGGATATGCTTTCCGTTAAGCCGTTATTGATGATCCTTGAAGAAGACCTGGGCATAAAAACCGGCGAAGCGGTTCAAACCGTCGAGGCGTCCATCGCAGACGCTCAGGTGGCGCCACTTCTGGATATTCGGGTTGGAGACCCGTTGCTCAAGGCTGAAAGGACTGTTTTTGACCGGGCTCAAAGCCCCATTGAACATGTATCGGCTCTGTATCGAGCGGACAAATACTGCTACAAAATCAAGTTGAAACGGGAAAGGTCCAAAGATTATGTGGGATGGGGAACGACGTCGCATATATAGACAATTTTCCATGCTGTTAATAAGGATGAGGTAAGATGAAACCATTCCCCGAGAACATCGTTATTGAAGAACAGGGTCCTCGTGATGGCGTTCAAAGTGAAAGAAGGATCCTTCCAACAAAGGAAAAACTGGCCTGCATCGATGCCGTGGTGAAAGCAGGCGTCAAGAGAGTGCAGGTTGTCTCCTTTGTCCACCCCAAATTGGTACCCCAGATGGCCGATGCGGAGGCGCTCTGTTCGGGACTGAGAAAAGAGCCCGGTGTGGCTTATACGGGTCTCGTGCTCAACACCAAAGGCATTGAGAGAGCTGCAAAAGCGGGGCTGAAGCATGTCGCGGCATCCATCTCAGCGAGCGATACCCACAGCCGCAAGAATGCAAACCTGTCGCTTTCCGAGGCAAGACAACATTTTTCTGAAATGTTCAAAGCAGGGAAAGCGCTCGGCTTGACCATACGGGGGGGGGTTCAGTGCGCCTTCGGGTGCCGGTTTGAGGGGCGGATAGATCCTGGGGTCGTACTGGATATGGTAAATGAGCAACTGGACCTGGGCGTCGATGAGATTGCGCTGGCCGATTCCACCGGCATGGCCGATCCGTTGTCCATGCGTGAAATTTGCCGGAAGGTTCTTGAAATAGCCGGTGAAAAGCCACTTTTTCTGCATCTCCACGATACAGAGGGAAAAGGGCTTGCCAACGCCTTGTCCGCCATTGAAGTCGGTGTAAGGCATTTTGATACCGCTTTTGGCGGTATGGGCGGATGTCCTTTCATAAAAGGGGCATCCGGCAATATATCGACCGAAGATCTGGTTGTCATGCTTCATCAGATGGGCATCCAGACCGGTATAGATGTGCACGCGGTGGCGAAGACAACCCGATCTCTTGAAGACTTTTTTGGCCGGTCTTTTTCCGGAAAAATGCACCGCATCCTCATGAGGGACGACATCAAGGCTGTGGCGACAGGCGCGCCTCACTGCTGCTGAAAAGAGGGTCATGGGCCAGACCATCATTGAAAAAATTATTTCCCGCCATGCGGGCAGAGATGTCCACAAGGATGAAATCGTCATCGCTCATGTGGATGGTGTCATGGCCACGGATACGACCGCGCCTTTGGCGATAAAGGCCTTTCGGGAAATGGGAGGGGAAAGGATCTGGAGTTCGGACAAATGCTTTCTTGTCATTGATCATGCGGCCCCCGCTCCAAATGAAGGGATCGCCAACCTGCACAAAATGATGCGGGAGTTCGCCCTGGAACAGGGATGTACCCTTTTTGAATCCGGGGAAGGTATCTGCCATCAGCTGATCATGGAGAAAGGCATTGTCCGTCCGGGCCATCTCTTTGTGGGTGCAGACTCCCACACATGCACCTATGGCGCCCTCGGTGCATTTGGGACCGGCGTGGGTTCCACGGAACTGGGCGGAATACTTCTGACGGGTAAAATCTGGTTGAGGGTGCCCAATACCGTAAAGATCGAATTGAAAGGCACCGTCCCTTCAGGCGTACAGGCAAAGGATATAATCCTTTATGTCCTGGGAAGAATTGGGATTGCCGGGGCCACTTACCAAGCCATTGAGTTTTGCGGCGAAGCCATTGCCGGCCTCTCTCTGGCAGGCAGGATGGTGATGGCTAACATGGCGGTGGAAATGGGAGCAAAGGCTGGCTTTGTGCACCATGAGGGCCTCAGACTTCCTTACCGATTTCGGCCGATCGCACCGGATCGGGATGCCTTCTATCACCAAACCGTTACGATGGATCTATCCCGTATGACGCCCATGGTCAGCCTCCCGCACTCCCCTCAAAATGCCGTTCCCGTTGACGAGGTGGAAGGAGAGAAGATTCATTGCGGGTTCATCGGTACGTGCACCAACGGGAGATTAGAAGATCTTAACGCCGCAGCAATCGTTTTGAAAGACAGGAAGGTGCACCGGAATGTGCGGCTTCTCATTGCTCCGGCATCCAGACAGATTTTTCTGGCGGCCCTGCGGGACGGCACTGTGGAAATCTTGACAAAAGCCGGGGGCATTTTCCTCCCTTGTTCCTGCGGACCCTGTGTGGGTACCCACAACGGGGTTTTGGGCGACGATGAGATCGCAATATCCACTGCAAACCGCAACTTCAAAGGGAGGATGGGAAATCCGAGAGCGAAGGTTTTTCTGGCTTCCCCCACAACCGTGGCGGCATCGGCCATTGAGGGAAAAATTGTAAACCCACTTTCGTATGCTTGAAATCAGGGTGTCATGAGAAAAAAAATCATAAGGGGAAAACCCCACATATACGGCGATAACATCGACACGGATATCATCATCCCAGGCAAGTACACGAAAACCCTCGATCTCAATACGTTGGCGGAACATGTTCTGGAGGATCTTGATCCTCATTTCAGAAACAGAGTGGAGAAAGGCGACATCCTCGTGGCAGGCGACAACTTTGGCTGCGGTTCTTCCCGTGAACAGGCACCGCTGGCGTTGAAAACGGCCGGGGTATCGGCGGTTGTGGCAAAATCCTTTGCCCGCATCTTTTTTCGGAATGCGATCAACGTGGGTCTACCTGTCCTGGAGGTCCCCCACAGCCATATTGAAGCTGGGGATGAACTGGCAATCGATCTGGTGGAGGGTACCTTGACGAATGTGGCACAAGGGAAGATCTTTTATGCCGCCGGAATGCCGGGGGTTATGGTCGACATTCTCCGGGAGGGCGGTCTTGTTCATTATCTGAAAAAGCATGGGGATTACCGGTTGGGGTGAAGTATTGCCACGGGCCGGGAGGCCTTCTTTAAAAAATGAACAACTTTGCGGGAAATGAATAAGCAAGAGGAGGGAAATGATGGGGACGGAAGTGAAAGAGCTTCCTTTAAGCGGCATCAAGGTCCTGGAATTCGGACATGCCGTGATGGGGCCTGCCGGTGGGGTTATCCTGGCAGATATGGGGGCCGAGGTCATTCACATTGAACCGACCGGTGGAGATGTAACTCGTCGTCTCAAAGGGTTTGGCATTGGTTACTTTCCATATTTCAACCGTAACAAAAAGAGCCTGGCCATCAACATCAAAACACCGGAGGCAAAAGAGATCGTTCATCGGCTGGTGGAATCTGCCGATGTTCTGTTGGAAAATTTTGGTCCCGGCACCATGGATCGTCTGGGTTTCAGCTATGAGGCCCTGTCGAAGGTAAATCCTCGTCTCATATACTGTTCCCTGAAAGGCTTTCTGCCCGGCCCCTACGAAAAACGGATCGCCATGGACGAAATTGTTCAGATGATGGGCGGCCTTGCTTACATGACGGGCCCCCCCGGCAAACCCTTGCGGGCAGGGACATCCATTATCGATGTCACGGGCGGCATGTTCGCCGTAATCGGGATTCTCACGGCGCTCATTGACAGAAGGAGGACGGGAAAAGGCACGCTCGTAAAAAGCGCCCTTTTCGAAACGACCGCTTTTGTCATGGGTCAGCATATGGCCTATGCTGCGTTGACCGATGGACCGGTTCCACCCATGCCTGTGCGGGTGAGTGCCTGGTCTATCTATCGTCTTTTCGAGTCAAAGGACGGAGAACACGTCTTCATAGGCATCATCAGTGAAAAGCATTGGGAAAAATTCTGCAAGGCCTTTGATCATATGGATCTCTTTCAAGATGAACGTCTTGGAAGCAACAATGATCGAATCGACCATAGAGAGTGGCTCCTGCCCGAAATCGAAAACATGATAAGGCGGTTCACAAAGGAGGATGTGATACAGCGATGTGAGCAGGCAGGCGTTCCCTTTGCACCCATTGCCAGACCTGAAGATCTATTCGATGACCCACAGCTGAATCAAGCCGGCGGTTTATTGGAAACGACATTTCCATCGGGCAAGAAGACGAAAATGCCCAGGATTCCGTTTCAGATAGAGCCATACGATTTCAACCTGCGAATGGACCCCCCTGCCATCGGAGCCCACACCAGGGAAACCCTTGAAGGGGCGGGATACAACGCTGAAGAGATAACGCAATTCCTGGATCGTGGGATTGTCACAACGCTACCGGACATGGAGCAATAAAATGTTTTTCCACAAAGCCTTTCAAGTAGCCTCTATCATTTTCTTTATTGGCTTAGGTTACAAGCTGTTGTCCTGGTTCTTCAAAACCGTTGGCACGGGAGATCAGAATGTCCCCATATCCAAAAGATTTTTTATGGGAATCGAAGGGGTCCTCCTCACCCTGTTTACCGGGAGAATCTTTTCCCTGATCAAGGTATTTTTTGTAGATGTTCTGTTTCAGGCTCGAATACTGAAAGACAGGCACGATCCAACCGCATGGATTATGCACATCCTGATTTTTTATGGGTTCATGGGGCTACTCCTGTTGCATGCTTTTAACATCCCCGGTTCCATTTCAGCCGATCAGTATTCCACCGTAAACCCATACTTGTTTCTTCGGAACCTGTTGGGATTGATGCTTGCGACAGGCCTGATTCTGGCAATTCTCCGCAGAACGGTCTGGATGAAAGGTCGCATCAGAACAACCGGTATGGATGTGTATGGGATTGTGATCCTGGTGCTTATTGTGGTTTCCGGATTTCTTTTGGAAGGATTAAAGATCAATTCTTACACTGAATATCGGCGGATGGTTGACGAGTATGGAAGTGTCACGAATGAGACCGAGAGTAAAGCTCTGGAGACCTACTGGGTAAGAAATTTTGCCGTCGTATCCCCCAATATTCAGGAACCGGTTTCAGCCACCCTCCTGACAGAGGGGAGGGAAATCCATGAAATGGATTGTGCCGAATGCCATGCTCCGCCCCAGTCGGCGTTTGTTTCCTATGCAGTCGCCAGGATTACCGCTCCCGCTGCACTTGGCTTGGACAGGGCGGGGGTCCGCACGGGATTTTATTATCTCCACGTCCTCTCTATCTTGTTCGGCCTGGCCTATTTTGCATTCAGCAAAATGTTCCATATCCTCGGCACGCCGGTCAGCCTGTTTCTTGCGGAAATATCAAAAGAAGGGCCGTGTGCGCCGGGTGCTGCGACAAGACAGATGATAGAGTTTGACGGTTGTGCCCATGGGGGAACCTGCCACGTGGTGTGTCCCGTTCGCATAAGAAGAGATGAAAGGATAAAGAAGACAACGCAATTCAGCCCCATGCTGGATTGCATCGGCCTGAAGAATTCCAAAGATCTGGGAAGCCGGTCATTTGAAAATGAGTATTTGGGTTAACGGAGAGGTTTTCCCCGGAGTGTGAGGATGATTGAAGATAGGCAACACATCAGAAAAGGCGATGATATCTGGGTTCCCACGGTGTGCGCGGGTTGTTACAACTGCTGCGCCATAAGGGTGCACCGGGTGGATAGCAAAGTGGTGGAAGTTCTGGGAGATCCGGATGCCGAAAATTCCCAAGGTTACATTTGTGCAAAGGGGATCAGCCGTGTATTAGACCTTCACCACCCGGATCGGGTCCTCAAGCCCATGAAACGCACCAACCCTGAAAAGGGTATCGGCGTGGATCCCCGGTGGGAAGAAATCTCGTGGGAAGAGGCACTTGATTCCATTACCGAGAAGCTTGAAAAGATCCGAAACGACGATCCGCGCAAGCTTATTCTTTCCCACTTTGACATTTCCGGATACAAGCTCAGTACCGCTTTCGCTCAGGCCTTCGGCACCGTGAACTATCACTGGAACAGGGCGGACTATTGTGGATCTGCATCGCATCCCGTCTGGTTGATTACCAATGGTTCTTTGAATTCGGAGATCGATTTCAAGAACTGCCGATATGTGGTTTTGTGGGGAACCCAACTGGGCCATATCATCAATACGATCGCCCTTAATGCCGCCTCGGAGCTCGCAGACCGGAGACGACAGGGGGCGAAACTGCTGGTTATTGATCCCTTTTGCTCCAATGCCGCCGCAAAAGCGGATGAGTGGCTTCCGGTGAAGGCCGGGACGGACGGCGCCCTGGCCCTCGCCATGCTCAGCGTTATGGTCAACGAGCTTGGGACATATGATGTTCCGTTCCTCAAAGCCCAGACCAACGGCCCCTACCTTGTTGGGCATGATGGTCACTATGTCCGGGATAAACAATCCGGGAAACCGCTTGTTTGGGACCTCAGTGATGCTCAGGCCAAAGCCTATGACGCCGATGGACTGGATGATCCTGCCATTGAAGGACATTTTACGGTTGGCGATGGTGAATGCAGGCCTTCGTTCCAGGTGCTCAAAGAGCATCTGAGCCGGATCGATGTGGAGGAAATGTCCAGGATCTGTACCATCCCCGCGAGCCAGATCCGAAGAGTCACGAAAGAGTTCTGCGAGGCAGCCAGCATTGGCGCCACCATCGAAATCGACGGGCATGAGCTTCCGTTGAGACCGGCGGGGATTGATTACAAGAGGGGAATGACCGCCCACAAGGGGGGATTTAACAGCTGTTTTGCCATCCATATGATCAACATCCTTGTGGGGGCTGTCGACGTGCCCGGAGGGCAGCGGGGCGTCAACCCAAAAGGCCCCTACTGGAGTGCGGAAACAGGGCCGGACGGCCTGTTGGTTCCCTCCGACTTCATCACCAAATACAACAAGCCTTACCCGGGTAGAAAAGCCAGGATTCCGGAAACATTGGACCTTCAGGAGTTATTCCCTGCGGCCCTTTTCACCAGGGGGTTGTATCCCTGGGGGATAGATCATCCGGAGAAGTTTGGGATTTCTTATAAACCGGAATTGATGCTCCACTGTCGATCGAACCTGATGATGAACAGCCACGACCCCGGGGCCATGGGAGAAACGCTCAAGAAACTCAAGTTCCAGGTCTCCATGTGCATGTTCATCGATGAAACAGCCGAGTTTGCGGACATCATCCTGCCCGACGCCCACGATTTTGAAAGGTGGGACATGTTTCCGGCCAATGACCCCTATGCTTTCATAAAACCCGGGCCTGGAAAGTGGTACTGGCTCACAAGGCAACCCGTGGTTCAACCTCCGGAGGGGGCCAGACCGTGGACCGAAGTCTATATGGAATTGGCCAAACGGCTCGGTATCATGGAGGATATCTACCGCATCGGCAATGATGCATGGAACATTGATGAAGCGTACCAACTTGAGGAGGGAAACACATACACACTCAGAGATATCGCGGAAAGGCAGGCCAAGACTGTTTTGGGCCCTGAGTTCCAATGGGGCCTTCTGGAGAAGAGTTCCTGTTTGGTCACCCGTGAGAAAACCGTAGACGAGGCTTTCCCCAGGAATTTCTTTGAGGCAAAAGTTCCCATTTACCTGGAATACCTGTTGAAGCATGCGGAAGAGGTAAAGACAGTTACCGATGCCTTGGACCTCGAATGGGATTTCACGCCTTACTCGCCGGTCCCCGTCTGGATTCCATGTGAATCCTTTGCGGATAATCATGAATATGATCTGATCTCCACCAATTGCAAGATCCCGACCCATCAGTTTTCAATCACGGCGGAAAATCTATGGATCGACGAGATGGCGAGCGAAAATCCCTATACCTACCGTATCATGGTTCATACGTCGGCGGCTGAAAAGAGAGGGCTCAGGACCGGGGACCTCGTCACAGCAGAATCCCCGTACGGGAAATTGACGGGAAGGCTGAAGGTTACGGAACTGATTCATCCCCAATGCGTGATCACCTGCGGAACCCTGGGGCACTGGGCAAAAGGGTTGCCCATCGCCAAGAACAAGGGTGTTTTGCACAACAGCCTTCTTCCACCGCCCAGTGTATCAAGGATTGATACACTCACTGGACAGATAGACATGTGTGTCAGGGTCAAAATCTACAAGGAAAACGAGAAGAGCGATGCATAAATGCGGCATGGTAATTGATTTGAAAAGGTGTGTCGGGTGCTACTCCTGCGTGGCTGCCTGCAAGTCGGAACATAATGCGCCAAACAATGTTTTTCAGACAAAAATTCTGGAGAAGGAAATGGGCAGGTTTCCCCATTCGATTCGGGTGTTTGTCCCTGTCCTGTGCAACCACTGCGAGGCACCCACCTGCGTGGACGTTTGTCCTGTGGGTGCCAGCTACCAGAGGGATGACGGCATGGTCCTGATCGACTTCGACAAATGTATCGGTTGCGCGGCCTGCGTTGAACACTGCCCCTACCATGCCCGCGTCTTTGTGCAAGACAATCGGACGGTTTTCCCCGACGGAAAGACCGTTTTCCAAAAGCCGGTGCACCAGAAAATACCTAAAAAGGTGGCTTTGAAATGCGATTTTTGTTTCCACCGCGTGGAAAAAGGCCTGTCCCCGGCTTGTGTTGAAGTCTGTCCTGCCGGCGCCCGAATTTTCGGGGATTTGTCGGATAAAGGGGGAATCCTTTGGGATTTGATTCACAAGCATAACGGATGGCAGATGCTGCCCGAGAAGGGGACGAAGCCTTCTGTCTACTATATTGGATAACTACGGGCTCTCATAGGGTCTTGGCGAAAATTGACGCTTTGCCAACACAAAGGAAGATGGCAGATGACTGCTGATGATAATGAGACCGACGTCTTGGTCATCGGTTCCGGTATTGCCGGGATCAGGGCCGCTATCGAAGCTTCAGAGCAAGGAGTGAACGTCATCCTGACCACAAAGGGTGCCCTCTGTAAGGACGGGGCTGCCAGTTGGATGGCGGGAAACGCCTTTCAGGCCGCACTGTATGCCCCCGACAGCGTTGAAGCCCACATACGAGATACCATCATCGGTGGAAAATACCTGAATAATCAAACTCTTGTCAAAACTTTTCTGGACCTGGGGCCAAAAGCGGTCGAAGAGATGCACCGATGGGGCATGAGACTTTCAAGATGGAAGGGGAAATTTTACCAGATTCCATTTCCCGGCCATTCTCTCCCCCGGAGTGTTTGTGGAAAACCCGGCCTGTTCCTGGGGCCCGAATACAGAAAGACCCTCTTTCGGGAGGTAAAAAAAAGAGGCATTCGGGTTGACGAGGATATATTTATCTCCGACCTTCTTCTATCCCGGGGAGAGGTAGCGGGTGCTGTTGGACTGGATGTACGAAAAGGGAAGCCCAGAATTTACAGGGCCAAATCAACCATCCTGGCCACCGGGGGATTCATGGCCTGCTATGAATTCACAACGGCCGGTAAAGCCGCTACGGGGGATGGCCACGGTATGGCGTACAGGGCCGGGGCCAGGATGATGGACATGGAATTTGTTCAATTCATCCCGGCCCTTACGTTGTGGCCTCCGAACTTGTTTGGGGACCCCTATCCATATTTGCTGTGGGCCGGTCTCCACCCCGTGTTCTACAACAGCCTGGGCGAAAGATTCCTGGAACGGTATTACCCCGATGCAAAAGACTGGGCGACAAGGGAGGCTGTGGCGAGAGCCATTGTAAAAGAAGTAAGGGCCGGCAGGGGGTCTCCCCATGGGGGGGCCTACATGAGCTTCAGACACCTTCCAAGGAACCTCATTGAGGATTTTCTTGGGAAGGCTTCGGGTGTGGAGTACCTGGTCAAATTGAAGGATGCGGGCATTGACATCCGCCATGACGGCATTGAAATCGCGCCCGGAGCCCATTATGTCCAGGGAGGTTGCTGGATAAACGAAAAATGCGAAACCAGTCTTGCGGGCCTGTATGCCGTGGGTGAAGCGGGCTCGGGGGGCAAAGATGGCGCTGACAGGCTGGCCGGTAATTCCATCACTTTCTGTATGGCCATGGGGTCCATTGCCGGTATGGCGGCTGCAAAGAGGGCAAAGAGTTCCCCCCTTCTGCGGATCATGGAAAATGACGCAGATAGACTTGTCCGCAAAATGCTCGCGCCCATGGAACGAAAAAACGGCATGAGACCCACAGACATTAAGAGAGCGGTTCGGAAGATCATGTCGCAACATGCCTTCGTTGAAAGAGACGGCGGGGGTCTTGATGGCGGACTCAGGAAACTTGAAGAAATGCGGGAGAGAGACCTGGCGGGTATGGCGACATCTGCAAAAAATGAACTGTTCAATACGGAATGGATTGATGCTTTGGAGGCGGTAAACCTGGTGGATGTGGCCGAAATGGTCTGTCGGTCGGCCCTGATCCGCGAAGAAAGCCGAGGGCTGCATCAAAGAGTCGACTACCCGGATGCAGAACCCGGCTGGCTTAGACATGTGCTGGTTGAAAAGGCGGAAAAGGGCATGGCGCTATCGACGACGCCCGTGGAATTCCCGATTATGAAGCCCGAATAGGAAACCCATTATGACACGGCAGGCAGATAAAACCATTGTGAAAGTACAAAGGACTGATCCCCACATGAAAGTGCAATATGCAACGTACGAAGTTTCGTGTGAGGGCGCGACCGTGCTTCAGGTCCTGGAACAGATCTATGAAAATCAGGATCCAACATTGGCTTTCAGATCCGGCTGTGGTGGATCCGGACCGGCCAGGTGCGGGGCGTGCGTTATGGAGGTCAATGATATCCCGGTCCTGGCTTGTGGAAAACAGGCGGAAAAAGAGATGGTCATAAAATCCCACCGCAAGTTCGAATGTCTTAAAGATCTGGTGGTCGATTTTGAAGCGGAAAGCGGCAAAGATTGATGGCAAGACTAACCGTAGATCGCAAAAAATGTGTAGGGTGCGGGGATTGCGTGTACATTTGTCCCGTGGGAGTATACCGGATACAAGGGAAGAAATCCGTACCTGCGGACATGGAGAGCTGCTGTGGCGCCACCTGCAGAATGTGTGTGGAATATTGCTGGCAGGAGGCAATCATTCAGTTTGAATAGGGTTTATCGGGCTAGCTTGAGAGGGGGTGGTAACTGAAAAATCCGGTGGAATAACTCTTTATCTTATAACAAAAAGGAGGTTCAAGCGATGTTGTATAAAAGACTGTTAATGGTTCTGTTTATGCTGGTCTTTGCGGGGGTTGCCATGTCAGGGGTTGTCCTTGCTGAGGAAAAGGAAGTGAAGATCGCCCTGATTTATCCTGTCACGGGGCCGCTGGCTCACCAATCAGAGGTCTCCATTCGGGGGCATCAGGCTGCAGCCGATTTTATTAACAGCCAGGGAGGCATAAAATCTCTGGGGGGTGCTAAGATAAAGTTTGTTGTGGCAGATACCCAATATAAACCGGATGTACTCAAGAGTGAAGTGCAGCGGATGGTTCAGTTGGAAAATGTTCCAGCCATTCTCGGAGCATACGATTCCGGTTCCACCATTATGACCAGCCTTGAAGCCAAAAAATACAAGGTGCCCATGGTATCGGGGGTGGCGGCGGCAGATGTTCTGACCACAAAGCTCGGTCACCCTTATTTCTTCCGTTATGGAATCAAGGCCACGTGGATTGCGCGGGATATGTTCAACACTTACCTCGAAGGGCTCAAGCAGGCGGGATTGGATCCAAAAAAACACAATAAAATTGCATTGTTGTATATGGATGGGAAATTTGGACAGGCCGTGGCTGGAGGCTGTAAAGAGTGGGCGCCGAAAAAGGGTTTGAAGATTGTGGCGGATCTGCCTTATCCCACCAAGTCCACCGATCTCACCGGAATCCTTTTGAAACTTCGGAAAGCCAAACCGGATGCAGTCTTCATGGCTTCCACACTCAACGATGCCATTCTTGCTGCAAAGGGAATTAAACAGCTCAACATTAATCTTCTGGCTGTTTTCGGGGGTGGCGGCGGACACACGCAGAATAAGTACTACATGAGTGCCCCTGAGGCGGCAGAATATCAAACGTCTTTCACGTATTGGAATTCCGACATTAACTCGGCCAAGACCCAGAAAATTGCGGCCGAGTACAAGAAGAAATTTAATAAGACCATGGACGGCGATGCGGCCATGGCCTACGGGTCAACCATTGTTCTGGCAGACGCAATTGAAAGAGCCGGTTCAACGGATCGCGAGAAGATACGAGAGGCTTTGGCCGCCACGAATATCAGCAACGAAGATCCACGGCTTCCGACCATCTTCGGTTGCAAGTTCGATGCAAATGGTCAGAACGAGTTGACGGAGGGTGTCATGATTCAAAACATCGGAGGGAAACGCTATACGATTTATCCCACCAAATTCGGCGCCCATAAGTTCGTATTTCCCATGCCTGAATGGGACAAGAGATGATAATCGGTAGACAACACTAGGGAGAGATATCTTGTTCGACTGGGTTACTTTGCTTCAGGCAATTCTGGGAGGGGCCCTCAACGGAGGGGTCCTCGCCCTCATCGCTATCGGCTTGACCCTGGTCTTCGGGGTTATGGGCATCATCAACTTCGCCCATTGCGAGTTTCTGATGGTGGGGATGTATGTGAGTTACTGGCTTTTTTCCTTACTGGGCATGGACCCATACCTGTCGGTGGTCATTTCAGTCCCCGCCCTGTTCGTAATGGGCGTTATTATACAGCGTTTTCTTATCAGTCCGGTTCTTGGAGCACCGGTGAATATACAGGTCATCCTGACCATCGGGATTTCATTATTGCTCCAAAACCTGGCGCTTTTTCTCTTCAGCGCGGATCCGAAAGCAATCAACCTTTCGTACTCCTCCAAACTGTTGATCGTTGGTGATGCTCTATTTTTCCCCTGGGTGCGGATCTACACCTTTTCGGCCGCCCTTGGCCTTTCGATTCTGCTCTATTTTCTTCTGATGAAGACTCATTTTGGGCGTACTTTACGGGCGGCCGCTGAGAATCGGAGGGCCGCCCTATTGATGGGCATTAATGTGGAACGTATCTTCGTTCTGGCCTTCGGCATCGGCATGGCCTGTGCGGGTGCCGCGGGTTCCCTGATCCTGCCCTTTTATCCGGCATCCCCAGAGGCCGGAATGCACTTTATCATGACGGCCTTTGTGATCGTGATCCTCGGAACCCTCGGGAATTTTGTAGGGGCGTTCATTGCGGGCATCATCATTGGGGTCGTACAAGCCGTTGGTGCTGCGTATCTCCCTGGCGGCAGCATGTATGAAGCGGTTACTTTTGTCGTTTTTGTAGGTTTTATGCTTTTTAGGCCCAATGGCCTTTTCGGCAGGAGCCTTGAAAGGCGTTAAACTCTTGATTCAGGAATAATGAGTCCTCAATGAGTCCTCGAAGAAGAATGCAATATTATGCTGTTTTGGGAGTGGTTATTACAGGCGTACTGCTTTGTCTGCCCCTGGTTACAGGGCCCTATTTCCAGACGGTGATGATCTCCTTGTTTTTCTGGGCCTTTGTGGGAATCGCGTGGAATATTATGGGCGGGTACGCGGGGCAGATCTCTTTGGGGCACGCCGCTTTTCTGGGTACCGGGATGTACACGTCTGCTGTTCTCTATGTATTCTGGGGAATCAGCCCGTGGCTGGGCATCCTTGTGGGTGCTCTATTTTCTTTGGGACTTGCTCTGATAACCGGCTACTTCAGTTTTCAATTCGGGATACGGGGCCCTTACTTCATTCTTGTGAGTCTGGCTTTCGCTGAAATTATCCGGGTGATTTTCGTGAATATCCCCAGCGTGGGAGGATCACAGGGGCTGCCAATCCCGTTGGAGGAACCATCCTTTCTTTATTTTCAGTTTGTGGAAAAGGCGCCCTTTTACTATATTTTCTTCGTCTTGATGATCCTGGGCCTCTTTGTTAATTGGCGTATTACAAAGAGTAGGTTGGGCTACTATCTGGTATCTATCCGTGAAAATGAGGATGCGGCAGCGACGCTGGGAGTCAACCCTTTGAAATACAAACTCATTGCGCTATCAATCAGTGCGGTAATGACATCCGTGGGAGGGACAGTCTGGGCGCAGTACCTGATGTATGCAGAGCCGAGCCATGCCTTTGGGGTTACCATGTCCATCGAGATCGCCATCCGACCCATTATCGGGGGAATGGGGACGCTTTTCGGTCCGGTGATCGGGTCCCTGTTTCTGACGCCCCTTGGCGAGTGCATCCGGCTTTTTGTGGGAGGAAGCGTATCCGGTGTTCAGTTGCTGTTGTATGGTGTCATTTTGATTGGGGTGGTTGTTCTTCTGCCTAACGGTCTGGTTTTTCCTCTGCAAAGGCTTCTTTCAAAGGTATTTGGAGGGAAGGAGCGATGAAGATTCTCGAGCTGAAAGAAGTGTCCAAGTCTTTCGGGGGGCTCATGGCGGTCGATGGCGTGGATCTGGCCGTACAAAAAGGTGAAATGGTGGGCCTCATTGGCCCCAACGGCGCGGGAAAGACGACCCTCTTTTCTCTTATTTCATGCTTCTTGAAGGTGTCGCGTGGGGAGATCTGCTTTGATGGAAAGCGCATTGAACATATGAAATGCCATCAACTTTGTCATCTGGGTGTCGGGCGTACCTTTCAGATAGTCCAGCCTTTCCCGGAATTTACAACCCTTGAAAATGTGATGGTTGGATCCTTCAATGAAACGCGGGATGTACAGGAGGCCATGGGCAGGGCCGCCGAAGTTTGTGATTTTTTGGGCATTGGCCATCTAAAAGGGATCAAGGCCAAAAACCTTAATCTCGCCGATAGGAAGCGGTTGGAAATTGCACGGGCCATGGCCACCAGACCCAAAATGCTTCTCTTGGATGAAGTGATGGCAGGCCTCAACCCCACCGAATCGGGGATGATTATTGAACTCGTAAAACAGATCCATCATCAAGGGGTGACCATTCTGATCATCGAACATGTCATGAAAGTGATTATGGAGCTGAGTCAGAGGATTGTGGTGTTGAACTATGGACGGAAAATTGCCGATGGTTCCCCCGAGGCCATAAGCCGGAATCCGAAAGTCATAAAGGCCTATTTGGGAGAAAATGCACTTGTTAAGAGTTGATGCTATAAAAGTTTATTACGGCGATATGCAGGCACTGGCCGGGGTTACCTTTTGCGTGGAAGAAAACCAAGTCGTGTCCATCGTGGGAGCGAATGCCGCAGGAAAGACGACCATTATGTGCAGTATCTCGGGTCTTGTCCCTGTGAAATCGGGGGCGATCCTGTTTGAAGAAAGATCCATCGATAAACTTCGCCCCCACCATATTGTTGATCTGGGAATTGTGCATATTCCGGAGGGGAGAGAAATCTTCGCCCACATGACCGTTCTTGAGAACCTGGAGATGGGGGCGCATGTGGGTCGTTCCCGCAAAGACTGGCGAAAGCATATTGAGGAGATATTCCATCTCTTTCCGATTCTCAAAGGGAGGGCAAAGCAGACGGCGGGAACCCTCTCGGGCGGTGAACAGCAGATGCTGGCCATCGGACGGGGTCTGATGGCGAAACCTTCTCTCCTCATGCTGGACGAACCCTCCCTGGGCCTGGCCCCCCTGGCGGTCCAAAACATCTTCGATATTATCCAAACCATTCATCAAAACGGGATTACCCTCTTGCTCGTGGAACAGAACGTCTCAAATGCCCTCTCCATATCCACCCGTGCCTATGTGCTTGAAAATGGAGTGATTGTCAACCAGGGCCGGGGGGAGGACCTCTTAAAAGATGATCACATGAGAAAGGCCTACCTGGGTATGTGAGGTGAAAAGAAGAAACAAAGGGGAACGCTGGTAAAAAAGTAAGTGATAGGGAACAATGTTCGATGTTGTCCAAGATCGGGGAAAAGGAGGACGACGATCTCAACCACCTGAATATACAGTAGATCTTTGGCATTTAAACTTGAGCCTGGCTAAGAGATTGGGGAAAGGGGATGCCTTTCAAAAGGTTTGGTTGATATTTTTTCTCAGGTATGTCAAAGTCCCCACATTGTGTGCGTGTAGACTTGTTGCCATTCAAAGGAGTCGACAAAAATGGATTTTCCTCACTTATTTTCCCCCATCACCATCCAGAACATGGAATTAAAAAACCGGATCGTCATGACCGCCATGCATCTGGGTTATACCCCCCAGGG
>Ga0233431_1002934_pt1 | contig 22034 bp, 18 predicted proteins | sample SI_118_April2016_FD_179867 | JGI IMG/M metagenome (GOLD analysis project Ga0233431, IMG submission 179867) | Seawater microbial communities from Saanich Inlet, British Columbia, Canada - SI_118_April2016_200_MG | ecosystem: Environmental > Aquatic > Marine > Inlet | place: Canada: British... | reverse complement strand
CCAGGACCATTGATTGCCCATCTCTCACAGGATGAGGACTACGTCGCCGAAACGAACGCGACCCAAAACAGGTTTGCGCTTATGGATGGTGAGATCATCATCCCGGAACATGAGCGCGGTAAACTCGTCTCCGCATATATTCCCGTTGTATACGGATGTTCGCACGCCTGCACCTATTGCATTATCCCCTATCAGCGTGGTATCGAAAGAAGCAGACCGCTCGGTGAGATCGTAGCAGAAGCCCGTTCTTTAGCCGCGCAAGGTGTCAAAGAAATTACTCTTTTGGGGCAAATTGTTGATCGCTACGGCAAAGATGTAGAAGATGGCCCCAACCTTGCCGATCTGCTCCGCATTCTGAACGATGTGGAAGGTTTGGAGCGCATCCGCTTCCTCACCTCGCACCCCAATTATTTTGGCGTAGACATCATGCGCGCTGTCGCTGAACTGGATAAAGTGATGCCCCATTTCGAAGTCCCCATTCAGGCTGGCGACGACGACGTATTAGAAAATATGAAACGCGGCTATACTCAAGATGATTATCGAAAGCTGATCTCGAAGATTCGCGAGGAAGTCCCCAATTCTTCCATTGCCACGGACATCATCGTCGGCTTTCCCGGTGAGACCGATGAGCAATTTGAGCATACCTATCAGCTCCTCGCTGACCTGAAAATGGATGTAGCTCATTTAGCGCGCTATTCCCCGCGTAAGGGCACAGTATCCGAACGCCGGATGCCAGATGATGTCCCGGACAAGATTAAACGGGAAAGATTTCATCGGCTGGAATCTCTCCAAAAAACGATAGCAAGTGAAATCAACGAGCGTCTTCTCGGTGAAACCGTTCCTGTCCTCTTTGAAGAAAAGGTAAAAGGTCGCTGGCGCGGACGCACTCCGACGAATAAACTGGTCTTCGTAGAAAGTGATGATGATCTGCGTGGTGAAGTTATCACCGTACGTATCACGTGGACGGGACCTTGGTCTATGCAGGCACAATTACTCAAGCAAAAGCCAGCGCCTATTATTTTAGACTAAGAAAGTCCCCTATTTCAGAAAAAGAAGTAGGGGACTTTTTTTTAGAGCATCTGAAAAACATAAGATGCGCTTTCTAAATCATTGTTAATGCCAGAAAAGGCATTTCTGATTACGGGTCCAAGAACTTGAAGAACTGCTAAAACAACGAGAGTGACTAAAACAAGAATAAGTGCATATTCTACTAAGCCCTGACCTTTCTCAAGCTTCAAATCGATCACATATACCACCTCCTTGGGATAAAAAATAGAGAACTTTCTTTTACTCTAGCATAAGAGAATAGGAGAAGCAAGAATAACGAGTTAACAAATCTGCAAAGTCGAAGAAAGAACTTATTCTTTTTGCGTTTGTCCGTAATCGCAAATCTCTAAAAGTGGGCATTCGGCACAATTTGCTTTACGCGCCTTACAGATCTCCCGCCCCAAGCGGATGATGTTAAGATGTGCAGCGTAATAAGTTTCTGGCGGGAAAACACTTTCAAGGTGTGGGTGTGCTTTTTCTACCGATATTTTTTCGGGGCGCAGCCCAACCCGCCCGGTAATGCGGTAAACATGTGTGTCTACAGGAAAAGCGGGCATACCCAATGAGAATAGCAAAACAATGGCGGCGGTTTTGGGCCCAACGCCCTTAAACTTTATCAACCATGCACGTGCTTCTACTACAGGCATTTCTTTCAGAAATTCAAGGGCTAATTCGCCGCGTTCTTCACTGATCTGGTGCAGCGCACGCTGAATATTAGGCCCCTTTTGGTTAGCCAAGCCTGCAATTCGCACTGCTTCGATAACCTCGGCTTCTGGAGCGTCACGGACTTCCTCCCAAGTTGGGAATTTAGCACGTAAAGAGTCAAAAGCGCGATCACGATTTATATCGTTGGTGTTTTGCGAAAGGAAGGTTGAGACCAACTCATCAATCGCGGGCAAGGGGTTTCGCCAAATAGGTTCGCCAAACTTTTCTAATAATCGTTCGTGTACTTCTATTGCTTTTTTCTTCATGCTCGTTCCAATTTAAAAACAGGGCGGCTTTCACCCACTTTTATTTTTCGCCAGTTGAATATCTCGTTGATGGGTCCAAACTCAGATAACTCGGCAAGTTCAGTATTGTTCAGGATGCCGAATTGGCGGAGGATTTCGATCATCACTGCTTCGCGGACTCTGCCGGTTGCGTCGCCATCGGATATTTTGAGCGCGATCCCGACTCCTTTTGGGCTTGCCTCCGTTAAATCGGGCAAAATGCCGACAGCCTGATATCCTTCTGCGCCTGTCTTCGCGACAAGCTTTCCGCGCCCGACTTGCATGAGCCGCGTATCAAAACGCCCGAAGCCGCTCACCATTTCGGGGTGCGCCATCATAGACGAGGTGATCGTTTTGCAGGCATCGGCGCGCTTTTCTGGCAACTCTTGCGGGTCGCAGAGACGGGCAAATCCTAGGGCTGTGTTGTAGAGGGGAATAGAGAAATTTGGTGCAGAGCATCCATCGGTGCCGATGCCAATTTTATCAATACTGATCTGACACATCTCGGAGAAGGTTTTCAAAATATCCTGTTGAATGGGATGTGCAGGCTCAAGGTAATTATCGAGGGGCAAGCCGCGCGCTTTGGCGAAGGCGAGCATCCCTGTATGTTTGCCGGAACAATTATGCCGAATAGGAGTTGGTTGTTCCCCTCTACGAATGAGGGTTTCGCTGCTTTCTTTGTCTAGCGGGAGATGTGAGCCGCATTGTAGAAAGCTTTCGTCTACGCCAATTTTTGCCTGGATTCCGCGTACCGCTTCGGCGTGCATATCGGTTCCACCGTGCGAGGCGCAGATCTGCGCTATTTGGCGCGGTAGCAAGCCCAAATCACGGGCGTATCCCTGCTCGATAAAGGGGATTATTTGAAAGGGTTTGGCAGATGAGCGGAGGAAGGTATCCTGTTGGGGATCTCCTATCCAGGCGAGCAGTTTTCCTGAAGAATCAACAAGAGCCGCTGCTGCATAATGTAGCGATTCGGCTCTTGTGCCGCGCGTGCGTTCTAGCACAGGGGCGTAAGGTGACATGGCATTTACTCTTCTTCGTTCTTATAATGATTTAGGTAGTATTCTTTGAGGCCGTAGCGTAGACGTTGGGTGAATATTTCTCTTTCAGAGGCCAGGAAGCGTAGAGGGGAGAGCAGGTCGGGGATTATTTTTTCTGTTTTTTCCACATCAGCGTTTTTCTTGGCGAGGGCTTCGAGTTTTTTATGGGCAGTTTCTATGATTTCGCTTTGTTTTTCTAGCGTGCTGGATGCACATACTCCACCGCGCCCACTGACAACTGTATAGCCTTGATAGGCATCGCTGCTAAGGAGGGCAAGGTCTTCGAGCCAAAGCGGAAGATCGGCATTGGCGAAGAAGGGGGGCTGATTTTTGAGAACAAGATCACCGACAAAGACGATTTTTTCTTCAGGGAGAATAAGCCAGATCGCACCCTTATTTGTGCTTGGGTGGTGTTCGAGAATAATGGGCGTTTCTCCCCAATGAAGAGTTATTCTTTCGCTTAATGTAATTTGGGGTGGTGCCCAGCGGATATTGCCCAGGCTGGGGATTGTTTCCCACGTTGCTCCAGTACTTTGGCCTTGCGCTTTGAAGGTGTTAGAGCGATTACGGAAAAACGCAGCTGTTTTTTCATGGGCTAAAACAGGACAGTCCATGGCTCGCGAGCCGATGGTACGGTCTATATTTTCATCAAGATTGATAAGTATTCGTTCGTAGCCACTGTCGAGGTCTATCAGGTCTGCGCGCCAACTTCGTCCGTCTTCTGGGATAGGTGGAGCATCTATGTAGATCAGGCCGTGCGGGAGGTTGAGCACGCCTAAAGTAACGCCTGTGTATTTATCTTCGATATGAACGTTTTCTTTGAGTGACTGCATTTATGCTTCCTGTTCTTGTTCTTTCTCTATGGGCAAGTTTATATTGAATCTTGTGCCATTCGTATAATTCTTGTCAATCCATATTTTTCCGCCATGCCCATTAACCGCTAGTCGACAGAATGCAAGCCCAATACCTAGCCCCGAGACTTTTGCTCCGCTTTTTGTGCGGGCAAATTTTTCGAAGACACGTTCATGTTCTTCAGGTGGGATGCCCATGCCGTTATCTCCGATCCAAAGTTGCACGAAGTCTCCATCCCTTTTTACGCCAATAGATATTTGCCCTTCTGTAGGGGTAAATTTAGAGGCGTTTTCAAGGATATTGATCAATACACGACGGATCATATCTTCGTCTGCCCAGATATTGGGGAGATTCTCTTCTATGTTCTGAACTATTTTTTGGCGACGGGTCAGGATGGAAGTGGTAATTGTTTCTAGTGCATCCTGTACTAATCTTTTGGGAGAAACACCTTTTTGCGTTGCTATGGCTTGCCCTGTCTCCAACCGACTAACATCAAGCAAGGAGGAGATGAGGCGTTGGATTCGCTCAGTAGAATTGCTCGCGATTTGCAGAACAGATTCTATCGCTTCATCTTTTTCTTCCAGAAGGGTGTTTAATACCTCTAAGCTGGAGACAACGTTAGCAAGTGGCGAGCGCAAATCGTGATAGATCATCGAGGTCAGATCATTGCGTAAACTATCCAGTTCCTTTCGCTCATGAATATCACGGAAAGTCCAGAGAATAGTGTGCTCGCCTCCCAAGTCTGTGCTGCGAATATAGACTTCTACAGGGATTTTTTCGTCTTCTTTGAGCTCTAAAATGGCCTCATAACTAGCAGCCTGTGTATCACGCAAATAGTCAAAATTTTCTCCCACACTTTCCCAGTTGATTTGATGAACGTCCTCAACTTTCATTGTGTGGATCGTATGCCTGTCATAACCGGTGAAAGAAAAGAATTTTCTGTTGCCTTCGAGGATATTTCCTTCCCAGTCACTAACGAGGATTGGGTCTATACTATCGTTAAAAAGCTCCAGATAACGCTTTTGGGTTTCTTCAACTTTTTCAACAAACTGAGCGTTCTGGATCGTTGTTCCCGCCATGCTGCCTATGCCTGTCATCACCAGTAAGGCATCAGGGTCAAAAACACCAGAAATTGGATTGATCGCCTCTATAACCCCAATAATTTTCCCCTGCGCCTGAATGGGAGCAAGGGCAATCGCCTGAGAATCTATTCCATCAAAAGAATTCTGTTTTGCAAAAGGGTTCTCTTCTCTTAGAGCTGGAATAACAACACCTTGTCTATCCTGAACGACTTTGGCAATTAGACCTTCTCCTGCCCGCACACGCTTACCGATGATATTTCCTGCCTGATTGCCCGTCGCAGCACGAAAAACAAAATCTCCACTACTAAGCTCTCTCAATGCCAACCCAACGGTTTCAACCTGCAAAGCTTGAATAGTTTGGTTCAAAATTCGTTGAAGAACATCGTCCATTTGCAGCGAAGAGTTAATCGTCATCGCGCCATCTGCCAAGGCGGTCATCACACGAGCTTGGCGTTGGCTCTCTGTATATAAACGTGCGTTTAATATTGCGATTCCCGTTTGGTCGGCAATAGCCTGCATTAATTCAAGATGACTCCGATCAAAAGCATTCGGGTAAGAGTGAACAAGTGTCAGTACTCCGACAATATTTTCTCGTGCCATTAGCGGCACACAAAGAGCCGCTTTTGCCCCAGTCTGTTGTACAGCATCATCTGGGCGACGTAGCCAGCGTGTATCACGACTTGTATCAGGAACAAGGGCAGGTTTTTGATTCCGCACGACCCAGCCCGCCAAACCACGTTCAACAGTTACGCGTAGTTGTTGTGTTGTCTCCCCTTGAACGCGCCGACCATGAACAATAATGGAATCAAGCGGCTTACCGTGATCATCCATCACTACGATGCTACCACGTTCGCCACCTACATTATCTATTGCCGCGTAAAGAACGCGTTGCAAAACAGTACGCAGATCAAGTGCTGTTGCAACCTCGCGGCTCACATGATAAAGTAACTCAAGCAGAGAACGACTATCATTTTCCATAAATGAAAGTATAGCACACCAAGATAGCGCAAATTTGCTAAAAAATCTCCAACGAGGTCAAAATGAGCCTGGACATACAGAAAATACAAGCCTTATGTTTCGATGTAGATGGAACCCTCAGCGATACTGATGACCAATATGTTTCTAAATTTGAAAAACTTCTTCGCCCCTTTTCTTTTCTTTTTAAGGATAGGGATATGCACCGTGCTGCACGCCGATTTGTGATGTGGAGCGAAACACCAGGAAATATGATCTTCGGGATTCCCGACGTGCTCGGACTTGATGATGAACTTGCCTCCATTTCCGATTGGCTAACCCGAAAAAAACCGCCACCGCTAAAACATTTCATCCTCATCGAAGGTGTACGAGAAATGCTTTCTGCCCTGCACGGAAAGTACCCGATGGCAGTCGTTACGGCTCGCAACGAAGAAGGCACGATGCAATTTCTCGAGCAATATGATCTGCTCCCCTTCTTCGACGTGATCGTTACCGCTCTTACAGCCGAACATTCCAAACCTTTTCCCGACCCCGTTCTTCACGCTGCTCAAGTGATGAATGTACCTCCTGAAAACTGCCTGATGATCGGCGATACCACCGTAGATATTCGTGCGGGGAAAGCCGCTGGCGCACAAACCGTAGGTGTACTTTGCGGATTTGGGGAGGAGAAAGAACTCCGGCAACGCGGAGCTGATCTGATTTTGGAGACAACAGCTGCCCTAACAGGCGTTTTATTAGAATAGTTTTTTCTTATAAAATCGCCTTGATTTAATCCTTCTTTTATTATAGAATATATCCAATGAACTGATTGGGTGCCCCCCTCACCCAGCCAGTTCATTATTTTTTTAATAATACGGAACATAAAAACAGAGCTGCGATCGCAGCTCTGTTTTTATTACCAATGTTTATTTTTCTTCATTGATTAGCGTCCACCACGACGTCCGCGTGTTCCAGAGTTTGTGCCTGAGTAGAGATTGGGAACAGGGTCTTGGGTGCAATCACCAGTACCATCACAAGTTCCGTCAGCAAGTTGCGATTGTGCAAAAGAGTTGGTATTAAGCTGTATCTGAACTTGCGGGGTTAGTCCGTCTGCTGTAGCGGCTTCGGCTGCTGTTTCTTGCAGACTGGCGAGAAATTCGGGGATGAATTCGACTGTGTAGCCCATCGAGAGGATAATATCGTAGAAGGTTTCACCAGCAGCGAGGCGTTCTTCCACTTCGGTAGGCTCAAGCCCCAGTGCGGATGCAACTGCCTCTGTCATATAGGGGGAGAGGATCTCTGCACCATTGCCTCCTCCACCATTACCAGGACCTTTACCAGTATCACTCATTGCGTAAGCTGAACCAACTACACCAAACATGGCAACAAAGATCGCGATTGCGAGGACAGTCATTAAAGTTTTTTTCATTTTGTATGCTCCTTTTTTTATCACAGACACTTTGCCTGTGTGATGATCTTATAATAGCGACACTTTGTAAAGTATTTATGACAAAAATGTAAAGAAAGGTTAAAGATGGTATTTCTTGTCTATTCCTTATTGATTAAATGCATAGGCTGTTGTAAAATATAAGCAATGAGCTGATTGGGTGCCCCCCTCACCCAGTCAGCTCATTATTTTTTTGCTTGACTCTCCTTTAGCAAATCTGTATAATCTGCCCAACTCTGAAAAGAGACGTTCTGGGAAGAGTAAGTAGACGAAAAACCTGCTAGAGAAGGAATGCCCTGGCTGAAAGCATCCACAGAAAATCGTCGCTGAATGTCGCCCGGAAGAATTGCCGAAGAAAAGTCTTCGCTGAGTAGAACGGCACGGGAATGCCCGTTATAGCATAGACCGATGATTGTCGGTCACAGAGAGCATCTTTCTTGCAAAGATGAATCGAGGTGGTACCGCGGAGAATGTCTTCGTCCTCTTTAGGATGAAGGCGTTTTGTTTTTAATCACTAACTTGTCAGCGCAATGACAGGAAAGAAATTATTTTTTTAGGAGCAGTATTATGTCGAAAAAAGAATTATCCAAAGCCTATGACTTCAAAAACACTGAAGAGCGTATTTACAAAATGTGGGAAGATGGCGGGTATTTCAAGCCGCACAATGACCCCAATAAACCGGACTTTGACCCGAATGTGAAGCCCTTTGTCATCTCCATCCCGCCCCCAAACGTGACCGGCGAATTGCATCTTGGGCACGCTATGTTTGTCAGCGTAGAAGACTTGATGATCCGTTATCATCGTATGAAGGGCTATTCTGCGCTCTGGGTTCCTGGAAGCGACCATGCAGGCATTGCCACCCAATTAATGGTAGAACGTCATCTTCTCAAAACAGAAGAAGTGACTCGCGAAGATATGGGACGCGAAAAATTCCTGGAGCATGCCTGGAATTGGAAAGAAAAATATCGTGACCGTATTACAGGGCAGATTCGTCGTTTAGGTGCCTCCTGTGACTGGGAACGTGAACGCTTCACACTTGACAATGGTCTCTCGGATGCGGTCCGCGAAGCCTTCGTTCGTTTGCATGAAAAAGGACTCATCTATCGTGGCCCACGCCTGATCAACTGGTCGCCGGGATTGAAAACCGCCGTCTCTGACCTTGAAGTGGAATATCACGAAGAAGAAGGCATGCTTTACTTCTTTAAATATATGCTCGCCGATGGCTCTGGCGATTATATTCCTGTCGCTACCACACGCCCCGAAACAATTTTGGGCGATACGGCTGTGGCTGTACACCCCGAAGATGAGCGTTACCAGAATTTCATCGGCAAGATGGTTACTGTGCCCATGCTCGGACGTGAAATTCCTGTCATCGCGGATGAATATGTCACGCGTGAATTCGGCACGGGGGCACTCAAGATCACGCCCGCGCACGACCCCAATGATTATGAGATTGGGCAAAAGCATAATCTTCTGCTGATTTCGATGCTCGATAAAGATGCCAAAGTCAACGAGAATGGCGGTCAATACGAAGGCATGGATCGTTTCGACGCGCGCAAAAAACTTTGGGAAGATATGCGTACCGAAGGTTTGGTCATCAAAGAGCAGCCTTACACCCATCAGGTGCCGCGTTCACAGCGTGGCGGCGAAATTATCGAGCCGATGATCTCCACGCAATGGTTCGTTAAAATGGAAAGCCTCGCTGAGAAAGCACTAGAATCCGTTAACGACGGCCGCATCACCATCGTGCCGGATTATTTCACGAAGGTCTATAACAACTGGCTCGAAAATATACAAGATTGGTGCATCAGCCGCCAACTCTGGTGGGGGCACCGTATCCCGGTTTGGTATTGCGATGATTGCCGAGAAAATACTATCGCTCGCGAAGATCCAACCGAATGCGCCCACTGTGGTTCTGCGAATATTCAGCAAGACCCAGATGTGCTCGACACCTGGTTTTCCTCCGGTTTGTGGCCCTTCTCTACACTCGGCTGGCCTGAAAAAACACCTGAGCTCGATTATTTCTATCCAACTTCCATCATGGAAACCGGCGCCGATATTCTCTTTTTCTGGGTAGCTCGCATGATTATGTCTGCCCTCGAATTCACCGACGAAGTGCCTTTTCACACTGTTTATCTGCACGGACTTATCCACGATGAGCATGGCAAAAAGATGTCGAAGACGAAGGGCAATGTAATTGATCCGCTCGTGGTCATGGATGAACTCGGCACCGATGCCCTCCGCTTCACCCTCCTTGTCGGTTCCACGCCGGGCAAAGATACTAATCTTAGTTTGAAGAAGGTAGAAGCAAATCGTAATTTCGCGAACAAGATTTGGAACGCGAGCCGATTCGTCTTTTCAATGATAGATACAGTTCAAGCGGAGGATAAACCTGCTACCGTTGAGTGGACTCTGGCCGATTCGTGGATTTGGGCACGTTTACATAAGCTGATCCGCAGTGTCGAACGCCTTTTCACTGGATTCCAATATGGAGAAGCTGGTCGGCAGATTTACGATTTCTTCTGGAGCGATTTCGCGGATTGGTATCTTGAAATTGCCAAGTTACAGATGCAAAACCCTGATACTCGATACACGACAGCCGATACCCTTGCGCGTGTTTTGGACACTTCATTAAGACTCTTACATCCCTTCACTCCCTTTGTCACAGAAGAACTCTGGGGACATCTCCGAGAGACGATACTCGAATCGCCTATATCGGCACTTGCCGAAGATTGGTCGGATGTGCTCATCACCGCCAAATGGCCCGAAGAACGCGACCCCGAAGGCTGGGAAGATAAAGTTTTAGAAGATTTTTCTAAGGAACAGGAGATAATTCGTGCAATTCGTAATGCCCGTGCTGAAAAAAACATTAAACCATCAGTAAGATTTATCCCTACCCTTGTAACAAAGGACGATTATGATTTGTTCACGACTGATTCTGGCGTTATAGCAAGCTTGAGTGGCACACATCTACCAGAATTATTTACAGATTACACTGTTGAGTCAGAAAACCACATGGTCATCGTTAGTGGTTCTACAGATATATATATCCCTCTGGATGATTTAGTTGATCCAATTGAACAACGCACTCGTTTAGAAAAAGAGTTGAAAGAGACCGAGTCTCATATCGCGCGGCTGGAGAAAATGCTCAACAGCCCATTTGCGAAGAAAGCACCGCCTGCTGTGGTTGATAAAGAGCGCGAGAAGCTGGCAGGCTACAAGGAAACTGCCGAGAAAATTAAGGCACAGCTGTAGTTAAGCAGACCTCCGAATTCTTAAAGAATTCGGAGGTCTTTTTTTTGGAAATTATCTTTTTTGTTTTGTGCTTTGGCTTTAGTCTTTTTTAGATAAGTGCTTGAAATTTTATATTCCTGAAAACCACTCATGATTAATTATGATTTTTTCTGTACTTACAATTTTCGTTTTTACTCCCAACTCTAGCTGCTGCAACTGGTCAATGAGCATATCTCCATCAATTAAATCAATTGCTGGAGCGCCGTCACGAGTTGCTTCTTTTGTTGCATCTTTGGTAAACGTTCCCGTTGTAATGAGTAATCCTTTATCAGCACGTCCTACCATAGCCCCTCGAAAATCTCTAACTTGACTTGATGATACAGAACCTTGATAGCGTTTGCATTGGAATATCACATGAAAACTTAAAAGCCCTCCAATTCTCATAATTCCTTTTCCATCAATTCCTCCGTCTCCTGAGCGCCCAGTCACTTCTACTTGAATAAAACCAGATTCTCGGAGTACCCGTTGAGCTAGTCTTTCAAAAGCATCAGGTTGCATTTTTTGTAATGTTTGCAGAAGCTCTTCTCTCCAAGATAGTTCTTCAGATTGTTCATCATTATCCTCTTTTGTCGCCTCTACTTTTTTTTGTTCGCGCACATAGCGAGAAACCTTTTTTGCGCTTACTGTTTCTGTTTGGCGCCCTTTTGTTGTTAAAGACCATATTCCTCGTTTGGAGTTTTCAAGCAAGCCATATCCTTTTAGGTAAGTTCGCGTCCATGCAAGACGATACTCTATCTCTGTTCGACTGCTTTTTTCTGGGGCATGAATAATGCTAAGCTCTTCGTCTGAAAGAGACATAATTTCAGAGACTTTAAATACAATCTCTTCTATGGTGGCCGAACCTCCTAACTCTTTGAGAGCTTGGAGAGTTGGGTTCATCATTGTTTCAAAAGAGGGCAAGGAGTTTTTTTGCATATTGCTTCCTTATTTATCTTTTAAGTTATGCTAGAAACGAGATTGAAATATTCAATATCCCCGTTCTTTTTTATCGTATTGGTGGATTATAAACGTAGTAGACCCACATCCAAAAGGGGATCAAGCCACCTGCCATAATTAGGGCAAGAAGACCCAAGGCAACGGTTCCCCAATCTATATCTACGGGGGCGGGTTCGTAGGCGAAGGTGGGTGCTTCTTCCTTTTGTACGGGAATATGTTGATAAACGGGAGCAGGCTCCGGTTCAGGAGCGGGTTCCGGGATGACAACAGGCGGTGCTGGTTGGGGCGTAGAAACTGGCTGTGAAACGGGGGCAGGCTGACGCATCCCAAAGGTTTCGAGCACACGACCAAATTGATCTGCTGTTCTGTAGCGGCGGGAAGGTTCTTTAGAGAGTACTTTCGCAACGATCTCTTCCAATGCGGGGGGAATATCTGGAACATATTCGCTCAGCGGCACAGGGGTTTCTGTAAGATGCAGGCGAGCGAGTTCTTCGGGCGTGGGCGCAACAAAAGGGAGTGTGCCAGAGAGCAATTCGTAGAGAATAACGCCTAAAGAATAAACATCGGATGCGGGAGATGGCGCTCCGCCAGTGGCTTGCTCGGGCGCAAAATATTGAGGAGAACCCCAAACGACATCACTATATTCGTCGTGACGGATAGAAGAAAGTGCGCGAGCAATCCCGAAATCGGTCACTTTTAGACGACGATCGGGCGTGACGAGGAAATTATGCGGTTTTACATCACAATGTACCAGCCCTGCGCGATGGGCGTAGCCGATACCGGCGCAAGCCTGTGTCATCAGGTTGATGGCGTTTTTGACAGAAACACGTCCCCGCTGACGGATAAGTGATTTTAGATCGGGGCCATTCACATATTCCATTACGATGAAGAGCTTACCCACATCGAAACCAAAATCGTGTACGGTAACGATATTGGGGTGCGAAAGATTCGCCGCAGCTCGTGCTTCCTGACGGAATTTAGCGCGGAAATTATCCTCGTCCGAGTAATCGTCGCGCAGGAGCTTAATCGCAACATCGCGCTCAAGCATTTTATCTCGTGCGCGGTAAACCGTTGCCATGCCACCTTTCCCCTGAGCTTCGATCAATTGATAGCGGTCGTTGAGTAATTTTTCTTCGGTCATCGTGATGAAATTATATCAGTTTTCAAACATCTGCTTTATAATGAAAAAGCTATATTACAGATTAGTCTGCTGCGCCATACCTTCGGGCACGTGTCCTTGGTGCAGGAATCTTACTTATACCGCCGCCGAGGACTGCGGCTAAAGCATAAGAAATATGTCTAATTTAAAGGATAAACGGATATTGTTGGGGGTGACGGGGTCTATTGCCGCCTATAAAGGCGCAAATCTAGCTTCGAAATTGACACAGGCCGGTGCGCACGTGGATGTGATCCTGACAGGCGCTGCCGAGCGTTTTATCTCGCCCCTTACATTTCAATCTTTAACCGGTCGAAAAGCATTTACCGATAAAGAGCTTTGGGGTGGCGAATCGCATATTTTGCATGTTGGTTTGGGCCATACAGCCGATCTGTTTTTGGTTGCACCCTGCACAGCGAATACCATCGCTAAATTTGCTCAGGGACAAGCAAATGATCTTCTCTCTATCACGGCTTTAGCAGCACAATGCCCAATTTTAGTTGCCCCCGCAATGGATGTGGGCATGTACGAACATCCTGCCACACAAGAGAATGTGCACGTGCTAAAAGAGCGTGGTGTTCATTTTGCCGGTCCCGCCGAAGGCAGGATGGCCTCTGGATTGCTGGGGTTTGGCAGAATGATCGAGCCAGCCGAGATTATCGGTCACGCACGCCGTGTTTTAGGAATGCAAGGCAAGCTATCGGGGAAGAAAATTGTTATTACAGCAGGTGGCTCACGTGAGGCAATTGACCCTGTTCGCTTTATTGCAAATCGTTCTTCGGGAAAGCAAGGTTATGCGCTCGCTGAAGCGGCGATTGATGAAGGTGCAGATGTAACGCTCATCTCCGCGCCTACTACGCTGATTCCGCCCATCGGCGTAAATCTCCTGCGGGCAGAATCGGCAGAAGAGATGCTCGAGGCTGTTTTGGCAGAATCCGCTGGTGCAGATGCGCTCATTATGGCGGCTGCCATTGCCGATTTTAGGCCGGAAAAAGTAGCCGAGAAAAAGCTCAAAAAACGGGATGGGATTCCGCAGATCACGCTCGAGGCTGCCCCAGATGTTTTGAAGGCGGTAGCAAGCCAAAGTCCACGTTCGTCCCGTCCCTGCGTTGTGGTAGGATTTGCAGCAGAAAGCCGCGACCTAATCGCTAATGCGGCTGAGAAGCTCAAATCCAAGAATTTAGATTTTATTGTTTCAAACGATATTTCAGCAAAAGATGCTGGCTTCGATGTGGAAAATAATCGGGTTACTTTGCTAACCTCCGACGGCGAGCAGGAAAAGCTCTCGCTGCGAAGCAAATTTGAAGTGGCTGAAATTATTTTGGCTCGTATCACCTCTTTATTAGTATCAGGAAAAGCCGGTAATCTCGGGCTTTTGGAAATCAAATAACTTATGTTACGCAGTTTATAAAGCTGGCTGTCGTTTTCCCTCATCCTAGCCTTCTCCCAAAGGGAGAAGGAATTAAGTCCCCTCTCCCTTAGGGAGAGGGCGGAGGGTGAGGGCAGCCCCAAAGTCTTCCAAAAGCATTTTTGCGTAACATCAGTTAATAAACGGAGAAATAAATGCGCGTTTTAGTCATCTCAGATATTCATGCAAACTATACAGCCTTTGAAACCGTCCTTGAAGATGCAGATGATTTCGACGCAGTTTGGTGCTTGGGTGATGTAGTCGGCTACGGCCCTGATCCTAATGCTTGTGTGGAATTACTCAGCGAACAACCGAATTTGATCTGTGTGCCAGGCAATCATGATATTGCTGCGATGGGAGATATGCCCGTCGAATCTTTTAACGGAGATGCGCGCCGCTCATTGCTCTGGCAGCAACGTGTTCTTTCGGCAAATAGTATGGAATTTTTGGATTCTTTACCAAAGAAAATAGAAGCCAATAAAAATGTGACTCTCGCTCATGGCAGCCCGCGTGACCCTGTTTGGGAATATGTTTTGAATACGATGACAGCGCGCATGAATCTTTCTGAATTTGCGACAGATTTTGCTTTTATTGGGCATACACACGTTCAGTCGATTTTCATGTATGATGAGAAGGAAGACCGAGTTTCGTTGGACATTCCTCAGGTAGGGTTACCTATCTCGCTTAGTGGGCGCGGCATTTTGAATCCTGGCTCGGTCGGACAACCCCGTGACCGTGACCCACGTGCTGCCTATGCAATGTACGACACCGAGGCTCTGATCTGGGAACCCCAGCGTATTGCCTATGATATTGAAGCGGTGCAGGCACGCATTCGTGAAGCAGGGCTGCCAGAAAAACATGCCTTAAGGTTGTCAGAGGGTTGGTAATCGGAGGCGATGGCTTTCTTTTCTGAAATTATGCCAAGAGAGGGAACCTTTTTGGTAAAGCTTTCGTCTGTATCACATCTGAATATGATCTTTGTGATACAAAGGAGAAAAATTATGAAACACTACTTACTCGCCACACTTGCAATTGTTGTCCTGCTAACGGGATGTGCAGGAGCGGCAGCAGAATATCAGCCAGCTTTTGCACCAGAAATGGATTCCGTCGCAATGGAAGCTCCAGCAGCCCCAATGATGGAAGAAGTCAGAAGTGCATCTGAAAATACAACCGGCTCATCGGTCGAAGCTGCGCAACAAGAAAGACTCGTTATCAAAAACGCCGATCTGAGCATTACCGTTGATGACCCTGAAGAAAAAATTGCTGCCATTTCTGCTTTGGCCGATTCTTTGGGTGGGCATGTTGTAAATTCGAACACTTACCAGAGCTACGCCGATAGCGGTGCGCGAGTGCCTGAGGGGAGTATTACCATTCGCGTTCCCTCCGAAGATCTGGATGATGCATTGAAAAAGATCAAAGCTGATGTTGAAGAAGTCAACTCAGAAAATGTTTCCGGCGAGGATGTGACCGATCAATATGTCGATCTTCAATCACGGCTCAAGGCGAAAAAAGCTGCAGAAGAAAAACTGCTTGAGATCATGGCGAATGCCAATACGACGGAAGATACGCTTGCGGTTTATTCTCAGCTCCAGATCATCCAGAGCGACATCGAAGTATTGACGGGACAGATCAATTATTACGAACGTTCTGCAGCCATGTCTGCGATCTCTGTACGTGTTATCGCCACCGAAAAATCCAAACCCATCGAAATTGGCGGCTGGAAATTAGGTGAAACTGCTAGCAAAGCTGTTCAAAATCTGATCAACTATATGCAAGGCTTTGTACGCTTCCTGATCAATTTCGTTATCTTTATTCTGCCCGTTCTAGTTACACTCTTCCTGCCCGTCTATCTCGTTTTCATCGGCCTTCGAGCACTCGTACGTAAACGCCGAGCGAAGAAAGCAGACAAAGAAGTAACCGAAGAGAAATAGCGCCCCCTCTGTCCTTTAGACATCTCCCCCAAATTCAAAAAGAAGAATTTGGGGGAGAATTTTTAACCCTTTTGTTATAATCCTTGCTATGCAAAAACTCGCCCAACACGCGCAAGAACTTTTTAAGCTTCTACTCAATGAAACTCAGTTGAACGCTCTTACAATTTACGAGCGTGAACTCCTTTTTTGGAACGAAAAATTTAACCTGACTGCTATCCGGGATGTGGAAGGAGTCCGTACCAAACATTTTCTCGATTCCTTTTCTTGTGTGCTGGCTTGGCAGGATGAAGTACCGCAAACGCTCCTGGACCTTGGGACTGGTGCCGGTTTCCCCGGCATCCCCCTGAAAATAATTTATCCCCATTTAAAACTGACCCTTGTCGATTCGGTGGCGAAAAAAGTCAAATTTTGCCAACATATCGTCGAAAGCCTGCATCTTGATGATGTGAAGGTCATCCACGCCCGCGCCGAAATGCTGGGGAAACACCCCAAACATCGCGAAAACTACGATTGGGCAGTCGCCCGCGCGGTTGCCCAACTCCCTGTGCTGAGCGAATATCTGCTTCCCTTCGTCAAAGTGGGCGGCACAATGCTCGCTCAAAAAGGCGAGCGCGGTCTCGCCGAAACCCAAGATGCAGAGAATGCTCTCCAAATTTTGGGCGGGAAACTTCGACAAGCGATTCCCATTACTTTGCCCTCTGTTGTCGAAGAACGCTATTTGGTGCTGGTTGATAAAGTGAGCACCACTCCCGCTAAATATCCACGTAGGGAGGGTGTCCCCTCGAAAAAAGCACTGTAGAAGAACTTCAAATAAAGTTCCGTTTCTATCAAGAAAACGGGACTTTATGGCTTAGGGTTTAATATTTTAAGCACAAGGGCAATTCAATGAATATACTCAAAATACTGGAAGAAATTCAGGCCGAAATTCAGCCTTTATTAGAAGATGGCCAAGTTGCAGACTATATCCCGGAGTTGGCACATATATCCCCGTCCAAGTTTGGGATGGCAGTGCTGACGAATGAAGGCGAGCAATTTCAAATCGGGGACGCAGCGGAGTTGTTTTCCATCCAGAGTATTTCGAAACTTTTTACATTAACGTTGGCGATGCAATTGGATGGGGATTCTATCTGGGAGCGGATCGGTCGAGAACCTTCGGGAACAGCCTTTAATTCTCTTGTTCAGCTTGAGTATGAGAATGGGATCCCACGCAATCCTTTTATTAATGCTGGCGCCTTGGTGGTGACCGATATAATCTTATCTCATCTCAACAATGCTCAAGAGACAGTGCTCGAATTTATTCGTAAATTGGCAAATAATGAGAATCTGGCGTTTGATTTGGCAGTTGCTCGCTCAGAAAAAAAGACAGGATATAGAAATATTGCTTTAGCGAATTTCATCAAAAGTTTTGGGAATTTAAGAAATGAGCCGGAGCAAGTTTTGGATGCTTATTTTCATCATTGCTCTTTGGCAATGAACTGTGTAGATTTGGCGCGCGCAGGCTTGTTTTTAGCCAATAAAGGTAGGTTGCCGTGGAACAAGGAAGAGATCGTTAAACCCAATCAGGCAAAATATATCGAATCTCTGATGCTTACCTGCGGGACTTATGATTCAGTCGGGGATTTTGCCTATAGGGTCGGATTACCCGGGAAAAGCGGAGTCGGCGGCGGTATATTGGCAGTGATGCCGGGTGAGTTTAGCCTTTGTGTTTGGTCACCAGGTTTGAATGAGAACGGCAATTCTCTTGCCGGGACAAAAGCTCTGGAGCTATTTACGACGCTAACCGGCATCTCGGTTTTTTGAGTACTTTTAGTTTGGCGAAGCGGATACAAACCTGAATGCTGCGGTTATATGACTGAGCAGAGAAGCTTTATCGGTTAGAAGTTTTTGCTCGATCTCTTCATTATCCAGATGCTCAATGACTTTTAATCCTCTTTCTTCTAAGAAAGTCTCTATCTTCCCCTCAGTAATCGCGAAGACGAGTGCTTCGTCATCGTGCTCTTTCTCCATTGATTCAAAGAATTTTTTCACGCCAAAGGCATTTTCATTCTCAGCTGTTAGGGGAACAACATAATCGAAGGCGATGATGCTTTCCGGGCGGGCTGATTTGCTCACAAATCCCAATGTCGCATCAACGGATTCCCCTTCAAGGTAATAGCTCACCCCTTCCCAAATAAAAAGGGTTTTCTTAGCAGCGTCATAGCCTGCTTTTTCAAGAACATCTTTCAAAGATTCTTTGTTGAAGTTGATTGGTGTAAGTGTAACGTTATCTGGAATGCTGATTTTCGCCTTCTGCAAACATTTCTTTTTCCAGTTTTGCGTTGGGGCGGCATCCAACTCAATTACTTTTGTGCCTTTGTTCAAATCTGCAAATCTATAAGCTCGCGTATCGTATCCCGCGCCGAGTAGCACGATCTGTGGAAATTCTTTTTTCATCGCATCGACAAAAAGACCATCAAAATGAAGCGTTCTGGCGATCATATATTCGTTCAAGCCCGGCAGGAAGCTATTCAGTTTATCTTTTGTGTTTTTTCGTATTTTTTTAAATTTGATGAAAAATCTAAAATGTGAAGGTAGAAAATATTCTGCCAAAAAGTCGGGGCCAAATCTGTTGCTGTCGAAATCTTTATTGGCAATTGCTCTACGTAATGCTGCGAAGAAGGCAGTTTCTGATGGTTTTGCTTCAACACCTTGAGTAGACATTTTTAGTCCTTTTTCTACAAACGCGGAATCCCGTACATAAATTATACGGTAATAGAAAGAGTAAGTTGCGTTCACTTTTTCCCAAACAAAAACGTGCTAAGGAAGCCAGATTCTTAATATGTTATTGGATAGCCCTCCAGCAATGACCACTTGACTATTTGCAGTGGAAGTTACGGAGGCTAAATTTGTTATCAATTTCGCGCCAAGTTCAAGCCAGATTATGGTTTCGCTCTCCACGGTTACGATCCCCAGATTGGTATGGCTTTGGTCTGGAGCAAGTAGGTCTATTTGACCATCGTTATTAAAATCGCCCGCTTGAGCGGTAAATAGATTGCGTGAGCCGATCGAGTGTGTGCTAATTCCGGAAATCGTTTTCACGATCTCAAGTTTATTGCCATTGAGCCTGTAGATTTCAAGTACGCCGCCGATATGTGGGGTGCGGATAACAGCTAGGAGGTTTTCTCCAGTTGAACCAAAGGGCGCAACGACTAGTTGATGTCGCCATCTATAGCCCGTGCCAACGGGAATTCCTTCTGCCAAAAGATTCCCATCTTCTGAAAAGGCGACAATGCGAGCACCATCCTGAGCGTTGCTTAATGTTACAAGAATCTCGCGTTGACCATTCTTGTCCATATCCGCCCAAATGGGATAGATTCCCTCGATCACATCCGGCTTGGGGGTGGTGATTTTTTGCAGGATTTTTGGCTCAGGCTGTGTTTCTACCAAGGTGATACCAGTTGCCTCGATAGAATCACCCAAAACGCCGTGGGTATATTTTTCGGTTGGTTCAGATAAAAAGAGCAATTTGCCTTCCTCGTTCACCAAAATGCGGCTATCGGGTAGCGCGTTGACCGCAAGACGAGTTTGCTCCTCATCTTGCAAGATGACCAAATCTCCGTTTGTGGCGATATAGGCCATTTTGAAGGGATTGCGTTCAATGATGACGGGTTGCGTAAGGGGAGAAGCATCTGATGGCGCAGTTAAAGCGAATAGCTTGCCATCGCTGAAGTAGATCGTTAATGGCATCCCCGCTGGGATTTTATTTGGCGTAATTTCTGTTTCGCTATGGCCTTCTTTATTCACCAAATAAGCGCTCAAACTGCCATCTTCAAAGGCTACAGCTGAAGCTATGCCATCTTCGTGCGGAATACCGGCTATCCAGACGGGTTTTGCAGGGAGGGGAATATCTATTTGCGTTGCGGACGCGAGGTCAGTTTTGGCGGAGAGAAACTGGATTTCACTATTGCTACTGAAGTCAATTTTGCTTTCAGTATCTATTGGAAAGGAGATGGGCGTTTCTAATGATACTGAGGCAACGGGAGCTGGCGAAGGAACAATAGGAGTGTTTTTTTCTGCTGGAACGCAGGCATAAAAAAGGAAAGACAGGACAAGAGATAGGAGTAAGGTCAGTTTTGTTTTCATAATAGATTTTGATGGTAAAACACTCTGATTTCTTAGGGTTTTGCTTTAACACCGATAGGATACATTTTCATTTATAGAGAATCAGGGTGACAAATGCGATTTGCTCCTAAAACAATTAGCTTTGGTAACTTTGTTTCTTTGCTGAAGTTTTTGTCAGTAGTTAAGAACACGTCGTTGTCGTAGTTTATGTGGCACCACATGCTATGAACGTCGCAGAGACGATTTAGCCATTTCCGGCCTGCAGGTGAGTCTAAACCTTCTTCAACAATATCAATCTTTTGCGCTTTACCAAATAGTATGTTTTCAATGTCAGCGGAAAGTTTTATCATTGCTTCATTAGCCCAAACGCATTTATCCCAAAATGTTACGTCCAATATCATCATTGGATTTAATCTTGGTAAACGGGCAATTCCGGCTAATTCAAGCAATTCTTCGAATTTTTCATAGCGGTCAGGGCGTACTCCCATTTGTCGCATTTCCGACGCTCCAATATTTACAACAAAGCACTCGTTTTCTTCATTAGACACAATAGCATTCATTTTTTTGCCGATGGTTGTTTGATTTGCCAAGTTAATAATGCAATTGTGGTCAAGAGTAATTTTCATCTTATGCCTAACTATGCTCACTATTAAGTATTTTAAATAGTATACGGTATAAAATTGAAAACTCAACTCGCCTACTCTCCTAATTTCTTAGTACAATAGGGTTTAGGAAAATATTATGAAAAAATTGGAAATAACAGACGATCTCGAAGCCCTGCTTAACACCCTCCCCGAGGAAGTGGTCGCAGCGATCCGAGAAACCGAAGATACAGATAATCTCCTCGAGGTCATTCTTGATCTTGGGCGCGTGCCGACAGCTCGATTCGTGGATGGTGAAGTTATTCTCAGCCAAAAGGATGTGACCCGCAAAGAGATCGACCATGTTGTAGAACAACTCGGCGATATTGATGCCGATAACCGCGCTGGTTTGGAGCGTACCTTGCATCGCATCTCTGCCATTCGTAACCGCCGTCGCGACATTGTTGGTTTAACCTGCCGTGTTGGGCGCGCTGTTTATGGCACGGTGGAAATCATCGAAGATATTATCGAATCGGGCAAAAGTATCCTTTTGCTCGGTCGTCCGGGCGTGGGCAAGACTACCATGCTCCGCGAAGCCGCGCGTATCCTTGCCGAGAACAAACGAGTCGTGATCGTTGATACTTCCAATGAAATTGGCGGTGATGGCGATGTCCCGCATCCCGCTGTTGGGCGCGCGCGCAGAATGCAGGTTGCGACTCCCTCCCTGCAACATGAAGTGATGATCGAAGCGGTCGAAAATCATAATCCTGAAGTGATCGTGATCGATGAGATCGGTCGCGAACAGGAAGCCGAAGCCGCCCGTACGATCGGCGAGCGTGGCGTTCAATTGGTTGGCACGGCGCACGGCAATACCCTCGATAATCTGATGCTCAACCCGACTCTTTCTGATCTGATCGGCGGCATCGAATCTGTCACCCTTTCGGATGATGAAGCACGTCGGCGCGGCACGCAGAAAACTGTTTTGGAACGACGCAGCCCACCTACTTTTGATGTTTTGATTGAAATCCAGCAACGCGATAGACTTTCCATTCATCTGGATATTGCCGCAGCAGTCGATGCGCTTTTGCGCGGATTCCCGCTCCCAGCAGAGATTAGAACGAGGGATGCCGAGGGGCAGATCCGCGTTGAAAAAGAGCAAGCAAGCCCAGTACCAGGAGCGAGACGTGGAGGAGATTCTCTCGGAACGCGCGGTGCC
>Ga0233431_1002933_pt1 | contig 22038 bp, 13 predicted proteins | sample SI_118_April2016_FD_179867 | JGI IMG/M metagenome (GOLD analysis project Ga0233431, IMG submission 179867) | Seawater microbial communities from Saanich Inlet, British Columbia, Canada - SI_118_April2016_200_MG | ecosystem: Environmental > Aquatic > Marine > Inlet | place: Canada: British... | reverse complement strand
CCCAGCCAAAAGGCGGCTATTGGGGTTTTCAATCAATAACTTAACAGCATCTTCCGGGGTGTCTGCTACATGATAACTTTCAAAATCGAACATCCATCCCTCCTAGATCAGTTTGGCTTTCTTAAAGTGAACAAATAGTGCCTTCGGTGTCATCGGCATTTCGTCAATAGCAACCCCTGTCGCATCTAAAATGGCATTACGAATGGCCGGGGCCGGTGATAAAGTCGGGGGTTCACCCAGCGATTTACACCCCATAGGATGTGTCGGTTCGTATGTTTCCACAAAGCTGGTTTCAAGGTCGGGTACATCCATGATGGTGGGGAATTTATAGTCCAGCAAATTGTTATTATAAATTTTCCCCGACTTTTCATCGATCAACATTTCCTCAAAAAGTGCCGCACCGTAAGACATGAACATTCCCCCTTGAACCTGGCCACGGGCCAGGGATGGGTTAATGATCTTTCCTGCATCATGAATATTATAGATTTCGTTGATTTTCACCTGGCACATCGCAATATCTACTTCTAGATCGACAAAGGTACACCCATGGGTTCTGGCGCAGGTTTGGGTCTTATGACTGTTTTCGGCAACAATCTGTCCGCCTCTTTCGGGATGATATATCGCATCTAAAGCCAGATCAGCCAGCTCAATAATCGTCACCTGGGGTTGTCCGGCAAACACGATGCGACCATCAATAATGGTCAAATTGTCGGGGGTGTGGTCGGTGATCACACCGGCGTATGTCAGTATTTTTTCTTTTAGCAACTCAGCAGCCCGAATGACTGCTTGCCCACTCACGTAAATTTGTCGAGAGGCAAAGGAACCTAGATCAAACGGCGTCACAGCCGTATCCTGAGTAGAGACCACCTGAACCTTATCATAAGGAATGCCAGAGACTTCAGCCACCATTTGGGCAAAAGCAGTATCGGAACCCTGTCCGATTTCGGTCGCTCCAACTTGAAGTTGCACGGATCCGTCTGGATTTAACATCAATCGGGCGGCGCCTGTTTCCACTGACCAAGGATAGATCCCCGCAGCATAACTAAAACAGGCCATTCCCAGTCCATGACGGATAGGTCCATCATTATCTTTTTTCAATCGTTGGCGTTTTTTATCCCATTCAATCAGTGCTTTACCTTTCTCCAAACACTCATCCAAACCGCAAACATAAAAAGGAGCACCGGCTAAAAGATTCATATCACCGCTTTGGCAAGCATTTATTTTCCGCATTTCTACCGAGTCAATCCCTAACTGACGGGCAGCGTCTTCCATTTGACACTCAATGGTCCAGATCATTTGCGGAACACCATAGCCTCTCATAGCTCCGGCATCGGGATTATTCGTATAGACCGTCCGCATCTGGGCGTGAAAATTGGTTCTGGGATAGAGATAATGCACTTTAGCGGCACCACAGACTGCAATGGCATGACCATGGGAACAATATGCACCTGAATTGGCCGTAATATCCATGTTAATAGTGGTCACGGTACCGTCCTTTCTAATTCCCAACTCACTCTTCACCTGAAAGGGATGACGTGTCCTGGTGGCTATCATACACTCTTCACGAGTGAGTTTGATCTTGATAGGAATGCCGTTTAATTTTTTGGTTAAAAAGGCGACCATCGGTTCCAGAATCAGATCTTGTTTGGCACCAAAACCACCGCCAATATATGGCTTGATCACACGGATTTTACTGATAGGAATATCCAGAGCTTTCGCGACCAGACGCTGCGCAATATGAGGAATCTGAGTAGACGAGACGATGACGATTTGCTGACTATCATCCATATAGGCATAAGCCGAATGATTTTCCAGATGACAATGCTGTGTTATCTGCGTGTTGAATTCGCCAGTGATCATCAGGTCAGTATCTTTTTGAGCATCGCCCTGATATCCATTGGCTTCTTCCGGAAACTCATTCACAATATTACCGGGCGAGCCTTCATGTAGCTGTGGGGCATCACTGGCCATGGCGTCCTGTGTTTTCACCACCACCGGATAGGGTTGGTATTCTACTTCAATCAAGGACAATGCCTTATTGGCGGTTAAATCATCCACCGCAACCACAATGGCGATCTCATCGCCCATAAACCGAACGTGGTCCGTCAACATGGTTTGATCAGCGACATCTTGCCTTTCAGGATTATAATTAAAAGGGTGTCCTGCTGTCGTATAGGGCTTTTGTGGGACATCCTGAAATGTAAAAACCGCATCTACACCCGGAAGCGCAATAGCTTTTTCGGTTTCAATGCGGATCACTTTCCCGTGGGCCATGGTGCTTCGTAAATATTTTGCCACACGCATGCCCGGCATCGTGAAATCATCCGTATAACGGGCCTTACCTGTTAATTTTGCTACTGCGTCGACACGAGGCACACTTTGACCAACTGCCATTTAAGCTTCTCCTTGATTCGTATGAATTGTTTTGTCTCTATTCAGCATTCAAATACGCGAACATCTTGTCAATCCAATTAATAATATCTTTATCGCTCACCCCTAAAGTAGGGTACTGACAGCCGTTTGGGCTCTTCTGATGTTCCTCGTTTGAATACCATCAGTAATATAGCGACCACATAAGGGAGTGCCAGCAGTAGTTGATAAGGAAGCTGTACACCGATCCCTTGTACCTGCAACTGAAAGGCATCCAAAAAGGCAAATATTAGAGCCGCAATCACAAGCCCCATCGGTCGCCAGTTTCCAGCGATCACAATTACGAGTGCCAGCCAACCACGCCCGGCAGTGATATCAGGAATAAAACGTACGGTGGAACAAATGGTGACAAAGGCCCCACCCATTCCGATTAAAGCACCTCCCAGCAATAGCGCAGCATACTGACGCATAGTCACACTTAGACCCTTAGTATCAATGACCTTCGGGTTTTCGCCCAGACACCTGATTTCCAAACCAAATTTCGTTCGGTATAGAAAAAACCAAACCACTGGCACTAAGATAAAAGCAACATAGGTCAGCAGTTTTTGGGTGAAAAATATTTCACCCAAATAAGGGATCTGTGACAACCAGGGGATTTCTACATTTTGAAAAATAGAGATGGTTGGAATTTTGCTTTTAGCATCTGAAAAGGCTAACTTATACATGTACAATGAAAGCCCTGAAGCCAGCATATTTAAGGCTAGACCGGTAACGACCTGTTCCACCTTAAGGGTGGCGGCCATAAAGACCATAATTAAATTCAATAGGGCACCGGTTACCATTGCGGCCAATAAACCGATCCATAAAGAATCGGAGGCGTAAGTCGCATAAAATCCCATAAAAGCAGACATTAGCATGCCCCCTTCTACACCCAGATTCAAAATACCGGCACGCTCTGTAATCAGTTCCCCTAAAGCTGCCAACAACAAAGGTGTCGCGATTCGGATCGTTGCCGCCAGAATGCTGATGACGATAGTGGATTGAAATAAATCACTCATTGGCTTTTACCCTCCGTATTTCAAACCGGGTTAAAACTGCTGCGGTTAGAAAGAATAATAAAATGATGGCCTGAATCGATGAAATCATAGCTGTTGGAATTCCGGTAAATACCTGAAGACGAATGCCTCCGTTTACCAAACCTCCAAAAAGTGTGGCCGCTAAAATTACGCCAAAGGGATGCAAGGCGGCCAGCATCGCAATAATAATTCCAAGAAAGCCAAATCCGTGGGAGATATCCGGTTTTAATCGGTAATGGACCCCAAATAGTTCTCCCGCACCAGCCAGACCAGCAATGCCACCACTGATCATCATAACGATGATAATGGTTCGGTCGACGTTAATCCCCTTGAATCTGGATGCTTTGGGATTAAAGCCGATAGAGCGAATTTCATATCCCAACGAGGTTCTGGTTAAGAAGAGGTAAACCACCAGGGCCAAAACTAGCGCAATGGCAAACCCCATGTGTAAGCGTGAAATCCCAAAAAGCATTGGGTATTTGGCAGCTTGGATAATTCTGGAGGATTGCTGATAAAATGAGCTGGGATCCCGCCACGGCCCCGAGATCAATAAAAAGGAAAGTACATAGCGGATGATATAGTTCAACATCACGGTGGACAGGACCTCGTTTACAGAAAACTTAGCTTTTAAATACCCCGCTAAACCTCCGTAAAGCGCGCCGCCTATAGAGGCGGATAATATTACCATCACTATCAAAATAAATGAAGGCGCACCTTGAAACATTGTATAGGCCCAATACGAAGTAATTGCACCGGCAAACAATTGTCCTTCAGCCCCGATATTCCAAATCTTTGCCCGAAAAGCGACAGTTACTGCCAGGCCTGTTAAAATCAAGGGGGTGGCTTTAACCAATGTCTTGATAACCGCTTTCCAGGTGCCAAAAGCCCCTTCAAAAATCAAGTAAAATGCCTTCCCAACATCTACTCCTGCCGAGTTGAGCATTATAGCACATACAATGGCAGACATCATTACGGCCAATAGTATGGATACAATCTGCCAACTCAGTTTAGGTTCCAATCTGGGTTCGATTTTAAAACGACCAAATATCATGGGTATTTCTCCAAACGACTATAATTTACTTTATCAAAAACGAAGCGAAGGTTTAGACACTTGTATCAAACAATACACAATCAATTAAGTGTCTACCTGTTGTGACGGACCTGGCTGATCAGCATGTCCGGCCATTAGCAAGCCAATGGTATTGATATCTGCTTCTGCTACCGGAAAGCTTCCCATGATTTGACCATCATGCATCACTACGATAGTATCTGCGATATTGAATAACTCCTCCAGGTCTTCGGATGCCATCAATATTCCGCCCTTTTCATCTCTTTTTTTGAGTAACATCTGATGCATATATTCGATCACACCAACATCCAAACCCCTGGAAGGTTGATTGGCCAAGGTGAGCTGCGCGTTTTGTGCAAACTCTCTGGCAACAATGACCTTCTGGGCGTTCCCACCCGATAAAGTACGTGTCAGGGTTTTTTCTGAAGGTGTCTGGATATCAAACTTATTTATACATTCTTTCGCAAAAACCAGTATTTCTTTGAAATTTAAGAATCCATTCTTTTTAAATTTTTTATCGCAATGATTTCCCAGAATTAAGTTTTCTTCAACAGTAAAGTCTGAAACCAATCCTTCTGCAAACCGATCTTCCGGAATAAAGGCAACCCCCAGTTTTTGAATATACTTTGGGTCCCGGTTAACGATATCCACCCCGTTCAGGTAAATTTCACCTTCTGTTGCTTTACGGACACCAATTAAGGTTTCAAACAGCTCTTTCTGCCCGTTGCCGGCCACCCCCGCAATACCCACGATTTCCCCTGTTCGAACCGTTAGATCAAAACCTTTTAATGCTTCCTGGCCGCGATCATTTTTGGCTTTTAGGTTTTTAATCGCCAGAAAATGTTTTCCCGCTTTCATCGGCTTTTTTTCCAGGGTGGCATTAATTTCACGTCCAACCATCTTGGATGTTAATTCTTCTTTACTGCTTTCGGCGGTTGTAACCGTTGCTACTTTTTTTCCTTTCCGCAGAATCGTGACCCTGTCTGATTGCAAAACTTCGTTGAGTTTATGACTAATCAGAATCACAGACATATTATCGTCGGTCATTAGTTGGAGAATCTTAAATAACATTTTTGATTCTTCAGGTGTTAATACTGCTGTAGGTTCATCCAGGATCAAAATTTGGGCACCGACATACAAGGTTTTTAGTATTTCAACCCATTGTTGTTGGCCTACTGGTAGTTGCCAGACCTTGGCGTGAAGATCTAATTCAACATTATAATAGTCACACAATGATTTAATTTTTTTCTCGGCAGCACGCAAATCCAGTAAGAGACCTTGGGATTTGGTGCCAACCACAATATTTTCTAATACGCTCAGGGACGATACCAGGACAAAGTGCTGATGTACCATACCTATTCCGTACCCAATCGCCTCTGCCGGAGATGATATGTCTACTTCTTTGCCATCAATGAAAATTTGCCCCTTATCTGGTTTATAAAATCCATAAAGACATTCTGCCAAAGTTGATTTCCCGGCTCCGTTTTCTCCAAGTAAACAGTGGATTTCCCCCGGAAGGACATCAAACGAGACCGCATCATTAGCCACAACCTGGTGGAATTTTTTGGTTAAATTTACCGTACGAATTGAAGCTTCCATTTTTTTTAATCTCAATGGGTTGAGTGATGGGCGATTTGATGGTGCCAAAAAAGTCAGGAGATAATTAATCGGGTCAGCTATTGACCCGATCCAAATTAATCAAACAGACTTAGTCTGATTTAGGCATTGTCATATCCAGTTTCACTTTATATTTTCCAGATATAATATCACTTCTAATTTTTTCAACTTTAGCTTTAACAGCCTTTGGAATTTTACCTTCAAAATTATGGAATGGGGCGATATCTGATCCGTTTTCAGACATAGGATACCAAATTTTTGTCATTGGCGCATTATACGCTTTTCCATCAACAAAATGATCCCGCCACTCTTTGATGACAAAGTTCAATTGAGGATCCCATTTGGTGACAGTACTGGTCATTACAACACCTGGTGCGACTGAATTCAAATCGACATAATTTCCAAAGCAGACAATTTTCTTTTGCTTGCAGGTTTCAAATGATTCTCCCAATTGAAGAATAAAATCAGCGCCGGCCGCAATTTGAGCATTTGCTGCTTCCGATGCTTTTGCGGGATCGTACCAACTTTCGATAAATGTGACCTTCATTTTAGTATTTGAATTTACAGAGCGGGCACCATTACGAAAAGCATGTACCTGATCATTGACATCATCAGCTGGAAATAAGCCAACCACACCCAGTACATCACTTTTTGTCATTGAACCGGCAATAACACCCAACAAATAGGAGGGTTCATGCATATGCGCGTATAGCAGATAATGATTCCCACCAATCGCCCGATTTCCGGAACCTGTAACCACAAACAAAGTATCAGGGTAATCATCACGAATCGATTCTATTTCATCGGTTGCTGAGCTGTGAAACCAGATAATTCCATACTCCTCGGATTCAGCATATGCTTCAAGCACTGTGAGGGCTTTATCACCGTATACATTTTCAGTGTAATCTAACTTCATTTCAACACCAAATGGTTTTTCCGCTTTAACACGTTCAAATGATTCAATCCAGGCTCGTGTCCAGGCATTTTCAACACCCGCACCAAAAATTGCGGCTACCTTTAAGGTTTTTGGTAGCTGTCCTGCGAATAAAACACCTCCCATGCAAAGTAATAGTGCAGGAATGATCAAAATGAATCTCATTTTTCCTAAATGCCTTAACATAACATTCTCCTTTTGGTTTTATAGCGGCAGTCATTCATATAGTCCTTTGCCAGAGCCTTGTGGTATCTGTTTGAAAACTCTTTAGAACTTGTTCTCGTGGTTTCAAATAGATACCACAAGGCGCAGAACTTGGGACAATAAGAATGATGTTTGCTATATTTATAAAAAATCATCATGCCAAAGCAGCATGACGGCCTGGAATCGCTCTAAGCGATCATCTCTTTGCTGGCTCGATCAGCAATAGATTTGATCTCTTTTAGGACATCTTCCGGATGATTCACCGGCTGATGTCTTTCCTTTAGTACCCGGTATTCATCCCGGGCTTTTTCCACTAAATCTTTGGCACCTTCTTTTTTCCATCTTTCGCGAGGCGCACGTGTAAAAGTCTTAGGAATACATGTATTTTTAAAATTCTTAAATGTATGTTCCGTCGCTAAAAATGTGCCGTCTGCTTTAGCTTCCATCAGATCCTGAAAACCAAGTGTGTCATCAGTGATCTCCAAACCTTCTTTCACCTTTTTGGCCATGGCCACCAAGTCGTTTGCGATGATCATTTGTAGCGGACTGGCGATCATGCAGGTTTCCAGGGCTCCTAAATCACCAATCATAACCGCATCTGAAAGTGCCATCAAATGTGTCATGTAAGCTTCTTCCGCAACAGCCTGGTGATCCAGTAAATGGCTATCAGTTCCACCACAGAAAGCATGGCAGGGAAGCTGGTATCCTCTATTAATAACCGCAGCTGCCAGAAGCCGCGCTTTGGCCATTTCAATAGGGGCAATTAAGGTCTGCATAGTCCGCATATCGCAGGCATAAGTAAAGGCACTTAACATGACCGGTGTGCCCGGTCCGGCAATTTGAGCCATAATGGCTTGTCCAATGACTTCTGCAGTGGACAGGAGGGCAATTCCCTGGGGGGTAACAGGTGCATTAGCACCAGCTACTGGTAGAGCCGTGCAGTGCAGAGGTAATCCTAATTTTGCAGCCCAGAGAATTTGCTCAACATCCATGTGTTTAATGCCCAACGGTTGAATCGAACATGACATCAGGGATAAAAAAGGGCGTTTTTTTAGAGCTTCGCTACCACCTGCAATGGCCATGGCCATCTCTGTAACATAGGGGACACTTTTAGCTGAATACGGCATCCAATAAGCCGGTTTTTTACAATGCTGCATACAAAGCGCTGCGGTATGAACATCTGCTGCTACTTCCGGGAAATCATCCGAAACAACAGAGAAATTACCCCACATAGAAATATGTTCCAGTTCCTGTTGAACCATTACGTAATCTAGCTGGTCGGCCATGGTATTTTTACGAAGATCACCGGTTATAGGATCTAAGTAATCGGTTTGGCCAATGGGTCCCCTGGCATAAAAGGAACCTTTAGGATGTGGGATCGGAACATCATACTCCGGTTCTATACCAGCTAGTAAAAATGATCGTGGGGCCAAAGCCAGTGATTCTCTCTGTAATTCTCTTGGAAATTTTACATATCCATCGGCTCCCAGTTTAGCACCAGCTTTAATCAATTTTTCACAAAACTCCGGATGATCGACTTTGAATCCTTTATTTTCCAATAATGCTTCAACACGATCCATGAAAAAACTAATTTCTTCTTCTGTCGCCACCTGAGCTGACCATATTTTTGACATCTTTTCTCCTGTTTTAAACTCGCTTTAATCTCTATTTCATTTATAAATCGTTTTAAACAATTACGGGTATAATTTGATGATCTTTGACACTGATCAGACCTTTGTCCGTCAATCCCAATTCCGGTACAGTGGGTAAAGATACAAAGGAAAGTGTCATAAATGGCGCGGGAAGCTCAGAACCCATTGAACCCACTATTGCATTCAGTTTATCCATCTTTCTCATAACTTCGTCTGCTGATAAAGGGCTCATTAGACCTCCAATGGGCAAAGGCAACAGTCCTTTTACCTTTCCCTGATCAACAGCCACAAAACCGCCCTGACATTTTTCCAGTTCCTGGCAAGCCTTCAACATATCATCATCATTGGTCCCGACGACGACGATATTATGATGATCATGGGCAACAGATGAGGCAATGGCTCCGGATTTAAGTTTAAAACCGCGTACAAAGGCTGATCCGACTTGTCCATTTTTTCCATAACGTTCCACCACACTGAGTTTTAAAATATCCCGGGCCTGATCTGTTTGAACTATACCATCCACTACTTCCAGATTTTCCTGGGTTTCATAATTGATAATCTGGTCAGCATACAGGTTAATTACCCTAACCTTGGCTTTGCCTCCCTTTAAATTGACAACAAAATTCCTGGAAGTAAAATCTTCAGATAGTTTGACGGTTGTGTTCAGAAAATCAGGATAGCTTCCGCTTAATTCTGTGAATAACTTGCCTTCAGCAGCTACAGGTATACCACTCTTAAAGACAACGGCAGGTTTAATTTGATCCAGCTCTTTTAATAATACCAGATCAGCAAACCTTCCGGGTGAAAGCGATCCCAATTGATGATCCAAACGGAAATGTTTGGCAGCATTCAGTGTCGCAATTTTTATGGCTTTAATCGGTGCCATTCCAAGATCGATAGATCGCTGAATATTGTAACTGATGTGACCTTCCCTGGCGATATCATTCACATGCTTATCATCTGTACAAAATAACAAGTCTTCTGTGGGAAGATTATGTTTGATGACGCCTTTAATCAAGGTATCGACATTTCGTTCAGTGCTTCCTTCACGAACCAAAGCCTTTATACCTAACCTTAATCTTTCAAATAGCTCCTGATACTCAACAGATTCATGATCATCCGATAGTCCGGCTGTAGAATAAACATTCAGCTGATCCCAGTTTAACCCAATGGCATGCCCGTTACAAATCATATTCTTTTGTTTGGCACACAGGATTTTTTCCAGATACTCCTCTTTTAAGTTCAATACTTTTTCCGGATCCAGTTCTCCCAAAGAAACCGCAATGTCATCATTTAATAATTCATCGACTTCCGCTACACCTAAAATACCTCCTGTGGTTTCTAAACCTGGTGCCGTAGGGACACGAGAAGGAACCTCCATAAAAGTTCGAAAAGGTAAATCAGAATTATTATTAAGTAATGCCCGAAGCCCTTTGATACCAATCACATTTGCAATTTCCATGGCATCGACAAATAGTGTTGTGGTTCCCCAAGGAACAATCACGCTTGACAATGCTTCAGGTGTCAACAAGGTTGTTTCAATATGAACGTGGGTATCCATGAACCCAGGAACAGCTATCATGTTTTCACCGTCGTATTCCTGTTCAGCTTCTACCTCCCAACTGGGAGTGGAAGCTACAATTTTTCCATTTTTGACAACCAGGCTTCCCGGATATATTGTTTCGGTATACACATCCAATATTCTTATATTCTTGATGTGCATGTCAGCTTTCATTTTTCCTGAAGCTGTATTTAGCTCTTCCTTAAGAAACTTTAACTGTTGATTCAAAACTTAGCCTCCTTGTCAACATTTTCACAATTATCTTTGGAGTTGTTCCCTTGAATTTCATTCATTTGATGTTGATACATTTTTAACGCTTTTCAGACCAATTATGTCTGTTTCTGTGAACAATTGATTATTTATTATTATATTTTTGAAGCATTGTTTTGCAACGGACATACCAAATATAATTAACCCATGATATCATATATTTAATGAATATTTGATAGGTGAGAACTGTGAAATATAGCCATTTATCTTGTGATATTTCGCAACATTTGCTATATTTCACGAATAGAACAGTTTTCTACCCTTAAATCACTGCCAACTTTTTCAAATTTAAAATTATTATGACTGTTGATGAAAACGAGTTCTTCAGGCAGGCAACTATCCAAATTTGCGGAAGTCTTGATATTGAAAAGGCTATGTATTCATGTATGCAATACATTGCTCAGTACATTCCCTTTTTAAAAATGGAAGTTACTTTGTTTGATCCAAATCTAGGTACCTTAAGTCGATTGGCATCAGTACCTGTGGTGGAAAAAAAACCGGTTGAAACACCGATTCTGATGCCCCGGGAAGCCATTGAATTGATTAACTCAGAATATGATCAAAATCAGCGGGTAAAAATTGCCAATCAGCCAGAACTTGATCCGATTTTAAAAACACAGTTTGAATTGGGTGAACAAGCTGATATGTCAATGATGGTATTAATTTTAGTGATTGAAGAGAAAAATCTCGGTGGTGTCACCTTGATTTCTAACCACAGAAACGCTTTTACTGATTATCATGCGCACCTTTTTTCTCTGCTTAGAGAGCCTTTTGCGATTGCTGTTTCCAATACTTTGAGATTCCAGGAAATTTTGAAATTAAAAGAGGTGGCAGATGCTGAAAATCGTGAACTTAATCAGGAATTACTGCGGTTATCCGGTGATCAGATTATCGGCGGTGAAGATGGATTGTCAGGGGTGATGGAAATGGTTCACCAGGTTGCTCCTCTCGACAGTCCTGTAATGTTATTGGGTGAAACAGGTGTTGGGAAAGAAGTGATCGCAAATGCCATCCATAAAACCTCATCACGTGCCGATGCCCCTTTTATCAAAGTCAATTGTGGAGCTATACCAGAGAGTCTGATTGATAGTGAGTTATTCGGACACGATAAGGGGGCCTTTACCGGTGCTGTGGCAACCAAACGGGGACGATTCGAAAGAGCCCATCAAGGTACCATTTTTCTGGATGAAATCGGGGAATTACCGCTGCAAGCACAAGTTAGACTATTGAATGTCATTCAAAATCAAGAGATTGAACGAGTCGGAGGAGAACGTCCGATTTCCATTGATGTCCGCATCATTTCTGCAACCCATCGAAATTTGGAAGAAATGGTAACCTGTGGAACTTTCCGTGAAGATCTTTGGTTCCGGCTAAATATTTTCCCGATTATGATCTTACCCCTTCGACATCGAAAAGATGATATTCCGGAACTGGTCAGGCATTTCATTCAAAAAAAATCAATGGAACTGAAAATCCAACCGATTCCACCAATTTCAGCTGAATCCGTTGAGCAACTCAAGCTGCATCAATGGCCTGGAAATGTCAGAGAACTTGAAAATCTTGTAGAGCGGGCTTTAATTTTAAATCGGGGAAGAATGCAATCAGAAACCTTGGTGTTTGATAATTTTGCCACAACTCAACAATATCAGGTAAATCGTAATTATTATCAAAATGGCAAAGAAAAAAATCAAAAAGTTTTACCTTTGGACATTGCAATGGCTAATTATATCAAGAATATATTAAAAACAAGCAAAGGTCGTATTCATGGAAAGGGAGGGGCTGCTGATTTGTTAGGTATGAATCCGAGTACACTCCGTAGTCGTATGAAAAAATTTGGTATTAAATACAATGCCTAATCATCTACTAAAATCAAGATTTTCAATAAATGATGAACTATTTAATGAATACGACTATTTAGGTAAGCTTACTTGATTTTATCATCGTCATATTGATCATCCAGAATCCCTTCTGCGGCCTGTTACAGACAGATACAATAATACTTCATCTCAATTTGGATGTTCTTCCAATAAAATCACATTTTTAAATTATCTTCAAACGAAAATTTGGACATGGATTTATTATAGACCTTTTAAATGGATTTACCGTTCCATTTTAACAGTTTTGTTAAATGAGCAGGATGCCCTAAGGTTAGTTAAATAGGGTGTTTTCATCAAAAACTCTGAAAAAAATGAATTTTGTCAATTAATTTGATGACATACTTCAAAAATTTTTGTAATAATTCAAAAAAATTTTAAGTATGATATTTCAAATGCCTTTCCATAAAGTAAAATTGTAATCATTATAATAGATTATAATCGAATCGGGAAATACAAAAACTGATCTTTAAATGGCAGTGTAAAACCATGTTATTCTTTGAGTATTTTCTATTTCTGAAGCATCGATTGGCTTTTATGCAATGGAAAAGATCAATTTTTGTGGTGGTGGTATGGTGACAGATTGATTGAAAACAGTTACATAATTGTTAACCAACATTTCATGATGTTAATTTGTTAAAGTTGGAATTAGTATAAAAAGAATTCTTGGAAAAAACTAAACTTTTTTAAAAGGAGTAACGAAACTATGAGTGACTTGAATCCAAATCAGATTAAAAATACTGAAATTATTTTTGCCCTCAATGATAAGCCTCCTGCGTTTCAGGCCTTTTTTGCGGCACTACAACATATGCTTGCGATTTTTATCGGTATTATTACCCCGCCGCTAATTATTGGTGGAGCATTACAATTACCACCGGATATGAAAGCATTTATTATCAGCATGGCGTTGTTTGTTTCTGGTATAGCGACCTTTATTCAGGTCAAAAAGTTCGGACCGGTTGGATCTGGAATTCTGAGTATTCAGGGAACCAGTTTTACTTTTCTGGGATTATCCATCGGCATTGGCTTATCTGTTAAAGCAGCTGGTGGTAGTCCCGAACAAGCATTGGGAACCATATTTGGTGTCGCATTGATCTGTTCACCGGTTGAAATGATTTTTAGCCGCTTTATTCCTTTTCTTAAAAAAATAATAACTCCTTTGGTAAGCGGTATCGTTGTAACATTGATTGGTCTCTCGTTAATTCGGGTTGGCATCACTGATATCGGTGGCGGACAATGGTTACTGGATAATAAGCCACAATTTTTTGCCAGTGCACAAAATCTTTCTCTGGCTGCGCTGGTCTTGATTATCATTATTATTTTGAATCGGAGCAGTAATAAATGGTTACGGATGGGTTCCATTGTGATTGGGTTAGTGATCGGTTATATTGCCGCAGCATCCATGGGTCTGGTTCAATTTGGTCGTATCAGTTCTTTGGGTCTATTTACGGTACCAATTCCTTTCAAATTTGGATTTTATATCAGCTGGGGACATGTGATTCCAATGGCTTTGTTGTATTTAATTACTACAGTGGAATCCATTGGTGATTTAACTGCTACTTCCATGGTTTCAGGTGAACCCATTGAAGGAGAAGTTTATATGAATCGGATTTCTGGTGGTGTTTTTGGTGATGGTGTCAACTCTGCTCTGGCAGCTGTCTTTAATTCTTTTCCAAATACCACCTTCAGTCAGAATAACGGTGTGATTCAAATGACGGGTGTCGCTAGTCGATATGTCGGTTTCTGGATAGCGGGTTTATTAGTACTTTTTGGATTGTTTCCAATTGTAGGTGGTTTGTTCTCTATAATTCCTAATGCTGTACTTGGTGGGGCAACGATTATAATGTTTGGGACGGTTGCTGCCGCTGGTATTCGTATCATTTCCAGCAGTATTATTGATCGTAGAGGCGTTCTGATCATGGCGATCTCTTTTGGACTTGGTTTGGGAGTCGCATTCCGACCTGAAATTCTGGGCATCTTTCCTTCAATTATTAAGCAGGTTTTTGGCTCGGCGATTACAACTGGTGGATTAACAGCCATTTTCCTTAATATCGTTCTACCTCAATCATTAAGGGATCAGTCTGCTGATGGTGATGCTTTTGAGAATATTAAGTAATATCTGATTTTAACCACTAAGATTGTTTTACAGTCTTAGTGGTTTTTTTTGCTTAAGTTGTGAAAAAGTCCTTTTTCTGTTTAAAAATATTTGACTATTTCGCAGCATATTGCTAAATAGTCTCAACTAAACCGCATTTTACTGCAAAAAAGTCGATAATGAACAGAAATTAAAAAGAACTCATCATCAAAGATCTTGGAAAAACATGGTTGGCAAAGGATATTGCGAACAACATTCTTATCGTCTAAAGTAACGCCTTATTTTCGCTTTACAGATTTCGGTTTGTTGATCGCCGCTTTCTTTTTAACAGCCTCATAGGCAGGATTGAAAGGGGGTCGGTCAATATACCGACCAGCACCTTCAATGGTTTTAAGTTCACCATTTTCCCAGACAACCGCTCCACGACTAAGCGTATACGCCGGAATTCCACGAACTTTCCGGCCTTCAAAAATGTTGAAATCGATGTTTTGGTGGTGGGTTTTAGCTGAGATCGTTCGTCCAGCTTCCGGGTTCCAAACCACAATATCAGCATCAGCCCCCACCTGAATAGCCCCTTTTCTGGGGTGAATATTAAAAATTTTAGCGGTATTGGTGGATGTCACTGCCACAAATTCGTTCATGGTCAATCGTCCTGTGTTGACACCTGAATCCCAGATAATGGCCATTCTGTCCTCAATGCCGGCTGTTCCATTAGGAATTTTACTAAAATCATCTTTACCAGCAGCTTTTTGATCAGCGCAGAAGCAGCAATGATCAGTGGCTGTGGTTTGCAGGTTTCCTGATTGCAGTCCCCGCCATAGCTTTTCCTGATTTTCCTTGGGTCTGAATGGTGGACTCATGACATGTGCTGCAGCAGTCGCCCAGTCTTTATTCAGGTAAACACTGTCATCGATCTCTAGATGTCCTGCCAGCACCTCGCCATATACACGCTGCCCCTCATTCCGGGCCCGTGTGATTGCTTCTAATGACTCATTACAGGAAACATGTACCACATAAATCGGAACATTCAATGTTTGGGCAATCCGTATGGCACGATTGGCGGCTTCTCCTTCCACTTCGGGAGGTCTTGACAAGGGATGCCCTTCGGGGCCAGTGATGCCCTTTTGTTTCATCTCATTTTGCAGAAAATAAACAAGTTCTCCATTTTCTGCGTGAACGGTCGGAATGGCACCCAATTCCAGACAACGACTAAAGCTGTTTACCAAGGTTTCATCCGGAGCCATGATAGCGTTTTTATAGGCCATGAAATGCTTGAAACTGTTTACACCATGTTCTTTCACCAGGGTTCCCATATCTTCAAATACGCTATCATCCCACCAGGTTACTGCCACATGAAATGAATAATCGGTGGCTGCTTTTTTAGCCCAACCTCGCCACTTGTTATAAGCAGTCAATAAATTTTCCTGGGGATTGGGAATGACAAAATCAATGATCATGGTTGTTCCACCTGCAGCACCCGCTGCAGTACCTGTATAAAAACTTTCGCTGGCTACAGTTCCCATAAATGGCAGCTCCATATGCGTATGTGGGTCAATGCCACCTGGCATGATATAGTGGCCAGTGGCATCGATGGTCCTTGCCTTAGCCGGGGCATCCAGGTTTTCCCCAATCTTAATAATAACACCATTGTCGCAGAAAAGATCTGCCTGATAGGTCTGCTCTGCTGTGACAATCGTTCCATTTTTGATCAATACTGACATACGCTGCTCCGATTAATATGAAAATATTTGGGTTTTAACTGCTATTTTAATTCGGGATATTACTACCGTCAAGTAACTCTTTTTTGGAGTTTTTCATCATCCTTTACTAACCGAAGATAACAAATCAATTTCTCCGGTTAGCAGTGATATTTATTTAAGCAATTTCATGCGCAGCAAGCATTTCTAGTGCTTTAACCATTGCTGAGTGATCCCAGGCTGAACCACCATTGGCAGCACAGGCATTAAAAAGTTCCTGAGCTGTAGCGGTGTTTGGCAATGAAATTCCCATGGCTCTTGCATTTGAAAGTGCCAGGTTGAGATCTTTCTGGTGAAGTTCAATGCGAAACCCAGGATCAAATGTTCTTTTAATCATTTTTTCACCGTGGATTTCGAGTATCTTCGAAGAGGCGAAACCACCCATCAACGCTGATCGAACCTTCTCAGGGTCCGCACCTGCTTTAGATGCGAAAAGAAGTGCTTCTCCCACCGCTTCAATGGTCAAAGCTACAATAATTTGATTGGAAACTTTACAGGTTTGCCCATCTCCATTACCACCAACCAGAGTAATATTTTTTCCCATTAAGGCAAAAATCGGTTGAACGATATTAAAAGTCTCTTCTGCTCCACCCACCATTATTGTTAAAGTGGCCGCTTTGGCACCAACTTCACCACCAGACACCGGTGCATCAAGGTATTGACAATTAAGGTCATTAACAGACTTTGCAAATTCTTTTGTTTCCACCGGCGAGATAGAGCTCATATCAACGACAATTTTACCTGCAGAGAGTCCTTTTGCTACACCATTTTCACCAAAAAGAACCGCTTTCACATCGGGAGTATCAGGAACCATAATAATAATAACATCCGATTTTTCAGCAACTTCTTTGCCGGTAGAAGCAACTTCAATACCCTTATCGATTAGTGCCTGAGGGATGGGGGACACATTATGGGCAGTCACCCTGTATCCGCCTTCAACCAAGTTGAGTGCCATTGGAGCACCCATGGTTCCTGTGCCAATAAATCCTATTTTCATTCTTAACTCTCCTTTAAGTTAGTATTTAAAAACTATGTAGAATGTGGTACCTTTACCAATCCGGCTTTCTTAATTAATGGTGCCCTTAGGTTTTCCACAATTTTTTGGATGATATCCAGTCCAAAGCCGGCATCCTTACCTGTTTTCTGGGTGGAAACAGAGATGGTGTCAATTCCGACTCTCAAATAATAAAACTGTTGGGCGGCCTTAATGATAATTTCACGCTGGGAGTGGTTAATCAAGGGCAGAAATTTTTCCTTCAGAAAGTAAATTTGCTTTCATCAACAAAACAATTCCGATCGCAGTTATTATTGCAAACATCATTTATATTGACCGGCAATATCAAGCTTTAGGGGGTCTCCTTGAAAACTCCCATGTCATTTAACTTACTTGGACTTCCTTTGGGATACTTAGAAAGTAAGCTTTTTAAGACTGGGATTTGGGCTGAAAATATTTTCATTGTACAAGTTTAGAACTATTATATTATCATTGCTTCAATTCTGCTATTTCATCTATTATTTCACTTTTAACAAAAACCCTTTTGGCTTTGAAAAAGGAAATTTTTCTCATTTATCATTTCCTTATCATTTAAAAAGATATCAACAATGAAAAATTTTTTAATTATATCTATATTAATTTTGATTTCATCTGGAATCACTGCACAAACCAAGAAAACACTGTTGGTCGGGAATAGTCTAAATAAGACAGAGATTGGAAAAGAATATGTCGGAATACATAAAGAATTGGGAAATAATCTATCCCTTGAAACAATCACTTCAAATAATATTATTCAATTTAATAACTATTCAAATTATAAAGATAAATTTTTAAGAGATACTAATTACTGGTTCCAGTTTGAAATTCGAAATACTTCTAATAAAAACTGCGAGTATGCACTTGAATTTATCGATATTCCATATATTGATTTCTATATTATTGACAAGACAGGAGCAGTAGAAGAAATAAGAACTGGAACCTTGTTTCCAGCGTCCAAAACACAAATGAAATATACAATTCGCGATACCGCCGTTTTAAAATTGCAAGCCAATGAAACCAAAACGGTTTACTATAAAATAAGATTAGTATTTGATATTCAAGAGCTCAGTCAGGTTTTTATTTCAGATACCAAAAGTTTTATTGAACAGACAACACGTGATAATTTGATACAGGGTATTTTTCAAGGATTGCTTTGGATGATGCTTCTTTATAATTTTTTTCTTTATGTTTTAACTCATCAAAAATCGTATCTTTACTATGTAGCTTATGTTTTCAGCTTTTCAGTTTTGATGTTATATGTTTATCAGTATATAAAGATTTTCATTTTTCCGGAACACCCTGAAATTCCTCCATATTTTCCAATTTTCGTATTTATTGCCTTTATATTTTACTTCTTACTAATGAGAGAATTTATCGATTCCCGGACAAAACATCCAAGAATAGATAGATCATTAAAAATTATTATAAAAATAAATTCAATTATTTCCTTACTGATTTTTTTAGTTCAACTCGCAGATATTAATGGTGTTGATATAATTGGTATTGAGTATGTTTTGATAAATTCGATTATTCTATTGGTATTCATTATTCTTATTTTTAAATTAGGAAATAGAGCGTCGAAGATTTTTGCTACGGGTACACTGTTTATGATAATGTGTGTTTCAATTGCTTCGATGGCTACTGTGCTGGGAGGTGAATCCGATGTTTTAATTATTTTATTTCAGGTTGGTATCGTAGGAGAAGTTTTTATATTTTCGATTGGATTAAGTTACAAATATAAAACTTCCGAACTTGAAAAACAAAAAGCACAAAAGGATTTGATTGATCAACTTACAAAAAATCAAGAATTACAAACAAAGGTTAATCGAGAACTTGAACAAAAAGTAAAAGAACGAACGATTGAAATTAGCAAACAAAAAGACAAGATACAAAGTATTGCCGATCATCTATTTACAGCAAATACCGAAATAAATCGGAAAAATAGAAACATAACCGCAAGTATTGAATATGCAAAACGAATTCAAACCGCAATGCTTCCAGATAGTAAACAGTTATCGGAAAACCTATCTAGACATTTTATACTTTTTAAACCTAGAGATATTGTGAGTGGTGACTTTTATTGGATAAAAAAAATAGATCACACTTTGATCGTTGCGGCAGCAGATTGCACAGGGCACGGTGTCCCCGGTGCTTTAGTCAGTATGCTTGGAATTTCCTTACTAAATGAAATTATCATCAAGAAAGAACATAAAAAACCAAATGAAATCCTCGAAAAACTAAGAGAACGGATAAAGAACTCTTTGAAGCAAACTAATGAGACAAACAGCACAAAAGATGGAATGGATATCGCTCTATGTGTTATTGATACGCGAACCCTAAATTTGCAGTATGCTGGTGCATACAATCCGCTTTATATTATTCGAAATAACGAGCTTATCGAAATCAAAGCAACTCGCAATCCTGTAGGGATTAGCTCAAAAGAAAAAAGTTTCAAAAACAACGAATTACAGCTTCAGAATAATGACAGGCTTTATATATTTTCCGATGGATATGCTGACCAATTTGGAGGAGAAAAAGGCCAAAAATTCATGTTGAGGAAGTTCAAGCAACTGTTACTCGACGTCGCCAAATGTACTTTTAACGAACAAAAACAAATACTAAACAATACTATCGAAAATTGGAAAGATAGTAGAGAGCAAAACGATGATATTTTAATTATGGGTTTTGACGTCAACACAAAGTCAGCGTAGGTAGCAAAACAGAATAACATGTTTTCGCCTATTCCCTTTTTTCTTTTAGGAAAAAAACTAAAATCTCTTTGAAACCATACTTCATAAAGGATTCAGAGATGAAACACTACGTCCCTTAATACTTAATATTGAACACATTTGACCCTTCTTCCTTTCTTCCCTTTTCCAGGTTTTATAATGATGGTGGTTTGGATGAATTACCATGGCATATTGGTTGCGATTTAGGGCTTTTAATTCGCTTAGGTTTTACTGTTATTAGATCATTATTTTTAAAGCTGCTTGAGTGTATTTATTTGTTGTTCATTTTTTAAAAAAAAGTTCTTAAATGGAGGTATCCAGTCAGTAAAAGTTCAAATAATCAGTTTTTAACGAGTTCTCATTAACACTTTTGGAGCAAACAATGAATCATAACTATGACGCCATAATTATCGGATCTGGAATTATCGGATGCTGTATTGCCTATGAAATGGCTAAAAAGGGTTTTAAAACATTGAATGTCGATAAATTGGGTGCTGCAGGGATGGGGTCTACAGGTGGTTCTTGCGCCATTGTCCGTTTTCACTACTCAACACCTCAAGGTGTGGCCATGGCCCGTGAAGGGTATTTCTATTGGCTGGATTGGCCTAAATACTTACAGGAACGCGATCCCACCGGTATGGCCTGGTATCGAAATACAGGTGCATTAGTTGTCAAGACTCCCCACAACAATCAACTGGAAAAAGTGAAAGCTTCTCTGGATGAAGTCGGGGTCGGTTATTTGGACCTGGATGCAGATGGAATTAAAACTTACTTGCCCAATGCGGATTTAAGGAAGTACTTTCCTCAGAAATGGATTAGCGATTCTGAATTTGGAACTCCGACAGGAGATAAAATCGACGGCGCCTTATGGATTCCGGAATCCGGTTATATTTCGGATCCGACATTATCTACCCACAACGTTCAGGTTGCAGCTGAAGCAAAAGGCTCCGAATTTCTATATAAAGCAGAAGTGGCTGATATTTTGAAAAAAAACGGACGTGCTGCCGGAATAAAACTAACCGATAATACCGAATATCATGCTCCCATTGTGGTCAACGTAGCTGGACCTCATTCCGGTGTCATTAATCGTATGGCTGATGTTGAAAAAACGATGAATATTAAGACGCGGCCCATGAAACAAGAAGTTGCTCATGTTCCGGCACCGGAAGGGATGGAATGGGAGCGAGATGGTTACATGCTGTCCGATGGTGATATTGGTTGTTATTCACGACCGGAACTTGGTAATCATATTCTGATCGGCAGTGAAGATCCCGAATGTGATCCGCTGCTTTGGGTTGATGACCCGGATGATTACGATACAGGTTTCACTGATCAATGGAAATGTATGGTAATGCGGGAAGCCATGCGAGTGGAAGGACTCCCGATTCCAAATAAAACCCAGGGGGTTGTGGATCTTTACGATTGCAGTGATGACTGGATTCCAATCTACGACAAGTCCGATCTGCCAGGTTTCTATTTAGCGATTGGTTCAAGCGGTAATCAATATAAAAACGCTCCGGTGGCGGGAGCAATGATGACTGAGCTGATCCAGGCCTGTGAAAATGGCCTGGATCACGATAAAACACCATTTCAGTTTTATCAGAAATATACGCGTCGAACAGCAGATGTTGGATTCTTTTCACGAAATCGGGAAATAAATAAAGATTCCAGTTTTTCTGTGATCGGATAAAATGATGCCACGGCTAATTTATTCTGCAGCGTAAATCTTTATATGTTAAAGGGTTCAGATTAAAACTGGACAAACCCAGAAATTTTTCGTATAGTCTGATCATCACA
>Ga0233431_1002932_pt1 | contig 22039 bp, 37 predicted proteins | sample SI_118_April2016_FD_179867 | JGI IMG/M metagenome (GOLD analysis project Ga0233431, IMG submission 179867) | Seawater microbial communities from Saanich Inlet, British Columbia, Canada - SI_118_April2016_200_MG | ecosystem: Environmental > Aquatic > Marine > Inlet | place: Canada: British... | reverse complement strand
TATAATTCAACAACTTCAACATTACATAAACAGTTCAATACCACAATGGGCTTTTCAAGAGTTCATGGTTATGTAAAGTACGATGGTGCAGAGACAAGCGATTGGGATAATTTAACAGTCATATCTTATATTCTGGAATCTGGAAATATGGTTCATGAAGAACAGGGAATGGTTCCTTACAATTTGAGTGCTTTCTTTGATCAAGGTGATGATTCAGACCTGTACACTGAGGCAGATGGATTTTTCAATATTACTTTGCCCTCCACTGTGGAAGATTCTGGATTGTTATTATTTGCGGTGGCTGAAAATTCAACAGGATTTTATGGTGGCTTTGTAAATATTTCATTAGATTATGATACTTATCCTGATGGGCAGAATCTGCAACAGAACTTTACTCTTTATCCATTATTGGGATCTGCAGCGACCACAGAGCTTGAGAATGTTGACGAAGGATCTTATGTTGTTACATTACTTAAACAAGATATTGGGTTAGTTAATTCAAGTGGTTATGTGGATAATGTGCAATCCCACTTTGAAGTTGCAATGGACTATTCTGACTGTGGGGCTACTGAATTTACTTGGATGGCAGATATTGGACAGGATTCCAGCTCTTCGGTACTTCAACTTCCTATGATTAATTGTACTGGTATTGAAGAAATAAATGTTTATCCTAATGGTGGACAATATTCTCCGAGGAGAGCAGATTATAGTTTAACAGAAATTCAAGAGGCGATTAATATTACTTTGAGTTCATTTAATCCAGGTAAGTTAGAAGAGGGCCAAGGAGATTTATCTGAAAATAAGATTGGTGTTGAAATTGCGATGTATAAATCAAATTCTACTTGTGATGTTCCTAACCCTGATGATAGTTGTGGGCTTGGTGGAGGAGAAGAAGAGTTTGAAAACTTTGATCCTATGAAAGTTACAATGGGTGGAGGAACAATTAGTTTTAGAATGGGAATGTTAGATTCAGGAATTATTATTCATTATGTAAATGTAGATATGCTTGCTTCGGGTCCTCCGGATGCGGCTTTTGATAGTATGGCTGATGAATCTGCAGCGAGTGAAGGATTTGAAAGTGCTATGAGATTTGGCTCTAGTGGTCCAACACTTTATGATTACGTATTGGTATCGATACCTTATACTGAGGGAACTAGTTCTGCTTCTGGTCTTGATGAAAGTGGAGATGTTGACTTAGCCATTCCAATATTTTATGATGATGATTGGAATGTTATTTGGGATACAAGTGATAATGGATCAGATGCATCAAATTTAGCAGGAAATTATTCTCACTATAGTGAAAGAGAATCTGAGTGGGATATTTTAATGAGCGATACTACTTGTGTAACTGATGTGGATGAATTTAATGTTACAAATCCTTGTTATATTGATACTTCGGAAGATAGAATTTGGATAAGGCTACCTCATTTTTCAGGGACAGAACCTGCTGTTTCAGGTGATGCCGTTGTGGCTACAGGTGGAAGTTCTCCGGGTGGTTCTGGTGGTGGATCTGGAGGAGATAGGCGTCTTGATTCATTGGAGCAGGAAGAAGTTGAAGATGAGCTGGTAGTTGTTGATGAAATCCTAGATGGGGAAAAGATAGATTCTGAAGTGTCTACTGTTCAGGAAGAAGTAAAGCCATTGGATAGGCCAATAGCCCTTAGATGGGTATTTGCGATTATGCTTGGAACAATCTTGGTCTTTATTATTATAATCTGGATTCTTAAAGCAAAATAACAAGCTTTAAATAAGTTCTTTTGATTTCTTGTTTTTATGGATTATGAAAAATTACTTGATGAGGCTTGGAAAGATATGCCCGAAGATGTTGCGAAAGAAGGAGCTAGGTTAGAGATCCCCAAAGCAAAAGGACACCACCAAGGCAATAGAACTGTTATAACTAATTTTAGTAATATCATTAGCATGCTTGGGAGAGATGCTCAACATTTTCTTAAATATCTGTTAAAGGCTATTGCAGCCCCGGGTAGGATGGAAGAGGGCAGATTAATGATTGGAAGAAAGGTTAGTCCATCTTTATTAAATTCTAAAATTCTGAAATATGCTGAAGAGTATGTGCTTTGTGAGTGTGGTAAACCAGATACTTCAATAATTAAGAAAGAAGGTAAAACTTATTTGAAATGTATGGCCTGCGGTAAACAGAGAGAGATTAAACTATGATTTATGTAAAAATTCATGAAAATGCTGAGGCAGGAGTTTTAGCGGTTTGTGATGAAGATTTAATTGGTAAATCTTTTGAAGAGGGTGTGGCCTTCTTAGAAGTTAGAGAAGAATTTTACAAAGGTGAATTGAAGAATGAAAAGGAAGTTGTTGAGATGCTTATAAAATTTAATAATTTGAATATTGTTGGTAGAGACAGTATTAAACTGGCTGTCGATGTAGGAGTTGTTTCTAGGGAAGATGTAATTAGTGTTGGGGGTGTTGAACATGCCTGTGTCTATTCCGCCTAATTGTGATAAACACATAGATTATTTTGAAGCCATAATTCAAATGAGGCCTTTCAAGGAAGAAATCTATAGAATGATTCTTAATCAATTTAAAAAAAGTAGAACTGCTTGGATTTCTAAAACTATTCAAGGTAAAACTGGGTGGGATCTTCAGGTTAGTTCGTGGAGATTTGCATTGGCTCTGGGAAAGAAAATGAAGAAAGCTTTTGGTGGCAAGATAACAACTTCAAGAAGTATTTTTTCTCGGGATAATCAATCATCTAAAAGAGTTTATCGGGTTACGGTTTGTCATAGATTGGATGAATAGTTTTTCAGGTTTAGTGGTTTTAAAATTGCTTATTTTCAAGTGTGTGGTCCTCAGTTGGCAATAGTAAACTGCCAGGGAGTAACTAGGGATAGTTTTATAAAGCGTTCTTGATTGTTTGATAATATGGCCGGACTTAAAAGAAAATTTGCCAAGAGAGATAAGTTTAAGAAAAAGACTTTTGCTAAAGGGAGCACTGCACCTCCTCAAATTATCAGAGTTAAGTTGCCTAGGGGAGTAGAAACCTTAGGTGTTTTAGAACAGAGACTTGGAGCTAGCCAGATGAGGGTTCGTTGTTTAGATGGGAAGACTAGACTTTGTAGAATTCCTGGAGCATTGAAAAAGAGATTATGGGTCCGAGAGGGAGATATTTTACTTATTAAACCTTGGGAGTTTAGTGGAGAGACCAAAGGCGATGTTATTTACAAATACCGTCCTAATCAAGTTGATTGGTTAAGAAAGAATGGCCACCTTGAAGGGTTGGAAGAGTTTGAGGAGTTCTAAAATGGAATTTCGTTATGAAGTTAGGGTGCCAAAGGATCGTGTTGCGGTTGTTATTGGTAAAAAAGGAGTTACTAGAAGATTACTTTCTAAAAAGTTAGATGTTAAGTTAAGAGTTGAAGCAGATGAAGGATTAGTTGTTATTGATAGTGATGATAGTTTAAAATTAATGGTTGCTAAAGATGTGATTAAATCAATTGCTCGAGGGTTTAATCCAAACATTGCGTTATATTTAATTAAAGAAGATTTCATGGTTGATTTTATTGATATTGCTGATTTTGTTGGTGCTAAAAAGAATCAATTGGAAAGGGTTCGTTCTCGTTTGATTGGTACTGAAGGAAAAGCTAGAAGAAATTTATCTAACTTGGCTGATTGTGATGTGGTTATTTATGGAAAGACAATTAGTATTATTGGTAAGCACCAGTATGTTGCAATTTTACGTAGAGCTGTTGAAACTTTAATTTCTGGTAATAAACATGCTTCTGTTTATCGTTGGTTGGAAGAGAGAACACACAAACTTAGAAGAGAAGAGAGAAGTTAGTATGGATGTTGTAAATGCAATTGGTTTGAGAAGAAGTATTCGTAAATATAAAGATAAAAAGGTTTCTGAAGAAATTATTAATGAATTATTAAATGCTGCTCGTTTGGCACCTTCTGCTAAGAATGCACAGCTACATAAATATTATGTTGTTAAAGATAAAAAAGTTATTACGGAGTTAAAAGATAATAATTCTTTTCAACAAGCTTTTGTTTCTCGTGCTCCATTGATTATCGTTTGTTGTGTAAATCCTAATGAGTATCCCAGTATTGAAAATCAAGAGGCTAAGATGAAAGAGTATGCTTTGATTGATTTGAGTATTGCTTCTGCGTTCTTAAACCTAAGAGCCACAGAGTTAGGGTTAGGTGTTACTTTTATTGGTTTAATTGATGACAAGAAAATTAGAAAAGTTTTGAATATTTCTAAAGATTATCTTCTCCCTTATGTTTTGACTGTTGGTTACCCTGATGAAGATCCTTCTGAGAGACCTAGAAAAAAATTAAAAGAAATAGTTTTTTAAGAAATGTTGGCCAATTAAGACCTTACATTCCTAGGAATTTGTAAACAATAAATACTGGCCAAATAATTGCTTTTAAAACTCCAAGTACTCCCATCCAGAATCCATCTGCATTAGCAATGTAATATGCTGCAGTTCCGATAAAGCCAAGAACATAAACCATACCACTACCACACATATCACCTAGATTTCCTTTACATGTTGATTTTTTCATATTTTTTACCTCCAGAGATAATTTATTTTGGGATTTGTAGTATAAAAAGTTTGTTAAAACTATGAACTAGTAGTTTGTAACATACACATTTATATAGAAGATGAGTTTTTTCTTAAATTATAAAATGGTTAAAGCTAATGAACTAGCAAAACAACAAAGGGAAATTTCTATCTCAGAATTTTTTGCTAAAAATAGACACTTGCTCGGATTTGATAATCCTTCTAAGGCTTTACTTACAACAATTAAAGAGGCAGTGGATAATGCATTGGATGCCTGTGAAGAGGCTAAAATTTTGCCGGATATTTTTGTTGAGATTAAACAAGTTAAAGAAGAAAGGTATGTTGCGATAATTGAGGACAATGGTCCAGGAATTGTTAGGGCCCAGGTTCCTAAGATTTTTGGTAAGTTATTATATGGCTCTAAGTTTCATAGATTAAGGATGAGTAGGGGACAGCAGGGTATTGGAATTTCTGCTGCGGCAATGTACGGACAGCTAACAACGGGAAAGGGAGTTAATATTACTTCTAAGATTGGTCCAAATTATGCTGCACATTATTTTAGTTTACATATTGATACTCAGAAAAATGATCCAGTTATTACAGTTGATAAGGAAGTAGATTGGAGTTTGAAGGATCATGGAACAAGAATTGAATTAGAACTAGAGGCCAAATATCAAAAAGGCAAAAGAGGAGTTAGTGAATATCTAAGACAAACTGCGTTAGCTAATCCACATTCAAAGATTTCATACAAGGGTCCAGAGGAACAGTTGGTTACTTATCCAAGAGTTATTAATGAGTTGCCTAAAGAGGCTAAAGAGATTAAACCCCACCCATATGGTGTTGAGTTGGGAGTATTGATTAAAATGTTACAGTCCACTAAGGCTAGTTCCTTGTCTGGATGTTTACAATCTGATTTTAGTAGAGTTAGTGCAAAGGTTGCAGACGAAATAATTACTAAAGCTAAACTAAGAGCTAAATCAAGACCAAAAACTATTGCAAGAAAAGAGGCAGAAAGTTTATACGAGGCAATACAAAAAGTTAAGATCATTGCTCCTCCAACGAATTGTTTAAGTCCCATTGGAGAAGAGGGAATAATTAAAAGTTTGAAAAAAGAATTTGATGCAGAGTTTTTTGCTGCTTGCACAAGGCCCCCATCTGTTTATCGGGGTAACCCATTTATTATTGAGGCAGGAATTGCTTATGGTGGAAGCATAGAAAAAGATGGCTTAGCCACCATTATGAGATTTGCAAATAAGGTTCCATTATTATATCAGGCTGGCGGATGTGCAGTTACAAAAGGAGCATTGGATGTGGCCTGGAGAGGATATGGTCTTGGTCAGAGTAAGGGCGCATTGCCTCAGGGACCTTTGGTTATCTTTGTACATATTGCATCAGTATGGGTACCTTTTACTTCAGAGAGTAAAGAGGCAGTGGCACATTATCCTGAGATTATGAAAGATATTAAGTTGGCGATCCAGGAGTGTGGAAGAAAGTTAGGAATACATATTCGGAATGTTGTTAGGGCTAGAGAGCAGAAACAGAAGGCTGGTTTATTCGAGGGATATATTAGGGAGTTATCAAACACATTGTCAGAATTAAGTGGAAATGAAAAGGGAGAGATTGAAGAGGGATTGAAACATTTCTTGGAAAAGAAACTTCCTTTGATTAATGGAGAGAAAATATGAGTGACGTGAAAAAAGCATTGATGATGTTTGGAAAGAAATTAGTAGAACAGATTAGAAAGAAAGATAATCCAACGGTTACACTACCGGTGCGTTCAATTTCTAATGTTAAGTTTAATAGAAAAACAGGAACTCTTGAGTTAGGTAATTCAATGGCTAACAGACAGTTCTTTAATACAGCACATTCAAAAAAGTTTTTACAAACTATTGAAGTGGCTAATGTTAGTAAAAAATTGGCAGAGATTAATAAGACAACAAGTTTAAGGGATGTATTTTATCAGGTTAAAAGAACTATTCCAGGAACTAAAATTAATGTTGTTGATGAACAGACTGAAACAGATAAAGCTATCGAGGATTTAGAATTAATTACTGGTTTTTCAAGAGAGCAGTTGCATATTAATGCAAATAAAAATGGATCCATTGCAGGGAATGTTATCATCGAAGATAAGGGAGATGCAATTAATTGGAGTAAACTTGGAAGTGGAGGGTGGAGTATTCCGTCTAATGTTGAAAATATTACGTTTAAGAAAGTAGATGCAAAATATGTACTTTACATGGAGAAGGCAGCTGTTTGGGAACGTCTTCATGAAGATAGATATTGGGAAAAGAATAATTGTATAATTGTAAGTTCGCAGGGTCAGACCACTAGGGGAATTAGGAGATTATTACAAAGACTTGCAGAAGAACATAAGTTACCAATCTACGTATTAACTGATTACGATCCATGGGGATTCTATATTTATTCAGTAATTAAATATGGTTCAATTTCTTTGGCACACATTGCAGGTAAGATGGCAATTCCACAGGTTAGATTTTTGGGAATTAGATCCAGTGATATTGAGAGGTATGGATTGCAAAAACATTTTATTAAATTAAATGATAAAGATATTTCTAGAATTAAGCAGATTGCTGAATATGATTGGTTTAAGGATAATAAACCTTGGCAGAAAGAGTTTAAACAGATGAGGAAATTTAAAGCTAAGGCGGAAATTCAGGCCTTGAGTGCAAGGGGAATCACATTTATTTCTGAAAAGTATTTACCTGAGAAAATTAAGAATAAAGATTGGATTGAATAATTAAACTCTTGCGTTAGAGGTGTATGCTTCTTCTGATACTCTTGATTGAACCATTAGAGGGTGGCCTGGCAAATTTCTGATGGTTGCTTTAAGTTGGTTAGGGTCATAAACATCTCTTAATCTTCCTGCGCATTCTCCTTTTTGCATTGTTGCATCGGCTCTGTGATAATCTCTTTCATTCCACATGCCTGTTAGGATTGTATATCCTGCTTGGCCTCTTTCTTCCATTTCTTCTAGAACTACATCCCCACAATCTCCAGGAAGTTTATAATCTAATAGAATTGTTAAAGGGACATTTTGACCTCTTGCATTTCGAATGGTATTTATGGCTTGTTGGGCATTTTTTGCTAGCCAGATCACTGCCTTGCCCTCATAGGCTCTTTCAAGTGATCTCCTGATTTTCATTTCATCAAAAGGAGTATCTTCTACTACAAGGAATGCATGATCTGGTTTGTATGTTTCTGCGGTTATTTGCATTTTTTACTCCTTAATTAATAAGAATATAATCTTGATTTGGTTTCGTTTTATAAGTCTTTGGATAGAAACCTATTTAAATTGAGATTCTTGCCAAGTATTTACATGTCCCGGTGGCTTAGTTGGTAGAGCGGGCGGCTGTTAACCGCCAGGTCGTAGGTTCGAGTCCTGCCCGGGACGTACGGGCCCGTGGCGTAGTCTGGTGGCGCACTCGACTGATAATCGAGAGGTCCTGAGTTCAAATCTCAGCGGGCCCACTCTAAACTTTTAAAAAAGTTTAATCAAAACTAGAAAAAAGTGAAAAAAAATTAATTAAAGAAAATTCTTGCGGAGTATTTTAAATTGCAGCCCTTAGGGTTGAATCATTTCTTCGGATAGCAGATTGGATGCTTGCATTTTCTTCTAGGGCTCCAGGCCTAATGAAACTTTCTGAATAGTCATAAGTGCTATAGAGGCAATTGCCTTCCGGGCGTGTTGGAGGGAAAATGTCTTCGCTTTTCCCCATTATAACGTGGGCGTCTCTGCTTCTTCTTTCACCATAGAATGCTTTTGCTGTTCCACCAACAAGATGATAATCCCCGGTTACAGGATCTATTCCAAGTAAAATAATTTCTGTGTTTTCTGCCCTTAGAACAACATATGGTCTTCCTTCGAAAGAAACAGTTTTTTCTCCTATGCTGTTCGCACTAAATATTCTTGGTTGAATTGAAGCTAAAAGTGCTCTGGTGGTAAGTAACCCTTTTGGAACCTGTCTTGGCACACTCATGATATTGGGGCTCCCGAATCAACTTCTTTATCTGGAACTAAAAGAATAGGTCCATCTGTCGCTAGAAGCATTCCATTTGATTCTTCACCCCTTAATGTTACTGGTTTTAAATTTACTATGATTATGATTTGTTTATTGATTAACTCTTCTGGAGAATAGGTTTTTTTAATTCCAGCAACTATCTGCCTAGTTTCTTCTCCAATTTTTATTTGTAAAACTACTAATTTATCTGCGTTTGGATGTGCTTTTGCTTCGGTAATTGTAGCTACTCTTAGATCTAGTTTTTCAAAGTCTGAGTATTCTATCTCTGGTTTCATCAATTAATGAAATAAAGTAAAGAATTTAAGCCTATCTTTCTCTGGCTTCTACTGGTTCATATGCATCCAGAATGGAAATTAATCTACTATCTATTTTGGCTTCGACGTATCTGTTGTGACTTTCAAGATTGAATGCCAGTCCAAGTCGTTGGCCTGAAGGATTAGACTCTTGGTCAATTAAATGGCTTGGGTGGGCAGTTCCCATTCTTCTTACATCAATTCCTTGATCCTCAAGATGGGTAACTAAAGCGGAGTAGGAGTCATTTGAACCTAATTTATAGATTATTGCTTTTCTTTTCATGGAGATTGGAGGGCTAGAAGATATATAAGCATTTGAATTATTTTCTACCATAATCTTTATAAACAAAACGGGATACCTGAATTGTACCCTACTGAACTGAGAAAAACCGTTGTGGTCCATCTAACCGCGACACTAGGTTAATCAGCTGCTTCTAGAATGCAAATTATCTACGATAAAGAGAAGAAAACTATATAAAGGCGAGAAATTGCCGCAACTGAACAATGGCACCAAGTAAACCAAAATGTGGATCAAGACAGTTCTGGCCGAGAGTCAGATCTAAAAAGATGTATGCTAAGATTAGATCCTGGTTTGATGTCAAACAAGCTGAAATCTTGGGTTTCCCAGGGTATAAGGTTGGCATGACACATATTACAATTACTGATAATCGCCCGAACTCAATGACAAAGGGCACAAATATCTCCTGGCCTGTGACTGTCCTTGAATGTCCGGCTATCAAAATTCTTTCTGTTCGTTTTTACTCAAAATCTGGTTATGGTTCTGCTGTTGTTGGTGAAGTTATTGCTGAGAACCTAGATAAAATTCTTTCAAGAAAGATAAATTTACCTAAAAATAAGGCTAATTTAAAGAAATTAAGTGATTTTGAGTCCAAATTGGACGATTTCATGGATATTAAAATTCAAGTATATACTCAACCTAAGGTTGCTGGTGTTGGTAAAAAGACTCCCGAAATTTTTGAGCTAGGTCTTGGTGGATCAGTTCAGGATAAGTTTGCATTTGTTAAAGAAAATATGGCTAAAGAGTTTAGAGTTGCAGATGTTATTAAATCCGGAATTAAGGTGGATGTACACGGAGTTACTAAAGGAAAAGGATTCCAAGGTGTTGTAAGAAGATTCGGAGTTTCATTAAGAAACCATAAATCAGAAAAATCAAGAAGATCAAATGTTAAAGGAGCAGTTATTCCAGGAAGAGTACTTGTTGGACATAATATGCCAGGTAGAATGGGAGTTCACCTAAGAACAGAATATAATAAAGATGTTATCTTAGTTGGAGATGATGTTTCAAAAGTTAATCCTGCAGGAGGATTCAAACATTATGGAAATGTAAAATCAGATTATGTATTAATTAAAGGGTCAGTTCCTGGTCCTGCTAAAAGAATGATGATTTTAACTCAACCTATTAGGGGAACAAAAGGTTTAGGTGACCAATTACAGGTTCAACATATTGATATTGGGAGTAAACAATGAAACTAGATGTACTTGACTTACAAGGAACTAAGAAAGGAGCAGTTGAATTACCTAGTCAGTTTACAGACGAGTATGAACCAAGCATAATTAAAAGAGCAGTTTTAGCTTTCTTAAGTAAAATAAGACAGCCCTATGGTGCAGATCCAGAGGCTGGTTTCAGACATTCAGCTAAGTTATCAAGAAGAAGAAAAGATTACAAAACCCCTTATGGAAAAGGTATGTCAAGAGTGCCAAGAAAAACAATGTGGCGAAGAGGAATGCAATTTGGTTGGGTTGGTGCAGAGGTATCAGGAACCAAAGGTGGAAGAAGAGCACATCCTCCGGTTGCATGGAAAGATTGGACTCATAAAATAAATAAAAAAGAAAATGCAAAGGCAATAAGAAGTGCACTAAGTGGTGCTGTTGAAGAGAAAAAAATGAAGATTATTGTTGATGATGTTCAAAAATTAATTAAGACTAAAGAATTTAATAAGGTTTTACTTTCATTGGGCTTTAAAGAAGAAATCGAAAGAACAAGCGATAGAAAAGTTAGAGCAGGAAGAGGAAAATCAAGAGGTAGAAAATATAAAAATAAAGTTGGACCTCTGTTCGTTGTTAATGATGTGGATGCAGTTAAGAAATTAAGTAATATTATTGGTTTCGATGTTGTTTATGTTGATACAATTAATCCAAGTATGTTGACAAAAGGTCACCAGGATTTGAGAGATACTGTTTGGACTAAGTCTGCTGTTGAAAAAGTTGGAAAGGAGAAAATGTTTGTAAGATGAAAACCTACCAAGTATTAAAATATCCATTGAACACAGAGAAGGCAGTTAGAATGATGGAAATGGAAAATAGAATCACATTCATAGTTGATAGAAAATCAAAGAAAGCAGATGTTAAGAAGGCATTGACTGAAGCGTTTGGTGTTAAGGTGTTAAAAGTTAATACTACGATCGGACCAGATGGAAAGAAGAAAGCTTATATTAAGTTGGACGTTTCCACACCTGCTATGGACATAATTACAAAATTAGGATTAATGTAAAATGGGAACAAGAATTATTTCACAGAGAAGAGGAAGAGGAACCATTACTTATAGGTCTCACTCTTTCAAATCAAAAGGCGCTGTGAAATATGTTAAAGGAGATGAGAAATTAACTGGAAAGATTGTTGATTTACTTCATTCACCTGGACACAGTGCACCATTGGCTAAAATTAAATATAGTAATGGAAAAGATGGATTACTTTTCGTTGCTGAAGGATTATCAGTTGGTAATGAAATTATGGTTGGTGTAAATGCTGAACCAGTAAAAGGAAATGTTTTACCTCTTGCTAAGGTTCCTGCAGGATCAACAGTATTCAATTTAGAAATTCAACCAGGCGATGGGGGAAAGATTGTAAGATCTTCAGGTACCTTCGCTAAAGTTGTATCAAAATTAGAAGGGAAAGTAGTTGTATTACTTCCGTCAAAGAAACAAAAAATATTAAATGAAAACTGTCTTGCTACACTTGGTGTTGTGGCTGGTGGTGGAAGATTAGAGAAACCAATCTTGAAAGGTGGAAAGAGACATTATGCTATGAGAGCAAGAGGAAGATTATATCCTCATGTATCAGGAGTAGCTATGAACCCCGTGGACCACCCATTCGGATCAGGTAGAGGAAGAAATATGGGTAAAAATAAAACTGCACCTAGATTCGCTCCGGCTGGTAGAAAAGTTGGTCAAGTGGCTCCGAAAAGGACAGGAAGGAAGAAGTAGAAATGGCAAAAAAACTATATTTCAGAGGATTGGAAGTTGATGAATTAAAGAAGATGGATTATAAGAGTTTTGTAGATTTGATCCCGTCAAGGGCTAGAAGACTTATCAAAAATGGTTTGACTGAACCTCAAAAAAAGTTTATGGCTAAAGTTCAACTTGCTAAGGAAGGAAAATACAAGAAAGAAGTAAAGACCCATTGTAGGTCCATGATTGTAACTCCTGAGATGCTTGATTTAATAATTCACGTTCACAATGGAAAAGACTTTGCTCCGGTTCATGTTACACATGAGAAATTGGGACATAGACTTGGTGAATTCGCTTTGACAAGAAAGTCATTGAAACACTCTTCACCAGGAATTGGAGCTACCAAAGGTACTGCTTCAGCGTCTGTTAAATAAAAATGGCAAATAAAACTGAAAAGAAAGATGGAAAGGCTGTGGTTAGAGGTAAGAATCTTCGAATCTCATTTAAGTTTTCAGTTGAAGCTAGTAACTTTATCAGAGGCAAAACATTAGAAACTGCGATCATGCATTTAGAAAGAGTTATCTCCCAAAAAATGGCAATGCCAATGAAGAGATATAAAAGAGATCAGGCACATAAGCCAGGTAAAATTGCTGCAGGAAGATATCCTGAAAAAGTAAGTAAAGCATTTATCAATTTACTTAATACATTACGATCAAATGCAGAAGATTTAGGTCTTAGCTCAAAAGGTTTAGTAATTACACACGCTGTTGCTAATAAAGGTCCTGGAAGATGGAAACAAAGTAGGATGAGGGGAAGACAAATGAAATCCACTCATGTTGAAATCGAAGCTACTGAAGCTAAAGCTGAAAAGAAAGTAGTTAAAGAAGTAAAGAAAGAGGAAACTAAAAAATGATTGAAAGACAAATACTAGCAGAAAAATCTAAGGAAAAAGATATAGAGAAATTTATCTTGAGCTTTTTAGGAAGTCTTAGTTGCAGCAATGTAAAAATTCAAAGAGTTCCACTGGGAGATAAGGTATCTGTATACACTTCTAGACCAGGATTAATTGTTGGTAGAAAAGGGGCTAACATCCGAGATTTAACTCACTTATTAAAAACTAAATTCAAAATGGAGAATCCACAGATTGAGGTTGTAGAAATTGAAAATCCAAACCTTGATGCTCCTTCAATTGCAAAATTCATAGTTAATTCATTGGAAAGATTTGGACCTAAAAGATTCAAGTCTGTTGCCTACAAAGTTATTGATAATACAATCAAAGCTGGTGCAAGAGGAGTTGAAGTTGTTATCGGCGGAAGAGGAGTTCCGGGTGAAAGGGCTAAGACCTGGAGATTTAAAGCAGGATATCTTAAGAAATCCGGAGATATTTCAGAGAACTTTGTACAGAAACATGTTGAACCATGTAATCTTAAATCAGGAACAATTGGAATTAAGGTTAGTATCTTAAAACCAGATGTAATACTTCCTGACGATATAAGCATAAAGGCAGATCAAAAGAAACCAACAATCACAATTGAAGAAGTTACTGACGCTAAAACTCTAAAGAAGGTTGCTGAAGTTAAAGAAGAAAAAACAAAAGTTGTTAAAAAACCTGTGGCTGTTAAATCTACTGATGTGGATGATGCTAAGGCTCTAAAGAAAATAGCTGAAAGCAAAGAAAAGAAAATAGCTAAGAAAAAACCTGTAAAGAAAACAGTTGAGAAAAAAGAAGAAGTAGCTAAAGAAGTTAAAGAAGTTAAAAAAGAAGTAGAGGAGAAAGCTGATGTCAAAGCATAATAGATTCGAACTTAAGAACGCGACTAGCGAAGATTTGAATAAGAGATTGCTTGAAGTAAATAAAGAAGTTATGATACTTAAATCACGTGCGGCTGCAGGTACTCAATTGGAGAGTCCAGGCATGATCGGTGCTCTAAAAAGATCAAGAGCAAGAATATTAACATTCCTTAATAAAAAGGGGGATATAAAAAAGAAATGACTGATACGTGTCTTACCTGTGGGTTACCCAAAGACCTTTGTGTTTGTGAATCAATTGCAAAGGAAGACCAGAAGATCGAGGTTAAACTCGAAAAACGAAAGTTCGGAAAACCGGCAACTGTAATTTCAGGGTTGGATCCGAAAACCATCGATTTCAAAGACTTGCTAAAAAAGTTGAAAAACAAAATGGCATGTGGTGGTACAGTGAGAGAAAACAACACAGTTGAGTTGCAAGGGAATCACAAGTCACAGATTAAAGCAAGTCTGGTGTCGCTCGGATTTTCAGCAGATTCAATCGATGTGAAATGAGGATGGGTGATGTCCTGCGGGATGAATTCATCGGAAAAAAAATCAAGGTCATTGCTTCGACCAACAAAACCCTCGTCGGGGTGCAAGGAAAAGTTGTGGATGAAACCCAACAAACACTTGTGCTTGAAGATGGGCGGAAATTGTTGAAGTCGCAAGTAGAAATTGAAGTGCAGCACGTAAGTGTTGATGGAAAGAGGTTGGTGGGCCGACCTGAAGACAGGCTCAAGAAGGTAAAAAAACAATGAAAAGTGAAGGAAAAAAATCAGCGGGATTGCAAGTAGCTATGCCTAGTGAGAAATGTGACGATAAACATTGTCCATTCCATGCAAATTTTCCAGTTAGGGGAAGAGTGCAAGAAGGTAAAGTTCTAAAGATTGGATCCCACAAATCAGTTTCAGTTGAATGGACTAAACTATTTTACATTCCTAAATATCAGAGATATGAGAAAAGAAGAAGTAAAGTTTTAGCTCATGTTCCACCATGTATAGAGTCAAATCTTAAGGTGGGAGATACAGTTAAACTTGTTGAATGTAGACCGATAAGTAAAATGAAAAACTTTGTGGTGGTTGAGAAGAAATGAAAGCAGTTAGATCAAAAGTAACACGGGGACTACAAAAAGGGAGTTTAATCCTTGCTTGTGATAATTCCGGAGCTAAGATCTTGAGAGTAATCTCTTTCAAAACATTCAAAGGTGTTAAAGGAAGACACCCTGCAGGTGGAGTTGGCGCATTCATTACCGCTTCAGTTGTTAAAGGAAATTTAGATATGAGAAAAAAAGTAGTGAACGCAGTTATTGTAAGGCAGGTTAAAGAGTATAGAAGACCTGACGGAATGAGAATCAAATTCGAAGATAACTCTGCGGTTGTACTTAAGGATATTAAAGGAAATCCGAAGGGTACTTTGATTAAAGGTCCTGTTGCTAGGGAGGTAGTTGACAGGTGGACAGCAGTTTCTAAGCTGGCTAAAATTATTGTATAAAATGAAAACTAAATGGTCTATGAAATGGAAGAGTAGCGTTCAACCTAGAAAGCAAAGGAAATTTATCCATAATGCTCCGCTACATATAGTTAGAAAAATGTTTTCTGTTCTACTTTCAAAGGAGTTGAGAACAAAACATGTTAAGAGAAATATCATTGTTAGAAAAGGTGACAAAGTTAAAATATTAAGAGGACAATTCAAAGGCAAAGTAACCACAGTTGAAACTGTTAGCTATGCAAGGCGAAAAATATTCCTGACAGATGTGGCTGTTGTTAAAAAAGATGGAAATAAAGTGCCTTATTCAATTCATCCTTCAAATCTTATGATTCTGGAAATGGATCTAGCAGATAAGAAGAGAAAAAAATCAGTAGAGAGGAAGTAAAATGGTAAAAAACCACCTATCAAGATTGGCATCACCAAAAATTTGGGGAATTGCTAAAAAAGGAAAGAAATGGGTAGCTCGGCCTTCATGTGGTCCGCACGCTTTGAAAAGATGTTTAACAATTAATACTTTGTTACAGGAAAACCTTGATTATGCTACAAGGGCAAAAGAGGTTAAAAGAATATTATATAATAAAGAACTTTTAGTTGACAAGATTGCAAGAAAAGATTACAAGTTCCCACTGGGATTAATGGATGTTGTTGAATTCCCGACTTTGAAAGAGGCCTACAGAGTAGTTTACAATGCACAGGGTTTCTTGAGACCAATCAAAATTGATGCTAAAGAGGCTAACTTAAAGTTACTAAAAATTACTGGTAAAACATCAATCAAAGGTGGAAAATTACAGCTTAACTTTTATGACGGTAAAAACTTGATTGTGGACAAAACCGAAGCAAAGGTTGGAGATACAGTTTTATTCGATTTGGTTAAGAAACAAATTGTTAAATCCTTTAGTTTGAAAGAAGGTTCAACTGTTTATATTGATGAGGGTAAATACGCAGGCAATGTTGGTGTTGTTAAAAACATAAATAAAACAAGTGACCTGCAGGGAGCTGAATTAACATTTGAAAACAAAGCAGGAGTTCACGTTACATTACTTGACTATGCTTTTGTTGTTGGTGATAAAAAAGCTGAATTAAAATTAGGAGAAGATAAATGAATCCAATGAGGGAAATCAGGATAGAGAAAGTAACACTAAATATGGGTGTTGGTGGAGATCAAGGTAAACTTGAAAAATCCATGAAGTTGTTAGAAGCAATTACCGGAGCTAAACCTGTTAAAACCTCAAGCAAGAAGAGAATCCCTGGATGGGGTGTAAGACCTGGATTGGCCATCGCATGTAAGGTTAATATTAGAGGAGAAAAAGCTCAGATAGTATTGAAAAAATTATTCGAGGCTCTGGACTTTAAGATCTCACCCAGAAGATTTGATAATGTGGGTAACTTCGGATTTGGAATTCACGAGTATATTAATATTGAAGGAGTGCCCTATGATCCGGAATTAGGAATTGTTGGATTAGAGGTTGCAGTAACACTGGAGAGACCAGGCTATAGAGTTAAGAAAAGAGCACTAAGACCAGCTAAGGTTGGCAAGACTCACAAGATTACAAAAGAAGAAGCAATTGAATTTGTTAAAGAAAAATTTAAAGTTGAGGTAGAAGAATGACTATAAAAAATCACACAAAGGTATTCAAACAGTTGAAAAATCATCCTGCTAAGTTGGAGAAATTTAAGAAACACAATACTCCAAAAAAGAGAACAACAGGACTGAATACTAGATCATGTAAAAGATGTGGAAGACACAGAGGACTGATCAGATCATACCAATTACTATTATGCAGACAATGCTTTAAGGAGGAGGCTCGAAAACTTGGCTTTGCTAAGTTCGACTAATTAAAATGACACTAAACGACCCACTAGCAAACACAATGTCACACATACTAAACTGTGACAAATTAGGTAAGGACGAGTGTATAATTCGACCTGCATCTAAGATTATAAAAGAAGTACTTAATGTTATTAAATCAAAAGGATACATTGGTGAATATGAAGTTATTGATGAAGCACGGGGAGGAGTTATTAAAATAAGTCTTCTGGGAAACATCAATAAATGTGGAGTAGTAAAACCAAGATTCTCTTTGACAAAGAACAACTATGAAACTTTTGAGCAGAGATATTTACCTGCGAAAGATTTCGGAATATTAATTGTTACAACTTCTAAAGGCATCATGGTGCACTCGGAAGCTCTGGAGAATGGCGACGGAGGTAAGTTACTAGCTTACATTTATTAAAATGGCAGATAAAAAAGCATATCAATCAGAGGTAGAAATTCCAGAAGGAGTTAGTGTAACTTATGAGGAAAATATGTTGAAAGCTAAAGGTCCCAAGGGAGAGACAGAGAAGAAGTTGGTTCACCCAAGATTATCAGTAAAGATTGAAGGACAAAAAATTATACTTTCTGCACCATTGGCAGGAACAAGTGCAAGGGATAAGATGCACGGAAATACATTTAGATCACACATGAATAATTTGGTTAAAGGAGTTGTTCAGGGATATACTGCAAAAATGAAAATATGTTCAGGACACTTTCCTATGACAGTAACTACGGATGGCAAGAGAGTTATAGTAAAGAACTTTTTTGGTGAAAAAGTACCAAGAACAAGTAATGTTATGCCTGGCGTTAAGGTGGCTGTTCAGGGAGATGAAATCACTCTGGAAGGATTAAATAAAGAGGCTGTTAGTCAAATGGCAGCAAGAATTGAGTTGTCTACCAAGATAACAAATAGAGATAAAAGAACATTCCAGGATGGATGTTATATAACACAAAAGGCGGTTTTGAACGATGAGTAATTTGGAAGATAGGAATAAGGCAAAGAAGAAGAAACCGAGTTTTAATAGACAGGATCATAATCTTAAAGGTAAATTCGTAGGAACTTGGAGAAAGCCAAGGGGAATGCACAGTAAGCAAAGAAGAAATAAAGACGGACATGGAAACATGCCTTCAATTGGATATGGTACTCCTTCGGATGTTCGAGGTTTAGATTCTGTGGGAATGAAAAAATGTACTGTTAATTATATTAAGGATTTAGCTAATCTTGATGCTAAGAAAGATGTGGTAATAATTGCATCTGCAGTGGGTAATAAGAAAAAATTATCTATCTTGGAAGAAGCTAAGAAAAAAGGATTAAAAGTTAAGAGCGTAAGAGATGTTGAAGGCTTTATCTCAAAGGTTAAAAAAGTAAGAGAAGAAAGTAAGAAAGAAAGAGCATCTAAGAAAGATAAAAGATCACAGTTAAAACAAGAAGCACTTAAGATTAAAGAAGAAAAAGAGAAGAAAGAAGAAGAAGAAAAGAAAGGAGCAAAAGATGAACCTGTCAAGTAAAAGAAGAATAGTATCTGATCTGTTGAATGTGGGAAAAGATAGAGTTTGGTTCGATGAAGAAAGATCTGAAGATATCAAGTCTGCAATTACTAGAGAAGACCTTCGAGGGTTGATTCATGAGGGTGCAATTAAGATTAAACAGAAACAAGGAGTTTCTAGATTCAGAGCTAAAAAAATAGCAAAACAAAAAGCAAAGGGTAGAAGAAAAGGAGTGGGTTCAAGAAAAGGAAAACCAACTGCAAGATTATCAAGAAAAGAAACTTGGATGATTAAAATTAGATCTCTTAGAAAATTCCTTGTGAGTTTGAGAGATGGTGAGGTTATTACTCAGCAGACATATGCCCAGATGAGAAGAAAGGCTAAATCTGATTTGTTCAGAAGTAAACGTCACGCAAAATTATATTTAGAAGATAAAAATCTTTTTATTAAGAAGGAGAAAAAATGACATCAAAAAACTTTACAGTAAAACACCGAAGGAAAAGAGAAGGTAGAACAAATTATAAATTGAGAAGAAAACTCTTGATGTCAGATCTTCCAAGATTAATAGTAAGAACTAGTTTGAGAACAGTAACTGTGCAGGTGGCTTCCTATGAAGAGAAGGGAGATAAAATGCTGAGTGTTGCTTCAAATAAAGAGCTAGTGGAATTTGGTTGGAAATATGCTCCTTCAAATATCCCTTCTGCTTATTTGGTTGGATTAGTTTGTGGTGCCAAAGCTAAAGCTAATGGAGTTAAGGATGCAATAGTTGACTTTGGATTATTAAGGGTTTTACCTAAATCTAAGCTATATGCGGCGGTTAAAGGAGTGATTGATGCTGGTTTGAATGTTAGAATTGGTGAAAATGTACTTCCCGAGGACCCAGTTGTTGGTGGAAAGAGAATTGCAGATTATGCAAAACTCTTATTAAATGATGATAAGGCTGCTTATGATAAGCAGTTTTCAAAAGTGATTAAGGCTGGAGCGAAACCAGAAAATATCGAAGGCGAATTTGCTAAAGTTAAGGAGGCTATCCTGAAGAAAAAATGGTAATATTCAAAAGAGAAATTTCATTGGATGACTGGGTTCCTAGAACTGAGTTGGGTAAGAAAGTAAAAGCTGGAGAGATTACAGATCTTAATGTAATTTTAGATGCTGGAATGAAAATTCTTGAATCCGAAATAGTTGATATGCTTGTGCCTGATTTAGATCTTGACCTTTTGGAAGTTGGTCAGAGTAAAGGTAAATTCGGTGGTGGAAAGAGTAGCATCTGGAAACAAACTCAAAAGAAAACAAGTGAAAGTAACATTATCAAGTTTACTGCTTTTGCGGTTGTGGGAGATAAGAATGGATTTATTGGTCTTGGACTTGGAAGTGCAAGAGAGACTGTTCCTGCAAGAGAGAAGGCAATTAGAAAAGCTAAATTAAATATAATTAATATTAAGAAAGGCTGTGGCTCATGGGCTTGCGGTTGTGGAAATCCACATTCATTGCCATACAGATCCGAAGGAAAGGCTGGAAGTGTTAGAGTAACATTAAAACCTGCTCCAAGAGGTACTGGATTGGTTGTTCCTGAAAAATGTAAAAGGATTATGGAATTGGCTGGATTTACTGATGTTTATAGTAAAACAATTGGACAGGCTAAAACAAGAATTAATTTGTTCCAGGCGTTTTTCGATGCATTAAAAAACATTACAAATATGAGGGTTGGAAATAAATGAAGATCGCAATAGTACAAATTAGAGGAATGCTTAAGGTTAGACCAAAAGTTAAGACCACACTTAAATTGCTTAACTTACCTAAGAAGCACAGCTGTGTTGTGGTGGAAATTACTCCGGCTTTGAAGGGAATGTTGCTGGTGCTTAAGGATTATATTGCGTGGGGAGAGCTAGACGCTGCAACCACAAAACTTCTACTTGAAAAACGTGGAAAAATCGCAGGTGGAAAAAAACTTACTGAAGAATATTTACAATTAAAAGTTAACAAAAGCATTGATCAATTTGCTAATGACTTAACTGAAGATAAAATAAAAATAAAAGATGTTCCTGGTATGAAGGCATATTTCAGATTGAATCCTCCGAAAGGTGGATTTGAAAGAAAGGGAATTAAACAACCTTTCGCTACTGGCGGTGTGCTTGGATACAGGGGAGCTAAAATTAATGATTTAATTCAGAGGATGCTTTAAAATGACAGTTAATAAAACCAAAAAAGTTTCTAGGTATAGGGGATCCAAAACACACGGTGGAGGCCATATGAAGAAGAGAAGAGGGGCTGGAAATCGTGGTGGAAGAGGAATGGCAGGATCAGGTAAGAGAGCTGATCAGAAAAAACCAACCATATTAAAAAAGTTCGGAAATAGTTACTTTGGTAAAACAGGTTTCAAAAGACCTCAAAAAGTTATGAAAGAAATTGTAACTATGAATGTAGATTATCTTAATACTCATTTAGATGACTTTGTAAAAGCAAAGCTAGCAAAATTAAGTGGAGACACTTATGAAATTGATTTAACAAAGCTAGGTTGTCAAAAGTTATTGGGGCGAGGCGACTTAACCCAGAAAGTTAAGGTTTCTGTGCCTATGATCTCCAAGAAAGCAATCGAAAAGATTAAAAACGCTGGGGGAGAAGCTATAGGTAACGATGGGTCTACTGAATAAATTAATGACTCTTTTCCCAGAGGTGAAGAGCCCGAAAACTAAGAAGGTTCCTTTTAAAACTAAATTAAAATGGACACTTATTATTCTTGTAGCTTTCTTTATTTTATCTGTTATTCCACTCTATGGTTTGGGTGAAAATGCACTGCAGCAGTTTGAGCAGTTAGCAATTATTCTTGGAGCTAATTTTGGTTCCATATTATCATTAGGTATTGGGCCAATAGTAACAGCTTCGATTGTATTACAATTACTTACGGGTTCGGGTATTTTAAAATTAGATATGACTTCTCACGATGGAAGAGCTTACTTTCAAGGATTACAAAAATTACTTGCGGTGTTCTTTATTGTGTTTGAAGCGTTTGTTTATGTTTTTCTTGGTGGTCTTGCGCCGGATCCAGCTCTGAAAGGTACGGGGGCATATTTGACAATGGAGTGGATACTTGTTATTCAGTTGATTGTTGGAGGATTAATGATTCTCTTTATGGATGATGTTATTCAGAAATGGGGATTTGGTTCAGGTATAAGTTTATTCATTGCTGCAGGTGTTAGTCAGCAGATTATTGTTAGAACATTGAGCCCATTAAACTCATTGGGACAATGGGCGTTTGGTTCAGGAACAGCTCCGATTGGGGCAGTGTTTGTATTCTTTATGTCTTTGATTGCTGGAATTCCTCAGGAGGCGTTTATTGCATTGGCATCGATACTGGCCACGCTGCTGATATTTGTGTTCTCGGTTTATGCCCAGTCAATGAAGG
>Ga0233431_1002929_pt1 | contig 22052 bp, 16 predicted proteins | sample SI_118_April2016_FD_179867 | JGI IMG/M metagenome (GOLD analysis project Ga0233431, IMG submission 179867) | Seawater microbial communities from Saanich Inlet, British Columbia, Canada - SI_118_April2016_200_MG | ecosystem: Environmental > Aquatic > Marine > Inlet | place: Canada: British... | reverse complement strand
ACCTGGATGCGAAATTGCGTATCCAGATGCGCCGCGAATTGCGCCTTCTTCAACGTAAACTGTCGCTGACCACCATATTCGTGACCCACGACCAGGAAGAAGCCAACACCACATCGGATCGCATCGCGGTTATCGAAAACGGGATCATCCAGCAGGTGGGCTCGCCCATGGAGCTTTACGACAAACCGGCCAACCTGTTCGTGGCCAATTTTCTGGGCGTCGCCAATGTGGTTTCCGGTGTCGTTTCGGATGAAGGCGGCGATCCGTCGTTCCGTTCGGACGATGGCTCCGTGACGGTCGCTCTGAACGCCGCCGGGCAGGGGCCGCGCAGCATCATATTCCGGCCGCAGAATTTGACCATTCAGCCCGCCGGCCAGCCCGCACCCGCCGGTCTGACAGAGTTGGCAGGTAAGGTCAGCCACATGGAATTCCTGGGCAGCGTCGTGCGCTATCAGGTGACGGTCGGTCCGCATTTCCTGCTGGTCGACGCGGCCCATCAGAAAGGCGTGGTTCCCATGGAAGAGGGTGCGGACGTCAATCTTTTCATCAACAACGAACTCGTCATTGATTTGCCGAACTGATTTGGGCCAAGTTCCATCCACGTAGAAACGGAGGGCCGCGCTATGCGGATGGAGAAGGAAAGAAACGAGGTCGTCACGTTTGGCAATAAGCTGATCGCCGCGGGCCTGACCACGGGTACCGGCGGCAACGTCAGTGTGTTCAATCGCGAACAAGGGTTGGTGGCGGTCAGCCCCAGCGCCCTTGATTACGCAGATACGCGGCCAGACGACGTGGTTCTGGTATCAATCGAAGGAGAGGTGGTCGAGGGCTCGCGCAAACCTTCCAGCGAGACGCCCCTTCATCTCGCCCACTACCGAATCCGCCCCGACGTTTGCGGCATCGTCCATACCCATTCCGTATTCGCGACCACCATCGCCACCCTGCGCTGGGAAATCCCGCCCATGCACTATCTGGTCGCCTTTTCCGGCAAGAAGGTTCCCATCGCCCCCTACGCGACCCACGGCACGGAAGAATTGGCGCGCGTGACCAGCGAGGCGATCGGCGAGGCAAACGCTGTGTTGATGGCCAATCACGGGCTAATCGCCGTCGGCGCGGATATTGCGGCCGCCTTCGCCACGGCCGAGATCGTCGAATTGATGGCCCAGATCTACTATCAGGCAAAGTCCATCGGCGAACCGGTCAACCTGACGGATGCGGAAATGAACGATGTGCTTGCCGGTTTCGCCAACTACGGCCAGGGAAAGTAGCGACTACCCGCGTTGCTCGTCTTCCCAAACCTGTTTTTTTCGGTAGATGGTTGAGGCGCTGACGCCAAGGAAATGGGCCGCCTTTGGAATATTGCCGTCGCACAGGCGAATGGCGTGGTCGATGGCGTCTTTTTCAACGTCGGCCAGCGGTCGGATGGATTCCGGCCCGACGGCGGGGTGATCGTCGGCGGTGGGCTGCACAATTCCGGTTGTCGAGGGTAGCGGATCCCGCGGCGCGGCAGGTGCGTCCGTTCCGGTCAGGCTCAATGGATGGGGCAGCATTTCCTGCGTTACCTCATCGCCCTCGTTTAGAACAATAATGTGGCGCAGAACGTTTTGGACTTCGCGCACGTTTCCGGGCCACAGGTAGTTCCGAAAAACACCCGCCACTTCGTCGGAAAAACGCGAAAGACGTTTTCCCTCTTCGGCGGAATACTCGCCGAGTAACTGTCGCGCGATCAGGATCACGTCGTCGCCGCGCTCGCGCAGCGGCGGCAGCTGGATGGGAACCACGTGCAGCCTGTAAAACAGGTCTTCGCGGAAGCGCCCTTCCGTCACTTCGGTCATGGGGTCGCGATTGGTCGCACAAACGAAACGCACGTCCACTTCTTCGGTCCTGTCGGCACCCACCCTCTGGTAGGTGCCGGTCTGCACAAAACGCAACAACTTGGTTTGAAGATTGGGCTCAAGCTCGCAAACCTCGTCCAGGAAAAGGGTGCCCCCGCTGGCCCGCCGGGCCGCCCCTTCGCGATCGGATACGGCACCTGTGAATGCCCCTTTGACATGCCCGAATATCTCGCTTTCCATGAGATCCTTCGGAATGGCGCCGCAGTTGAGCGCAATAAAGGGCTTGTCGGCACGTGGGCTTTTCCGGTGCAGCGCTTCGGCGCAAACTTCCTTGCCGGTACCGCTTTCACCCGAAATAAACACCGTCGCCTTGCTGCCCGCGGCACTGTCGATGATCCTGTATACCGCCTGCATGGGCAAGGATGCGCCAATGAACCCGAAATAACTCGAACGGTCCAGGTCCTGAAAGGTATCGACGATACGGCTCAGGCGTTGTTGTTCCAGCGCATTGCGCAGGGTCACCAGAAGCCGCGTGACGTTAAACGGTTTGATGATGAAGTCGTATGCGCCCAGCCGCATCGCCTCGACCGCCAGATTAACCGACCCGTGGGCGGTGATAACGACGACGGCGCACGGCAGTTGGCGTTCGGCGACCTGACGAAGAATGTCCATCCCGTCCATGTCGGGAAGCATCATGTCGAGAAGAATGGCATCCGGAACGTTGGTGTTAATAACATCCAGCGCCGCGCCACCAGTTTCCGCGCGCGTAATGGTATAATGCTCGTTTTTAAGGAACTCCTCCACCGCACGAGCCTGGGCCCTGTCGTCCTCAACCAGCAAAACACGGTATTGCCGGGAGGATTGATCGGCCTCAGGTTCGGGGCTTTCCTCCTCGTCGTCGTCGCCTTCCGGCACGGGCGAGGCGACAGCCCCGCGCAGGACCTCAATGAATTCCGCCAGTTGCGCTTGATCATCCGCCGTGGGGCGGTCATCGGCGGCCAGACGTTCTTCGCATTCTCCTTCTAGCGCGCGCGCCGTTCGCGTAATTTCCGGAAACCCGAAAGTGGTCCCGGAACCGGCAAGCCTGTGGGCGATTTCCCGAACCCTCTGTAAAGCGGAACGGGCGGTCGAAACGTCTTCGGAAGGCGCAATCGAATTGGCGGCGCCTTCCAGTTCCTCAATGGGCGCGGCAAGGCCTTTGCAAAAAGATGTCCGCAGCACCGCGAGGCGATCTTCCAAATCCGACGATTGGTCAGGCATGGCATTGGTTCCAGATTTCCCGCACCTGATCGGCCAGGGCCATGGGATCAAACGGTTTGGCGATTACGCCCGCCGACCCCAAGGCTTCGTACTGTTCCAATTCGGACGGCATCGCCTTGGCCGTACAAAACGCCACGGGTGTGGTTTCAAAGGCCGGATCGTTTCGCAACTCTTTCAGCGTCGTCGGGCCATCCATTTCCGGCATCATCACATCCAGCAAGATCAAATCGGGTTCAAATTCGGGCGCTTTAATCAACGCCTCTTTTCCCGAATTGCAGGTCTCGACCGTAAAGCCGCCGATTGCCTCAAGAGCCATACGGGCCACGGTTTGAATGTCCGGATCGTCTTCCACGATCAGAATTTTCTCCAACAACGGCGCAGTCATTCGATATCCCCCCGGTTCGACCCGACGCGCGCGGCGCGGCCTACCAAATCTTGAATTGTTTCCAGTAGCTTCTGGTCCGAAGTTCTCGATTTGACCAGCGCCGCGTCGATCCTCTTTGTCATATCCTCATCTATTTCTTCACCCGAGAACACGATTACGGGCGTTGCGCCGCCCTTTTTGTCTTTCGCCAGCTCCAAAAGGTCAAGCCCCGATCCGTCGGGAAGTTTGACGTCGACGATAACCAGATCGAACGAACCGTCCCGCAAATACCGCTTGCCCTCCGAAATCGACCCGGCGATCGTCGTGTCCGCATACTCCGCGACCAGCGACGAAACCACGGAGACCAAATCGGGATCATCCTCAACATATAGCAGACGGGGCTTGCCCGCGCGATTCAGATCGGGGCGCACGGCCAAGGTTATGGCGTGGCTCAATTGATCCTCGTTAATCGGCTTGTTCAACCAATCGACAATACCCAACGTCGACGTCTTGATTTTTTCGCGGGTTTCCTTGGCGCGTCCGGAAACGATGACAATGGGAAGGTTGCGGGTGTCCTTCCGCCGGCGAAGCTCCCGAATCATCGAAACACCGTCCTGATCGGGCAAAACGATGTCCACAGTCATGGCGTCATAACGATTTGTCTTCAAAAGTGCCTTGGCGGACTTGGCGTCGTAGGCGATATCCGTCGTCATTCCGCTCTGACTGAGAATGATGGACAATATCTTCGCAAAATCCGGATCATCCTCACAGATCAAAACCCGCCCCTTCGACGTGCCGGGATCGACTTGCTTGGTCAGCTCATCGCGTCCGGCACCATTCGGGTCCGCCATGACCGGCAAGTCAAAATAGAAAGTCGTCCCGACGCCCACTTTGGTATCGAATCCGATATTGCCGCCGTGGCGTTCGACGATGGTTTTGACGATGCTCAATCCCAATCCGGTCCCACCGGCTTTTCGGGTATCGGAGGAATCGGCTTGGCTGAACCGGTCAAATACCCGGTTGTGGAATTTCTCGGGAATTCCAGGGCCCTGATCGGCAACGGATATCTTTACCCTTCCGGCCTCTTCCTTCAGCGCAATATCGACGGTTGCGCCTTTCGGTGAAAACTTCGCCGCATTTGACAACAGATTGGCCATGACCTGGGCGATGCGTTCTTCATCTGCACGGACCGGAGCGATCCCGTCACATTCGACAAGATTGAAACGCACGTCGTGCTCGCCGGCGAAGCCCTTATTTGCCGTAAGCGCGCTTTTCACCATGCGAACCGCGTCGCGGGCATCAAACCGGAATTTAATCCGGCCTGAACCGATTTTTTCGAGATCGAGAATATCATTTACGATATTGATCAGCCGTTGCGAGTTGTTGTGGGCGATTTCAACCAAACCCGATGACTTTTTGGGAAGTTCCCCGGCCGCACCGCCGACGATCAGGCCAAGCGCTCCGCGGATAGAAGTCAGCGGCGTCCTGAGTTCGTGACTGACGCTTGAAACGAACTCGCTTTTCAGGCGTTCAATCTGCTTGCGTTCGGTGATATCGCGGATGATTCCCGTGAACATTTGCTGGTTGTCCAGAACCATTGCGCTGACCGAAAGCTCCATGGGAAATTTGGAGCCGTCCTTGCGGCGTCCTTCAACCTCCTGGTCCGCGCCGATGACCTTGGCTTCGCCGGTCTTCAGGTATCTGCTGAGATAACCGTCATGCGCCTCCCGATGCGGACTGGGAACCAGAATCTTGACATTCTCGCCGACCAGTTCATCCCGCGAATAGCCAAAAATCCGCTCCACGGCCGGATTGATGGTCTCAATAATTCCGCCTTCATTGATGGTGATAATTCCGTCGATGATATTCTCAACCAGGGTCCGCATTCGCACTTCGCTATCACGCAGTGCGTCCTCGGCCCGTTTGCGGGCCGTGATGTCGGTATACGTGCCGACGGCGCGCAAGGGCCTGCCGCTTCTGGACCTCTCAACAACCTTTCCCCTGTCGAGAATCCAGACATCTTCGCCGCTCTTCGATCTGACCCGGTACTCCATTTCATAGACCGGCGTCTTGCCCTGCAGATGCCGTGATTGCGCGTCGAGGGTTTCCTCCAGGTCGTCGGGATGGATGTTTTCCTGCCAGGACGATAGTGTCCACGCCATTTCGTCCGGTTCGTAACCGAACATCCTTTCCGCGCGAGGGCTGGTGTAAATATTGCCGTTAATCAGGTTTAGATCCCAAAGGCCGTCCTCGGTTCCTTCGAGCGCCAATTTCAGGCGCTCCTCACTGACTCGCAGGATTTCGCTGGAATGTTGGCGAGATATTTCGGTGCCTATCCATTGAGCAAAAAGCTGGATCAACGAATACTCGCCGTCGCTGAAAGGATGTTCCCGCGCCGTGGGACTGGAAAAATTCAGCGTTCCATAGTGGTCCCCGTCGACGACCAACGGCGATCCGATATAGCCCTCGAGCCCGAATTTCTTGTAGCACGGATGTTGGCGGACCCGCCGATCCTCCCCTGCCCTGTGGAAGCCCACCGGGCCATTGGCCGAGAGAACGTGAACGCAGAAGGTCTCGTCGACAAGAAACGTCGTTCCGGGCGGCGGCGCGTCCGCAGGCCCGATAATGTGTTCGACAGTATAAGTCCCCTCGTCAATTCGGCTTACGATGCCAAGCGGGAGTTGGAAAACCTCGGTTCCGAGTTCAAGAATCCGTTGAATTTTGTCGTCCAGATCAATGTTCGGGGCGGCCATGATTTCGTGCAGGTTGCTGCGCGTGCGAGCATATTCCTGGAGGGTCGCCTCGGCTCTCTTATGCTCTGAAATATCGGAAACCGTCCCAACGAAGCCCTCGATCTGACCTCCCGCGCCTTTGTGCGAGGTCGCTTGCCCCAATGCCCAGATTTCCGTTTCGTCGGACCTAAGGAACCGATATTCAGAACGAAACGGCCGGTCTGCCGCTACACACGCACGCCATTCGTCGCTTACCCTTTGGGAATCATCCGGATGCAAAGAGCGGCTCCAACCGCCGCTTGTGGCCTCAAGGGGCGTCAGTCCCGAAATTTCGCAAGCCTTTTCATTGACGTAAAGAAAAATGCCGTCCGGGTCGGTGTAATAAACGCCAACGGGCGAAACTTCCGCAAGCGCGTGGAACCGCCGCTGTGATTCTGCCAGCGCCGCGACTGTCTTGCGCCGATCAATAATCTCGTTGCGAAAAGCCGCCAGCGCCACCGCAATCGCGCCGATTTCACTTTCGCCGCGTGCAATATCAAGCGGAACCTCGGTATTTCCGCGAACGAGTTCGCCCAAAGTATTGGTGATACTGGCGATTGGTCTTGTAATTCCGCGCCCGATCGCGAGGCCCAGAACCACACAGACGGCAATGCCGATGGTAGCGACCCCGACGATGATAAGCAGGCCCGTTTGCCGTTGCTGGTTGGCCGCCTGCGCAGATATTCGCGCGATGTTTTCGATGCGGACAATGAGGTTTGAAATCTCGGAAATCATCATTCGCCGTTGATCTTCGAGATTGGGGATCAACCGAGCTGCATCCGCATGCTTTCCGGTTTCAATCAAATGCAGGGTTTTCTGCGCCAGACCGGATTGCCGGGATTGCGTGAGGCTGATGTTGTGAAGGGACAAAATTGCGGCACGGAGTTCCTGCCGCCCTTCTTCTACATTGATTTCGCGCAAGGCCTGCTGCGCGATGCTTGTGGCCTCCCGAAGTTTGTTCTGTACACGCGCTGAATGATCCTGGAAATTTTCGCTCGCATTCTCGAAGTCTTCCCAAGCCTGCGCATCATCCGTTTTTTGCAGCGAACCGATCCGCAAAGCGGTTCCCAGGGCGACTTCCTGTTCCAGTTGCTCGAACACGGCGCCGGCAAGCGTTCGAACAAAGGGAATATCGGTGCGGCTGATGGTGTCGAGCTTATCGGCAATTCGCGACGTGGCAATCACGCCAACCCCGGCAACGGTCAGCGTCACGAAAAACCCTATCAGAACGAGGGCAATGATACGGGTGGAAATCTTCATAAACGCTCTTTCAGCGAATATCCCATATGAGATCGGTGCGCGGACGCCTTATTGCGTGCCCTTCTCACAAGATGCGGCAACCCAGAATATTTGATTGGCCGATAATTGATACAACCGATAATTCACTGCGCTGGAACATCTTGCTCTTCACGTTCTCTTCGTGTCCGTCATAATCGCCTCGATTTTCTCCACAAAGGTCTCGACCGCCAGCGGTTTGGTCAGATATCCGTCGGCCCCCGCCTCGCGCGCCCGTTCCATCCAATACGGGTGGTCGCGGGCGGATACGACAATCACCACCGGGTTCGGAGAAAGGGATCTGCCCCTGATTTCCTGACAAAGCTGAAGGCCATCCAGTTCCGCCATCATCAAATCCGTCAGAATGCAATCCGGCTTTTGCGCCACGATCTGCGGCAATGCTTCGGCACCGGCCATACTGGAAGAAACGTCATAGCCTGCCGTCTCCAGCATTAATGACATGAATTCGATAATTGTCTCGTCATCGTCAACGATGAATACCTTGAGTGCCATGGTATCCGTTTCCTTCGCGTATCAGTGGTCCTGCTCGTCCGGCGCGGCGATTCTCTTGGCATCACGCGGCGCTTTCAACGCGCGAAGCGCGTTTAGAAAATTGCGACGCGCCCGTCGAACCTTCCCGTGGTTGGCGCCGAGCGCCTTTTCCCTGATTTCCAGCACGCGGCGCAGGAGCGGCCGGGCCTCATCCATCTCGCCTTTTCTCACCAGTAATTGCGCCAGATTATTCAGATCCGTCGCCACCGTGGAATGATCACTTCCGAGGGCTTTTTCGTCGATGGAAACGGCACGCCGGTAGAGTCTCTCCGCGGCATCCATTTGGCCGGACGCAAATCGCACCAATGCCAGACGGTTCAGGGCCTTGGCCACTTCGGGATGATCTCGGCCATTCGACCTGCGAACCAGCTTCGCCGCGGTTTCGAGAATATTCGCCGCGTTTTGGCGATCTCCCCCCTTGAACGTGGCCGTCCCCTGTTTGGTCAAAAGCCGCGCGATCTCGTTTTCGGCGTCGCCCTCGACGTTGTCCACGGCGACCGAGAATTGTTCGGCGGCCGCGTCGTAATTGCGCCGCGCCAATTCCAGGTCCCCCACCAGAACGGCTGTACGCGACGCGGCCTTGGCGCGCCCCCGAGCCGCATCCTCGAAGGATTTTCGCGCCAACACGAATTTCTCCCGCGCCCCGGTCAGGTACCCAACGGCCTCGTCAAATTCCCCTTCGTCAAGGGATCGCTTCGCGGCATGGATCAACGGCGTCGTCTCCGGATCTTCCGCATTCAAGGCATTCAAGGCGCCGTGAGCCGTTTTCAGGTTCGCTTCGAAAGCGCGAACGCAACGCTCCAAAGCGGACCCGGAAAGGCCCTGGTTTGAAAGGTGCTCGCGCATGGCGTTTGCGGCAACGGAAATTTCGGCGACTTCCGTTGACCGGCCAACGTTTTCGGGCGATTCGGCGGGTGGGGCACCCGAACGTTGCCGCCCCCAAACAAATCCAATGAACGCTCCCACGGCCACCGCCGCAGCGATCGTTACGATCAAGGCCACGCCCTGGGTCGAACCTGCAACTTCGGCCAGGGACGACCAGACGGGATGGTCCAACCACTCGGGCATCGCGGAAACTTCCCTCAGGCGAATTCTACGCGTTTATTTACACCCGAGGATAATCGCATGACCGACTTATCTCTGGCAACCGGTTGACGACGTCTCGCCACACGGCCCCATTGACGCGGCGACCAGCTTGCCCGCAGACTCGGCGGATGTTTTCTCTTGGTCTCGTCGGCGGAACGCACGCATTCGACCCCCTGGTCCTTCTTCTGACCGCGTTGGGGGTGGAAGCGTTGGTGGGCGGGTTTCCGGCCTTGTTCCGAACCATTCCACATCCCGAGCAGGCCATGCTCCACGCGATCACGTCGCTGGAGACCAAGCTGAACCGCGAGAAACGAAGCCCAATGGATCGCGCGATTCGCGGTCTTTTCGTCGCGGTTGCGATGGTGGGATTGGCGCTGGCCATCGGGACGGGCGTTTCCTGGCTAGGCCAGAATCATGACTTTGGGTGGATCGTCGAGTTTATTCTCCTGGCCGTGCTTCTCGATCAGCGCGCACTTTATGGCCGCATGGGAAGCATCGGTCAGGCCATGGGCAGCGGCAACATCGAGTCCGCGCGGGCCGCGCTTCAACCGATGGTCAATCGCGAAACGGCCCTGATGGACGATCATGGCGTTGCCCGCACGGCCATCGAAGTCGGCGGCGAGGGGTTCGGCGTCGGCGTCGTGGCACCGGTGTTCTGGTACGTCCTGTTTGGTTTTCCCGGCCTTACCGTCTGCCGGACGGTCAGTTTGATGAACCGTGTGATCGGCCATCCAACCTCTCGGTATCGGGCGTTCGGCATGGTCGCCGCCCGCCTGAATGATGTCGTGCAACTGATCCCGTCGTGTCTGGCCGGTATTTTCTTGGTTCTTGCCGCCCTGTTTGCGCCAACGGCCCGGCCCGGTTTCGCGTTTCGGGTGATGATGCGTGACTCGTCCAAATACCGGTCTCGGGGTGCCGGATGGCCGGTCGCGGCGATGGCCGGGGCGCTGAATCTGGCATTGGCCGGGCCACGACGCTACACCGAAAAAACACTCAACGATCCTTGGGTTGGTTCCGGAACGGCACAGGCCGAATGCCACGATATCCGGCGCGCCCAATACCTGTTCGCCGTCGGCTGCCTGATTAACGCCATGATCGTGGCAGCGTTGGTGATCGTCCGCCTGAATATCGCTACCTAAATTCGGCGGCTCAGTTCAAGAGAAGCGATTTGCGCAACCCGTCGGCGTGCGGGTTCGCCAATCCCTGCCCGAAAAGAATGGCCTGCGGTGTAGCGCCCGGCCCGTAGAAAGCCTGATTGTAATCGTTTCTGCGGGCCAGCACTGCGCCCTCAATGGACCCTCCGGCGAACAATCCGGCAGAACGGGAAAATACGATCAGGTCCGCGCCCAGATTACTGGTAACCGCCCCCTCCATCCCGCCGCCGACGGTTCCGACGGTGATTTCCAGATCAGCGCCCAGCTTCCCCTGGTGTTCGACGATGGCCTCAACTGCCTCGCGCGATCTTACGACCAGCACCAGTTCCGCCACCTGACCGCCGATTTGGAACCCGATGCTGCCCGCGCCCATGGTGTAAAAGGCCGGCTGGCCCCATTCGCCGGACGCGCTACGGGCCAGCAACACGCCATCGCCGTATTCAGCGCCCAGAATGAAGCCTGCTTTATATGCACCCGGAAAAACGACCACGCCCTGGGCTTCACTCAGGAAATCGCGGAATAATCGCATCTGCTGATCTTGGCGTTGCTTGAAAGATTCGACGGTCCAGCGAGCCTTATCGACAAGGGCTTCGGCCTTGAGCGAAGTCGGAGTCGTACCTGAGCAACCGGATGCAGCCAGCATTCCGACGACGAGCAAAAATACCGTCGCGATCTTCTTCATGGTTTCCCCCCGTTTACTGAACCCAGACGATCCTAGCATGGCTGATTCGACCAACGCCAGTCGAGCTCGGTTCGCATACGGGGATTAGGCAGCTCGCGCTTGATCGGCCAGGGTAAATATTTCCTGGGCGGCACCGACGCCGCGTAGGGTGTGAAGGCCCATGGATATCCAGTTTTCCGGCAACACGCGCGCCAGATCAGCCGATATCAAAAGCTGTCGATCCAGCGTCTTGCACATGCTTTCGATCCGGGCCGCTTCATTCGCCGCCGCTCCGATCACCGAAAATTCAAGGCGAGCCGGAACGCCGATGTTGCCGTACATAACCTCGCCCAGATGCAAACCTATTCCAAATCCCACGTCTTCTTCACCGCGTTCCCGGCGGCTGTTATTGAGTTCGGCAATGCGCATGATGGCGTCCTGTGCCGCATCAACTGCCGCGCGGCAGGCGCTTTGGTGTTCTGGGCATTCCTCGGGGCAATCGTGGCGCGACTGAATGGGGAAGATGGCCAGAACCGCATCGCCGATGAACCGAAGAACCTCGCCGCCGTGATCCAGCACGGCCCCGGCCATGCATTCGAAAAAGGCGTTGAGCAGATCGAGAAATTCTTCCCGCGGCATGGAATCGGCAAGCGGCGTCGATCCCCTGAGATCGCAGAACCAGATAATGGCGTGAATATCATCGCCATCGCCACGTTTGATCGAACCGTTGAGGACTCGCTCGCCCGACTGCTTTCCCAGGTACGTGTTCAATATGCTGCGCGCAGTATGGCGCAGGGCGTGCACTTCCATTATCCGCCCCAGGGCCGGAAGCATGTTGTACAGCAATTCCAATTCGTTCGTCGAAAAGCCACCGGCCCGATCCCCGGCAAACGTAATGGCGCTTATCTTGCCGTCGGAAAACTCTATGGGCATGGCCACATAGTCAGTAGCGCCTTCATCGCGCAGTTCTTCAAGAATCGGATAGTCCAGTTCCACACCGGCAATGTCGAGACGGCGGCGGATCGCACCGGCACCTTCGAAAATTTCAGCGAAGGGGCTTTTCAGATACATATCCGTCTGAAGTACGCTGTGGGGCGACGAGAATTCCTCTACCTCGTCCGCGCCGCGCTGCCAAGTGTAACTGGTTCCGACGACCTGCGGATGGAGGATTCGGATCGTCGTGCGAATGCGGCAAACGGGAAGACCCAGCGCCACGATCTGTTGCGCGAAGCGGGAGGTGAAGGTGTTCGGATCAAGTATCCGCCATCCCTCTTCGAGCAACCAGTCGATAAGTGGGTTAGCGACCGCTTTTGTGGGTGCGTTCATCACTCTAAACCTCCATACCGGAATATCTCCAGTTCGGAGGAATATGGTAGCCAATCGACGCGTTTACGACCCTCAGCTTCTTTCGATGCGGCGTTTCAGGCGCAAAAGCTCGCGCCGTCGATTGTCTTCGGCAATGAGGTTTTCAACCTGACGACCCTGGAAGAACTGAACGCCGACGGATTGCCCGAAGTCGATCGCCTCGCGGTCGTCGCAGCGGCACATAACAACGCGCGATTGGCTGGCCCGGCGCACCATCGCGCGGACGCGTTCTTGCAATTCATCGCCGCCGTCGGCCATTTCGGGATCCCACGTCAGCTTGATGAAATCAGCGCCCAGGCGCTCGCGATCAAGAAGCGGCATGGTCTGGAAGGTCAGATTGTCGATGCAGATGCGGTATCCACGCTGCTGGACGAAGTTTCGGGCAAACAGAAAGGCGCTGAGATCAGCGAAAATATCCGTCTTTTCGATCTCGACCACCAATGAACCGCGCCGACTGGCCGTGATGTTGTCGTCAAAGGCCAGAAAATCGGGAGAAAGGATGGTTGAAACATTCAGGTTGAAACTGATGTCACCGGTAATCGTTATCTGGTCGGTTTTCGAGAGCATCGCCAGCATGCGCCGATCGAGGCTTTCGGTCAGGTGCTGAAACAGCCATCTGTTCCCCGCCAGATTGACGCCGGGCAGAAGCGTCTCGCGAAGATCCTGGATAGAAATGAATAATTCGCTGAAAGCGGGTTCGGGGACGCCCTGTGACGAGACCCCACAGACAAATTGACGGCGTACAAGGTTCGAAAGATCGGCCCGCGCCAAAGCCGTCTCGACCCTGGCAAGCACTTCCGGCGTCAACGGCGTGCCGCGGGTCTGGCGAGACTTAAGCGCAGCGCGCCCGCTCTGCTGTTGGCGCGATGCGTTTGCCCCCACCTTTTCTTCATCGGCCATGCTCTGGGCCAGATGAAGAATTTTGTCGAACTCCTTCTCAACGTCGTAATGACGGGCGAATTTCTTTTGGTCTTCGTCCTCGTCGGCCAAAAGCGGATCGTCGCTGAACAGGTAGCGGATCTTCTGGATCGCGCCATCGACGTCAGCCCGCGCGCCCGTCTTGAAAATGAAGAAGAGGTCGGAATTTTTCAGAATAAAAAGCTGGCCATGCAATCCCTTGATAAGCGGTTCGAAACTGTCGGCCGCGACGCGCACGTGATGTTCGCGCCGGTTGAAGGGCCGCAGACCGGAAAGCCGAATATGCACAGCCTGGCGCCCCGCCTGGTGTTTTTCCAGGCGGCGAACATAGTCCAGCAGAAGATTCTCCTGGCTGGCATTTCGTTTTTGTCCGTTTTGCGGCGCCATTCCTTACCTTGCCCGATTCACTATATTAAACCCTTCGCCGACATTGCGTCCGCCAGCTTGTCGACGAAATATCCCTGAAAGCGATGGATACCCAATCCCAGCCCCCATTTCACGGCTTCTTCGGCCTCGACCCGGGCCAGAACGATTTTATCCGCGCCGAAATATCCGACGACGTCACGCAACTCTTCCATTTGGGTGTCAGCGATATCGCGGATCATATCCGCGCTCCAGGCGATTTTGATGTAATCGGGCTCGATAATTCCCGGATCAAAGAACTGCAGCGTCAATGGGGACAGGCCGTCGATCAAAAGGCGGTATCCCTGATCGGCAAGCCATTTTCTGGCGTAGTCGTAGGCACCCATATCGGCGATCACGTCAATCATCTGGACTTCGATGATTATCTTTTCCGCTTGCGATTTTACCTGGTCGTTGAACAGTTGGAATTCAGGGGACAGCACGGTTCCGATATGCAGGTTCAGGCTCAGCGGGTCAGCCAGTTTGTCAAAATTCATGCGTCCGACCACGGCCAGAACCCGGCGATCAAGAAAATCCGTGATGAAATGGAAAAGCCACGGATTGGAAAATAGATCGACGTCGGGCGCAATTTTTCTCGCCAGATCGGCCATCGACACATAGTGCTCGAAAAACATGATCTGCTTGCCGGCGCCTGGGCGAACATCGATGGCCGGTTGGTGGCGAATATACTCGCTTAGTCGCAACTTCTGCAGGCGACGCTCAATCTGGATCAATGCGGTCACATCGAGGGGTGCGAGATTTGCCCGATTGATTGCACGTGGACCCAGACGCTGTTGGGTTTCGGTTTCCAAATCAAGGGCCACTTCCTCGAACGAGGCATAGTCGGTGGATTCAGCAAGGTCGTACCACGAAGCGAAACGGTCCTCCGTTTCACCGAAGGCGTCTGAAACCAGGGGGTCTTCGGCAAACAGCGAGCGAAGTTTGAAGACGGCGGTGTCGATGTCCTCAACCCGAACATTGCGGCAAATCAATACCAGGTCGCAGTTGGAAAGCGCATACTGTGTGACGTCGTTACTGTTGATCAGATTGTCGAAGACGCGAGCGGCGATTCGCACGAAATTCGGTTTTCTGTAAGAAGCCTGAAGGCCGGACAGGTGAAAATGGACCACGCAGCAACCCGCACGCGTACGTTCGATACGGCGAAGATGGTCCAGCAACAGACCTTCTTCGCTGATCGTCCCGTTTCGCGGGCGCGCGACTGATGCTTCGGTTTCCGCCATTGGCTACCTATTCGTCCATCTCCGGTGTGCTTCCTTGGCGATCATACGCGAAAAAAGGTTTCTACTCACTAAACATAACCGACATCTATTTTCTGGCCACGGGTTTCCCCGAAATTAGGGACGCGTCCGATGGTTTTTTCCCACGCGAGCCTTTGTTCAACATCGTTTCGGTGGTAGGTTTCGCCGCGTAAATGAGTCTAAAGCCGAGGGAAATATGCATTCCAAGAAACGTATTTTGGTCACGGGCGGAGCCGGATTTCTCGGTTCGCATTTGTGCGAACGCCTGCTTTCAGACGGGCACGATGTCATTTGCCTGGATAATTTCTTTACCGGAACCAAGGAAAACATCGCGCACCTTATCGGCAACCCCTTTTTCGAACCGATGCGCCACGACGTGACCTTCCCGCTTTATGTGGAGGTCGACGAGATTTTCAACCTCGCCTGCCCCGCATCACCTGTCCATTACCAGTACGACCCGGTGCAGACGACCAAAACCAGCGTGCACGGGGCGATCAATATGCTGGGTCTGGCCAAGCGGACCAAGGCGAAGATTCTTCAAGCGTCGACCAGCGAGGTCTATGGCGACCCCGAAGTTCATCCGCAGACCGAAGATTACCGTGGCAGCGTCAATCCCATCGGCCCGCGGGCCTGTTACGACGAAGGAAAGCGTTGCGCCGAAACGCTCTTTTTCGACTATCGCCGACAACACGGATTGAACATCCGCGTCGCCCGGATTTTCAACACCTACGGTCCGCGCATGCATCCCAATGACGGTCGCGTGGTCTCGAATTTCATTGTTCAGGCGCTCAGCGGAAAACCCATCACCCTTTATGGCGACGGCTCGCAGACCCGATCGTTTTGTTTCGCCAGCGACCTGATTGACGGACTGGTTCGCCTGATGGACGCGCCGAACGAATTCACGGGGCCGGTAAACCTGGGCAATCCGCACGAAATTACCATTCGCACGCTTGCCGAAACGATCATGTCACTGGTCGGATCGACGGCCGATATCGAGTACAAACCACTTCCCGCCGACGATCCCCTTCAGCGGTGCCCCGACATCGCTCTGGCGCGCCGTGAACTCGGCTGGGAGCCAAGCGTCGAGCTGACAGACGGACTGGCCCGGACTATCGAATATTTCAAAGGCGTCGTCTAAGCAAGACACGCCAAAAAAAAATCCGGCGGGGCGACTTTTTCTTAATTTGTTGCTAATATAGTTTTTCTACCTTGCGCGGGGGGGAACAGCAAGCTGGTAGACGAAGATGTCTGAACACAATGACAAGTTTGAACGTAAAACATTCGAGAAAGACGACACCATTTTCGAAGAAGGGCAACCGGGAAACGCGGCTTATCTGGTCGTCTCCGGAAAGGTGGATATCGGCCTCGGCCTGAAGGGAGAAGCCCCGCGTGTCCTGGCCTCGGTGGGAAAAGGCAAGGTCATTGGCGAAATGGCGCTTTTCGACAAGCACCCGCGCATGGCCTCGGCCGTCGCCACCGAAAAAACCGAAGCCATCCGTATCTCACGAGATGAATTCCGCGGCCGCATGAAAATGATGGACCCGGTCATGCGCAGCATCCTGAAGCTGATGGTAAAGCGCACGCGCGAGCTGTCGGAACAAGTGGCCGAATTAAAGCGCACCGACTGGCATAGCAACTAACGAAAAATCTGAAGACAGATTGGCGCGCCCGACAGGATTCGAACCTGTGACCTCATGCTTCGGAGGCATGCGCTCTATCCGACTGAGCTACGGGCGCGTGGGGCGGAACTTACGCCAAGGCCGCCTGTGCGTAAAGGGGTTCGTAGTTTTCAGCGCGCCCGCACGGCTTTCGCATGGGCGTCCGCGCCCGAGGGAAGCGAAGCCTGACGGTCACCAACCCAGGAAACAACGTCCCGCCATACGATTTCCCGATCCAAATCGCGAAACAGCATGTGATAGCCGTTTTCGTACAACGCGATGCGCTTCTCGCCATCGCCATCGTCGTTGGGCAATTGATCGAGCATGCGAAAGGTCGGCCGGCGCGGAATGATCTCGTCTTTTTCGCCATAGAGGATCAGCGCCGGGGATTTCAGACGCTTTGCGGCAGCCAGGGCTTTATCCATCAAGTTAGTGATTCCATGCAGCGCGTCTACGCGGGTTTTCTTGATGAACAGCGGATCACGCCCCAGGGCGCGCAGCATCTCGTTGTTGTCGGACGCCCGAATGCGCAAGCCTTCGCCGGTCAGCCTCAGCCACGGGACCGTATGGGATGCCACGGCCAGTGCCGCGCGCTGATACCACGGCATGGTTTCGCGCCCCCACACGGCGGGCGCAAACAAAACGAGCGCATCGGCGGGCGGCGGATCGGGCCGGGCCATGGCCACCATAACAACGGCCCCGCCCATGCTTTCACCCATGACGACCAGCGGAATTTGCGGATGTTTGGCGCGGATTTCCCGTGCGATGGCGCTCAAGTCATCGGCCAGTGCGTCCGCGCCCGGCCAGAGGCCCCGATGGTTCGTTTCGCCGAACCCTCGCTGGTCGTAGGCATAGACCGTGATCCCGTTTTGCGCCAAATACGCGCCCAGATCGGCATAGGAATTGGAATAGTCGTTGAACCCGTGAACGGCCAGCGCGATGGCCGCGGGCGGGGTCTCGCTTTCCCACGTTCGGAGCGGAAGTTTTGTTCCATCGGCGGCCAGAAAAGCATCAGGCCCCAGCGTCGGTTCCACAATTGCCGGGCCGGGTTCCTGAATGCGTGGCGCGCAAGCCGATAGCAGCGAAATGGCCATGACCAATACCCAGCGGATCATTTTCCGCCCGTGTTCTCGCGGTGGGTCAGGCGCAGGAAAATATCTTCCAGTTCGGCTTCACGGGTATTCAAATCGGTGATGGTCAGGCCCGCGCCGCTTACCGCGCTCAGAATTTCGCCGCTGTTGATCTTGCTGGGCGGATACCGGAAAACGAGACTTCGCCCGTTCTCCAGTGTCGGCGAATAATCGCTCAGTTGCGGAGGTATTTCCCCGATATCGGCATCCACGGTGACGGTCATTTCCTTGGAATCGATACGATGCAGAAGATCCTGCGTGGTTTCGCAGGCGATCAGATTGCCCTCGTCGATGATGGCCACCCGGTCGCACATGGCTTGCGCTTCTTCCAGATAGTGCGTGGTCAGCAAAATGGTCGTTCCGCGCGCGTTCAACTCGCGCACCGCCACCCACAAGCGCCGCCGCAAGTCGATATCGACGCCAGCGGTCGGTTCGTCCAGAACCAGCACCTCGGGCGAATGAACCATGGCCTTGGCCACCAGAAGCCGCCTGCGCATACCGCCCGACAGGCTGCGGGTATATGCGTTGGCCTTGTCGCCCAGTTCCACCAGATCGAGGATTTCGTCGCTGCGGCGCCGGGCCTTGGGAACGCCATACAGCCCCGCCTGAACTTCCAGCAGTTCGCGCGGCGAAAAGAACGGATCGATGTTCAGTTCCTGCGGCACCACGCCAATGGCGCGGCGCGCGGCGCGCATGCCGGTGACGATATCGTGGCCGCAAATGCTCGCTTCGCCCGCCGTCTTGTTGACCAGACCGGCCAGCACATTGATGAACGTGGATTTGCCGGCACCGTTGGGCCCCAGCAGGCCGAAAAACGACCCGCGCGGAATGGCCAGCGAGATGTCGCGCAGGGCCTCCATGGGGGCTTGGCGCGAATTTCCCTTGTAGGTCTTGCAAAGACCTTGCGTTTCAACCGCGTATTCTTGGTTGTCAGACATATATATCCTGAAGCAGGAAGTGAGCTTTCTGGCGAAAGCCGCCTTTGAATGTTTGGAAAGCAATCGGTATCATCGGACCGGCGCGCCGGTCAACGGTCTTGGAAGGGAAGAGAATGAAACCGCAGGAAACCGTTACTGTCGAAAGCAACCATGTTTCATGTGACGGCGGCGGTTCGGCGGGCCATCCGCGCATCTATCTGGAAATAGGCCCATCGGGCAAGGTGGTCTGCCCCTATTGCGCGCGCCGCTTCGTTTTGCCCAAATCGCGGGACTAGCAACACTTAGAAAGATGCTTTCATGATTTTTTGGGGGAGAATTCGTCGATGCAGCACGTCTTCCTGATCGACGGATCGGGTTTTATTTTCCGCGCCTTCCACGGGCTGCCGCCCATGACGCGGCCCGACGGAACCCCGGTGAACGCCGTGTATGGCTTCACCACCATGCTCCTGAAAACCATCGAGGACACCGACGCCGATCATGTGGCCGTCATCTTCGATAAAGCGCGGCGCACGTTCCGTAACGACATCTACCCCGAATACAAGGCCCACCGGCCACCGCCACCCGACGAACTGATCCCGCAATTCGCCCTGGTGCGCGACGCCACAGAGGCCATGAACGTCACCGCCGTGGATATGGATGGCTATGAGGCCGACGATCTGATCGCCACCTATGCCCGCCAGGCGGTTGAACGCGGCGCGGACGTCACCATCGTGTCGTCCGACAAGGATCTGATGCAGCTGGTCGGTCCGCGCGTCACCATGTTCGACGCCATGAAAAACCGCACCATTGGCGCGGATCAGGTGCGCGAGAAATTCGGCGTCGGGCCGGAACAGGTGGTAGAAGTACAGGCGCTGGCCGGCGACAGTTCCGACAACGTGCCCGGCGTCGCCGGCATCGGCGTCAAAACCGCTGCCCAGTTGCTGGCCGAATATGGCGATCTGGAAACCCTGCTGGCCCGGGCGGGCGAGATCAAACAGCCCAAGCGCCGCCAGAACCTCCTTGAACAGGCCGACGCCGCGCGCATTTCGCGCGATCTGGTGACCTTGCGCGACGACGCGCCCATCACCGTGCCGCTGGAAGATTTCGCCGTTCGCAAGGTCGATCCGGCCAAGCTGGCCACCTTCCTGCGCGAACAATCCTTCAAGTCGCTGGTCGCCAAGATCGAAAGCCGCATCGGCGGCACAGCACCCGTGGGCTTCGTCGCACCGGTTGCCGACGCAGCACCAATCGAGCCCGCCGCGCCTGCGCTCAAACCCGAACCCGCGAAGGTATCTTATGAGCTGGTTCAGGACGCAGCCCGCCTGCAGGCATGGATCGATGAGGCCAAAGCCAAGGGCATTGTCGCGGTGGATACCGAGACCACCTCGCTGAATGCCATGAGCGCCGGGCTGGTCGGCGTATCATTGGCCACCGAGCCGGGCCGCGCGTGCTACATCCCGCTGGCCCACCGCGCGCCCGCCGCCCAAGGTATGTTCGATCTGGGCGACGGCGGAAGCGATGCCGGTGGCGATGCCCCCACCCAGATACCCACCGAAACGGCCCTTTCCATGCTGGACGATCTGTTGACCGACGACGCCGTTCTCAAGGTCGGGCACAACATCAAGTACGACGCCCAAATCCTTGCAAATGTTGGTATTTTTGTGGCCCCGGTGGACGATACCATGGTCCTTAGCCACGTGCTGGAAGGGTCCAAACACGGGCATGGTCTGGACGAGTTGGCCCAACTTCATTTCGGATACGAAACGATCAAGTTCAAGGACGTGGCGGGCAGCGGCAAAAATCAGGTCACGTTTGATCTGGTACCGCTGGATAGTGCGCTGGATTACGCCGCCGAGGACGCCGACATCACGCTCCGCCTGCACCGCGCACTGAAACCCCGGCTGGCCCACGAACGCATGGTCACGCTGTATGAAACCATGGAACGCCCGCTCATCGCCGTGATCGAGCGCATGGAACGTTGGGGCATCAAGGTCGACGCCGCCGAACTCAAACGCCTCAGCGACGACTTCACCGTGCGCCTGAGCGATCTGCAAGGCCAAATCCATGAACTGGCGGGCCGCGAGTTCAACGTCGCCTCGCCCAAGCAACTGGGCGAAATCCTGTTCGACGAAATGGCTTTGCCCGGCGGCAAAAAAGGCAAAACCGGGGCCTACGCCACGGGGGCCGCCGTATTGGAAGAACTGGCCGCCGAAGGCCACGATCTGCCCGCCCGCGTCCTCGACTGGCGGCAATTGGCAAAACTTAAAAGCACTTACACCGATGCCTTAACCAAACAGATCAACGCCAAAACGGGCCGCGTTCACACATCCTTCTCGCTGGCCGCCACTTCCACCGGCAGGCTGGCCTCCAACGACCCAAATTTGCAGAACATCCCCATCCGCACCGAAGAAGGCCGCAAAATCAGGCGCGCCTTCATCGCCGAGGACAGTTTTACCCTGCTGGCCGCCGACTACTCACAAATCGAGTTGCGCCTGCTGGCCCACGTCGCCGGGATCGACACGCTCAAGGAGGCGTTCCGCGAAGGCCTCGACATCCACGCCATGACCGCAAGCCAGGTCTTCGGCGTGCCCGTCGAAGGCATGGACCCCATGATCCGCCGACAAGCCAAGGCCATCAACTTCGGCATCATCTACGGCATTTCAGCCTTCGGGCTGGCCCGCCAACTGGGCATCCCGCGCGGCGAAGCGTCCGACTACATCAAAGCCTACTTCGATCGCTACCCCGGCATCCGCAACTACATGGAAAGTACAAAAGAAGCCGCCCGCACCGACAAATTCGTCACCACCCTGTTCGGCCGCAAATGCTGGACCCAGGGCATCGAAGACAAAAACGGCGCCATCAAAAGCTTCGCCGAACGCGCCGCCATCAACGCCCCCATCCAAGGCGGCGCCGCCGACATCATAAAACGCGCCATGCTACGAGTGCCGCCCGCGCTTGCTGACGCCGGGCTGTCGGCCAGAATGCTCCTGCAGGTGCACGATGAACTGGTGTTCGAGGTGCCGGACGGAGAACTCGACGCGACGACGGCGCTGGTCACGCAAGTTATGGAAAACGCGGCGGAACTAAGCGTGCCGCTGGTGGTGGATACGGGAACGGGGGCGACATGGGCCGAGGCGCATTAGGCGTCCCGGTAAGGTTGGGCTTCGCCCAGACCCACAAAGGGACGCCTCCCTTTGAACCCGTTGATTTTAAGGTAGATTTGTCGAGAAAAAGTAAACCGTCACCGTAATTCGAGAAAAAGTAAACCGTCACCGTAATTCGTCCGTCACCGTAATTCCCGGGAAAGAGTAAACCGGCACGCTGGATTCAAATTTCAAGTGCAACACCCAATGATTTGACGAAGGCTTCCAATGGAGTAAGGAAGCCGAGGCATTTTCTCGGTGTGGTGTTGTAGGTCCACATGATGTCTTCGATGTCTTGATCG
>Ga0233431_1002925_pt1 | contig 22073 bp, 20 predicted proteins | sample SI_118_April2016_FD_179867 | JGI IMG/M metagenome (GOLD analysis project Ga0233431, IMG submission 179867) | Seawater microbial communities from Saanich Inlet, British Columbia, Canada - SI_118_April2016_200_MG | ecosystem: Environmental > Aquatic > Marine > Inlet | place: Canada: British... | reverse complement strand
GTAACAAAGGTGAGAGCCGTGCGCAGTTTGCGGCGCTTCATATTGGAAATACCCAGCTGGAACGCCGCCATAGAGGCACCCGCCCGACTCACGTCCGTGTCGTGGACCACCGCTACCTCGGTGCGCAGTTTCTTCATCTGCTCGTTGAAACGGCCGGAGATGATCGACATCACCAGCACCGCCAGCGCCAGGATAACGAAAGCCAGCAGGATGACAAATGGATTCGAGAGCTTGAAAGCCGGATGCACCATCCACAGGATGATCCAGATGATGATGAAGACGCCGGTAAAGCCCATGATCTGGTTCTTGATGGTGGCGGCAGTGATCAGCAGACGCTCCGTGAAAAAGGCACAGGGAATGACCAGGGCCATAAAGAAAATGATGCCCTGTATGACGTCGTTTTGCGTCGACTTCACGTCCGGATAAGCCCGGGATTCCAGCCCGATAGCCGATCGGGTCCGCCGCACAAAGTCCCCCCAGCGTTTTTCGCTCAGCGCCTTATCGGCCGCTGCGAGCTCGACTCCGGCCCGTTCGTGCAGATCGTTCAACCGGTGATTTTCAATGGCGAAGCTCCTGAGTTCCTGCATACGCGCTTCGTCCAGGGTCCACATATCCTTGGCCGCCAGATAGGTCGTGTGCATGAAAGAGGTGTTCGCCCCGATTTCGAATCCCTTACCCAATGCCAGCTCTTTGCTACTGGCATCGGTCGAGTTGAGCAAAAGCGAACGGAAACCGAGGAGCCCAGCGCCCAGCCCGAGCTTGATCCGATCCTCCGGGCGAGCAAAGAGCACCCCGACCGCTTCATCCCTGGCCGAAGGCCCCTCGCCGATGGTGTATCCGTATTCGACAGGAGGACTGTTGCTTTCATCGAATACCGTAACCTGCGCCAGCTTCGTCAGGTAGCGAGGATCGACAATATCATAAAAATTGTAGGCCACACAGGGAAAGAGAACCACCATCCACTGCTTATCTCTCCAGTCCATAGAGATCCTCATAGGGTATGCCTTATCCCCCTGAATCCCTCGATCTGGAGCGTAGATGATCTTACCGGTGGCCGGATCCATGTAATATCCCTCTACCTGCACATTGTTGACTCGGATGCGATTCAGGTAGAAGGCTCCCCCGCCGTCGACGACTTCGTAGTATTCCCCGCGCACCCCCTTGTACGATTTTTTCTTGCCGTTGCGGATCACGCCCACCGCCCCCGTGCGGGGTAGATCGGGAATGATGCTGCGCCGCGGAAAGACCATAGTGCGCGCCTTCAGCGAACGCAGACCGTCCCGCAAGCGCATCTTGAAATCGGGAAACAGTTCGGGGTCCTCAAAAGCCATCTGGAACATCCCCGCCAGAACGCGAATCTGCTTGGCCAGATTGGGAAAGTTGACCTGATCGACCCTATCCAGCGGCGTATCCACCAGAAAACGGGCGTCGTTGACCGTCACAAAGGCCAGCGCCGGCGTGCCCGTCGACAGCACCAGTTCGCTGTTGACCGAAATCTCGCCCGGCACAAACGTCTGCCAGCTCATCCCCCCTTCCGGACTGATGCCGTTGACCAGGATATCCTTGCGCTCGTAATCCAGTTCGCGGCTGATCTGACGAGCGTAATTCATAAAATTCTTGCCAAAGGGGGCAAAATAGCGCTTGTAGTAAAAGCTGGTGTTGCTGTTCCAGACTCCCAGTTCGTCGGTCTGTGATGAAAGGTCGAGGCTGATGAACAGCTTTACCTCCAGGGAATCGACCTTTGGATCGACCCACTGCTTATAGAGCGCCAGCTTCAGATCGTCGTCGTCGATCAGTTCGCGGACCAGTTCCTCCCGATTGGCAAAACGCTCCGACTCGAAACTCACCCCGCCCCCCTCCTGGGAGACAATCCCCTCTTCCATAGCGCTGCTGGCAATCTGCCTGACGAGCGTCGTATCCCCTTCGGCCACCCGGCGTACAAGCCCCTCTTTGCCGGTAAACTCTTCGCGTCCGATCTCATAGGTGATTCCATCCTGCTCGATCATACCGCGCGCCAGCGCCGCCTCGACCACCCGACGGATCAGCATGCGATTGATAAAGGGGTCCTCCTTGCGCAGATAGCGCTGGATGAAATCGTCGATGCCCCGCAGCCCGAGATGGTGCGCCGAAGTGGCCAGAAAAACTACGGTTCTGGCCGGCGGGTTTTCGCGAAAATAGCGCGCCAATTCAATCAATGCGGTTATCCCCGATGCCTGTTCGGCTCCAGGGGTGAGAGCGGGCACTACCGACATCGCGTCGTAATAAGACTCCAGGACAATGACATCCTCTTTCATCAGCGGATCGTAACCGGGAATGGTACCGAAGATATTCCAGGCCGGACGCCGCTCCCAGCTCATGCGGTATTCCATGTGGATGTCGGCCGTCCCGTCGCTGGCCGCAATCTGACGACGCAGGTTTTCCCCATCCGTCTTCGTCACCCAAAACCTGGGCAGATCCAGAGGCATGGTGAGGAATTTCTTCTCCCCCTCCAGGTAGACGGTCGAATCCGGCTCGATGAAGACAACCCCGGCCGCCCCCAGATAGGCGCTGTTCATCCACGCATCCCCGGAGTTGAAGTCCATGAGGACGACCGCTCCTTCCACAGCCTTTCCATCCAGGTTGACGTACGTCCCATCCCCACCGTCGATTAACTGACCTGAAAACCCTCCTTCGGGCAGAGTCGAGGTGCGTATCAAGTTGGGCCAGATGCCGTGCAGCGGCAGCCGCTGGCCGCTGGCCGACAGTTCCAAGAAGCCGCCTTCCTCCTCGATCGGAATGGAGATATCATATTCGTGCACAGTGATATCATCCAGACCGATATCCCGGAAAGTTTTCTGGATATAGTGCGCACCCTTTTCCGCACCCTGATATCCCGCCACTCGGGAACCCTGTTCGGTGAAATAAGTCAGGGTTTCCTCCACTCGTTCGACAGGTACTGCACGACTCAGTTTGACGAAATCCACCTCGGCCACGGCCGGCGGGACGTGCAAACAGCCCAGCAGACAGCCCAGCAGGAAAGCGATCTTGCCCTTGGACATAGAAATACCCCTCGCAATAGAGCGCTTAGATCCAGAACACCACATTATCCGTCATTCCAGTGAAATAATCGATGATGAGCCAAAATCCGGAGATCGAGAATTGACCCAAAACTCTCCTAATAAAGGACATTTTTCCCATGGCGACAAGGGCGAGTGCTCAGAACCTTTCTGCACTCCTGTAAGGGGCCGTTTCATCCCCTTGGCTCTTTTGGGGGATACTCTTCCATCTCTATTTTTTTGCAAATCCAAAAGCCCAGCAATCCGATCAACCCGCCGCTAAAAAGCCCGCTGAGCAGGGATAGGGGCAACAGGGATAACAGCCCGATATGGCCTACGTAGAACTGGGCAATGAGGAGTTGCGCCAACTGATGGGTGGATGCTCCCAAAATGCTCAGGCCAATGGGGCTGAACCTCCCTCCGGCAACCCGCCGAGAAACTGCCATGACTAGCAGACTTGCCCATCCCGCCCCCGCACCAATTACAAATGCAGGCCCCCCCAAACTCCCACTCAACAACCCCCCGAGCAGTAGCTTCACACCACTAACTCCAAAAGCAGCCCCCACTCCGTGGATCAACAGGGTGACCAGCACCGGCAAATTGCCCAATCCCAGCTTCATCCAGGGAAGGGGCCGGGGAGCCAGCCCTTCCAATACGAAGAGAATCACCGCCGCACTACTCAGCAGCCCGATACGAGCGACCTCTCTGGCGCTCATACCTTTCATTGGCCGACCTATATTCTTCATCGGCTAATCGCGTCCATACCGGTCTCCCCGGTGCTCCCCACGATTCTGAGAATGAGTCGATTGGGCACGCACGCAACCGTTTCTCCCTGTCTTCGCACCCACCCCTGACGCACACAGATCCCATGTGGACAGGGGGCGCTGAAAAAGCGCGCGCCCCCCGGGCCTATCTCCACTTCGCTGATTCCCAAGCCCCCCTCAATGCTCACTTTGAGAGGTGGACCAAGAGGGAAACGTCCCTTTTCCTCTCCATCCATTTCTACGACTACTTCCGCTCCCACCTGGCTCCCCAACTGCTGGTGCAAGAAAGACCCCGCCGTGCCGAGGCCCAGTAGACAAATCAGAACCAGATCCGCCCGGGTCAGAACCTGCCACAGCCGGGCCATCTCCCCCGGGGCGAGCCGGCCAGTCATTGCTTCCCTCCCCTTTTTCGCGTCTGCCAATTTTTGGAAAAATGATATTGCTGTTGCAGACCCCTCGTATCGTTCTATCTCAAACAAAGTCCGATACTTATTTGACATTATCTCCCAACTTTGCTACACTTTTTTCACTCATTATCAACAGGATTCTGGAGACCCAAGCCACCGATCTGCCCGAGGAGACCACCTTGGCCAAAGATCTCGACGAGACGATTCACGACCATCTCAAATATGTAGACGGTCTGGATGACATTCTGGGCAAGTTTTACTATCTTAGTGATCCCGGCGAGTTGAAGCAAGGAATCGAGCACTGGCTGGTCCACACTTCCGAAGGCCGTGCCTGGCTCGATAGCCTGGGCTTCATCAATAAGGAAGCGATGATCAAAGTCATCGAGCAAATAGAGACCAACCTCGAGGAATCCAACCGGGAACTGGTGACCAAGATTCAGATGCTCCGATCTTACGTCGATTCCAAAGGCAATGTTCCCAAGGAGCCCCTCTAAAACCGAAGACTGCCAGGACGAAAGCCGCCTGAAGATGGAAAGAGGCTCGTAAAATTTATTGACTTGTCTTCCCCAATATCCATATTATTAGCAGCACTGGGTGCCGTAAGCCCCGATCTCTTGCTCTTTGCCCGAATCGCCAGTTCGACCGCACTTCACCCGCTCTGAACCCTGTTTTTCGAAAGTGGGCAGCGATATGCATTGGTGGATTATCACCGTGGTTTGCATCTGTGGAGCCCTGCTCATTCAGTATTTGTGTTCCAGCAAATTGCTGCGCATGAAGCAGTCAATCTCCATTAAGACTATGGCGTTGCGCGATGCGCGCGAGGAAGGCCAGCGGCTCGACGAACAGGAGACTGAGCTCAAGAATCAACAGGTCAGCCTGACCCATAGTATCCAGCGGCTGCGCACCGACATCAAACGTCTCCGCGAACAGCTCGATGCCAACAATCTTTCGATGCCGGAACCCGATTTTCCCCTCGAAGCCGAGGAAGATTCCGATCAGGGGGAGTAGGAAGCGATTCCGCTCCCCTTTTCTATCCCATTCCAAGCCCCTCCGCCCTTTTTCTCGATTCGTTCCGCTCGCGCTTTTTGTGGATATGACCTCTCTTCGCTCTACGCCGCCGATAGCGATTCTATGATGGCCGACTCTACCTCTGACTCCCCCCCAATATCCAATTTGGTTCCGGCCCCGCCTTCCCCAAACGATCAGAACGCAGCCGACGAGGCAGTGATTTCCGCCCATCCCCCCCTCTCCAATGACCTGGATGCCATTCTGGAACAGGCCAGGGATCATCTTCAGCTCCAGATGCTGCTCATCGAAGTCGCCTCCTGCGATGATCAGGCGGACTTCGAGTTGATCTCCAGAGCCTATCACTTCGCCCGCAGCCACCACGAAGGCCAGTTGCGCAAATCCGGTCATCCCTTCTTGCAACACTGCGTCGAGGTAGCCCGTCTGCTCGCCCAACTGCGTATGGACGACGCCACAGTCGCAGCCGGCCTACTGCACGATGTCCTGGAAGATACCCCCGCCACTTTTGCCCAGGTGAGCGAGCAATTTGGAGAGGCGATTGCCGCTCTGATTGACGGCGTCACCAAAATCGACCGCTTCACCTTCGAGAGCCGCGAAGCACGCCAGGCCGAGACCTATCGCAAGATGCTGCTCTCCATGGTCCACGACATCCGGATCATCCTCATCAAGCTCGTCGACCGCCTGCACAACATGCGCACGTTGGAATATGTCGATTCCGATTCGCAACAGCGCGTTGCGCGCGAAACCCTGGAAGTCTACTCTCCCCTCGCCCATCGCTTCGGCCTAGCTCGCATCCGTTGGGAGTTAGAAGATCGCAGCCTCAAATATTTGGATGCTGAAACCTATGGGGAGATTCGCGAAAAAGTCGCCATGACCCGGCGCGAACGCGAGGACTACATAGAGGAGTTCAAAGCACCGATCCAGGAAGAACTGACCCTCAGCGGCATCGAGGCCGAAATCGCCGGACGCCCCAAAAACTTCTACAGCATCTACAACAAAATGAAAACTCGGGGCAAACCGTTCGAGGATATTTACGATCTGCTGGCTATCCGCATAGTCACCAGCACCGTGCGCGAATGCTACCACATCCTCGGTCTGGTGCACAGCATCTATCATCCGATACCCGAGCGGATCAAGGATTACATCTACACCCCCAAAAGCAATATGTACCAGTCCCTGCACACTTCGGTGATCGGGCCTCAGGGGCGACCCGTCGAAATTCAGATCCGCACCAAAGAGATGCACCATACCGCCGAAATAGGCATCGCCGCCCACTGGCGCTACAAGGCGGGAGATGGCATCGCCGGCGATTTCGATCATCACATGTCCTGGCTCCGCCAGGTGCTGGACTGGCAACAGGAGGCCACCGATCCGGCCGAATTCATGGAGAATCTGAAGATCGAGCTCTTTCAAGACGAGATCTTCGTCTTCACCCCCAAGGGAGATCTCCATCAGCTGCCCAAGGGCGCTACGCCGATCGACTTCGCCTTCACCGTCCACACCGACGTTGGTCGGCGTTGCCTGGCGGCCAAAGTCAACGGGCAGATCGTGCCGCTCAACACCGAGTTGAAGAGTGGTGATACCATCCAGATCATCACCTCTCCCAATCAGAAACCCAACCAATCCTGGCTGGAGTTCGTCCAGACGACCAAAGCGCGCCAACGGATTAGGCGGTGGCTCAAGGAAGAACAGCACTCCCGCAGCGTGCAGTTGGGCCAGGAGATGCTCGAACGGGAGTTGAAGCGCTACCGCAATGCGACCCCTGCCGAGAGTCTGGAAGATGCCGCTGGAGGGTTTAATCTGGGAGGCGTCGAACAGCTCTACGCGGCCATCGGCAGCGGCGACCTGTCCGTCGGCCGCGTCATCGGCAAACTCTTTCCCCATCGCCAGCGCCCAAAAACCCGTACCAAGCTGCAGGACAAACGCGGCATCCGCATCCAGGGCATGAACGACCTGATGATCTCCTTTGGCAAGTGCTGCAGCCCTATCCCCGGAGACCCGGTCATCGGTCTCATCACGCGGGGGCGCGGCATTACCGTCCACCGCACCGATTGCCCCAATATCGGTGACATCAGCGACGACCCGGAGCGCCTGCTGGCAGTTGAATGGAATCCGGAGGAGGAACAGGCCTTCACCGTGCAGCTGCGCACCCGCAGCCACGACCGCAAATACCTGCTCACGGAGATTTCCAAGGCAATCAGCGACACCGGAATCAATATTCGCAGATCTTCCACGCAGACGATAGGCGGGCTGGCTGTGCAGGACTTCTGGATCGACGTGAAGGATACCCGACAGCTGCGGATCATTCTCAAGAAGATTCGCCACGTCGATGGCGTCATCGAAGTGCGCCGCGTCGATGAACCGAGTCAAACGCTGGAACTGCCGGTCGCGGAGGGACAGCAAAACACCCATTGATTTGCGGATGGTCAAAACGCCGCTCCACGAGCCGCGATGAATTCAAAAAGCGCCGGGTGTACCCATAGCGCGTGCCATGGGTACACCCGGCGCTTTCGTTCTCCCTCGCACTACTCCGTGCTCAGCTACGAGCGCTCTCTTCCAGAACCCCTCTCAGCTTGTCTATTATCGACTGTTCTTCGGGGTTCCCGACCTGCCCTCCTCCGTAGTGCCCACTCACCTGATCTTCCGCCCAGCCGAATACGATCTGCGCCTGAAGCCGGCTCATCCGCAGCGCTTCTTCGCTTTCCAGCGCCCGTCGGAGCTTTTTGAGCACCCGCTCTTCATCCGGCCAGAACGCCTTCTGCTTCCAGCCGATGACGAACTCGATTTCCCTGCGGGTCAACGGAATGTCCATGGGTCAATGCCCCTCATTGACATGGTGAAAGACCTGATCTATATTGCGATTTCCAGCGCCAAAGAAGCAGATCGTTACATATGAAATATCCCTTTTGGCGCTCGAATGCAGTGATCGAGATCACACTCACCTATTCTTCCAGAAACGGGGAGTTCCCTTCTCTCCCCTTACAGAAAGCCATGCAATCCCTATGAATGCCTCTCTCAACGACCTTTTTCGTCCCGACATCGCCAGCATGCAGGGGTACGTTCCGGGAGAACAACCCGGCGAGGGCGGCTACATCAAACTCAATACCAACGAAAACCCCTATCCTCCCTCTCCCCTCGTTCTCGAGCGCCTGCACGCCGCCTGCAATACCGACCTGCGTCTCTATCCCGATCCAAACGCCTGGGCGGTACGGAACAAGCTCTCCAAACTGTTCGCCGTTGCCCCCGAACAGACCATCGTCGGCAACGGCTCCGACGAACTGCTCAACATCATCCTGCGCAGCTTCGTCGACCCCGGCCAGAAAGTCGTCTATCCTCACCCCACCTATAGCTACTACCAGCAGTTGATTCAGATCCAGGGTGGAAAACAGGTCCTGGTCGATTTTCCCGACGACTTCTCCCTCCCCGACGACCTGGCCGTTGCCGGAGCCAGGTTGACCCTTCTGGTCAACCCCAACGCCCCCTCCGGCACCCTGCTCCCCATCGAACAGGTCGCCGACCTGGCCAACCGCGTGGACGGGATTCTCGTCGTCGACGAAGCCTACGTAGACTTCTCCGAGGGAGGCTGCATCCAGCTGCTCGATCGGCATCCCAATATCATCGTCATCCGCACCATGTCCAAATCTTTCTCGCTGGCCGGCATGCGCATTGGCTTCGGCGTGGCCGCTCCCGAACTGATCGCTGGTATGTGGAAAGTCAAGGACCACTACAACGTCAACCGCCTGAGCCTGGTGGCGGCCGAGGCGGCCCTCGACGATGTCGAAACGATGCGGACCCAGGCGAAGCGCATCTGCCAAACCCGGGAACAACTCACCCTCCAGCTCCGCGAACTGGGCTTAACCGTATGGGATTCCTCGGCCAATTTCGTTCTGGCACGCCTTTCATCGCCGCCGGCAGCCGATCTGTACGCCGAACTCAAACGTCGCCACATTCTCGTTCGCTACTTCGACCAACCCCGCCTGAATGACTGTCTGCGCATCACCGTGGGAACCGACGAGGAAACCGCCGCTCTGATGAGGGCGCTACGAGAGTTGCTCGAGAGCTGAACCCCTACGATCGCTGCTTGTGACGGAGAATTCGGCCCATCAGTTCCACTTCCGCCACTCCCAATTGCAGCCGACGGGCAACCTCTCCCGCGGCCTGGCCCTGGGCGAGGAGTTTCCAGGCCCGGTCGTAGCGATCTTCCAACTCTCCCACCTGCTGCTCTCCGTTCTCCTCCCGAAGCTCCTCCTCCCTTGCGTCCCTGCCTACCTTCGCTTCCAGTAGCAGACAGGCGGACTGCAAACGACGACTTACCTGCTCGAATTGCTCCTGTTTCGCTTTCAAATCCTCAAGGCACCGGGTGATCTCTTCCCGCTCCGCCTTCATCCAGGACCGCATCCATATCCCCCATCCTCCTGCGATGCACAAAAAAAGGACATCGATGAGCAGCAATTGCCAGGTATCGCTAGTCATCACCCTCTTTTTCCTCTCCCTGCTGCGGTTCGAGCGGCAGGCGTATGATAAACGTCGCCCCTTGTCCAGGTTCGCTTTCTACGGTGATGGTCCCCTGGTGCACTTCGATAATTCCATAACTGACAGCCAATCCCAACCCCGTGCCGCCCTCGTCGGCCCGAGTGGTGTAGAACGGCTCGAATATGCGCTCCAGATGTTCGGCTTCGATACCCACCCCGCTATCGGCAAAGCGGATCTCCACCCGCTCATTATCTCTGCGAACAGTGATGGTGAGTTTTCCTCCACCCGGCATGGCGTTCTGCGCGTTGAGGATCAGATTGATGAAGACCTGCTCCAACTCACCGACGTTGCCGGTCAGTTCCGGAATGCCCTCCTCGCATTCGAGATCGGTCTCGATCATACGCCCTTCGAGTTGATGGGCGACCAGCGCGAAGGCCTGCCGCAGCGAATGGCCGATGTCGAATGAAACCCAGTCTTCGTCGCGACCGTGGTGGCCAGCGAACCCCAGCAGTGCCCGAATGATCCGAGAGATCCGCTTGACGTTGTCCTCGATCAGCTGTAGCCCATCGACCACCTTGCCGGCAGACCGATTTTGCAGCTTCATCAACTGCACCCGGCTGAGGATGATCTGCAGCGGGTTGTTCACTTCGTGCGCAACCCCCCCGGCCAGTTCGCCGATGGCGGCCAGTTTGGAGGAAAGCAGAATCTGACTTTGGGAATCTTTGAGCTGTTCGAGGGCTTTTTCTAGGTCGCTGTACAGACGGGCGTTGTCGATGGCGATGGCCGTCTGGTTGGCCAACACGCCCAGCAGGTCGATTTCACCGGCGGTGAAATCGTCCTTTGGTTTGGGGCAGTAGAGGGAATAAATTCCGAGTTGTTTGCTGCGTACGAGCAGAGGAATAATTACGAAGCTGTGCTCTGCAATGTCGGGCTGAGCCACCGTCTCCATATCTTCGATGACTACGGGATGTCCTTCGCGCATGACCCAGTCGATAATGCCATCTTCCCACTGGGTCTGCACCTGCCCCGACAGTTGCTCGCTTCCGCGCAGACTCACCGCGTGCAACTCGTCGTGTTCCTGATCCAACAAAAAGACGCCACAACTCTCGTAATCGACGAAGCGCTGCGACAGATCCATCAGCGCCGCAAGGATGTCCTCGATATCGAAACTGGAACTTATAGTCTCGGAGATTTCGCTCAGATTGAGCAGTTCGTCCATGGAAGCACGCAGCTCGACGTACTCCTGGTGCTCGTGTCTGAGTCGTTCCTGCAGATGGCGATTTTCCTCTTCGACGCTGCGGCGCTGCACGGCGCTTTCCTTGAGCGCCTCGGCGAGCGTGTCGACGTGAATACCGAGTTCCCAGGCAGTCTCAACCGCAGCATCCCCACGCAGCTGCTCCAGAAGCTCCCTGATTCGCTCCAGGGGCAATTCCTGAACTAAGAGGGAATCGTCGAAGTCCGCCCTTTCCATCTACCGCACTCCCGATGAACCACACCGCACCGGATATTCGTCCACCCCTTTCCTGCCACCATATGCCGACATTTGCGACTCCCCCAGAGCAGCCTTATGCAGCCTCGTTCTCCTCCTCGTCCTCCCCTCCTCCCTCTTCCTCTTCCTCGCCGCGCACGATGCTGGTGAAGGCGTCGGCTTTTTCCATCTCCTGTTGCAGCAATTCCCCGTACCCCCATATCCGCTTCATCGCCGCTCGGGGTTCCTCGTGGATGCCGAACGTCCGCAGGGCAGCGGGGTCCAGGGTCGGAAAGCGGCGCCCACCACCGTCCCCGATCCGCTCTCGACGACAGAGAAAATCGGCGAGATGGATCAACGAAGGCAACTCCGCTCCACGTTCCAAACGCCCGGGAGCGTGATGAAAGGAGATCGTCTCTACCAGCTGGCTGGGCAGATTCCACTTCTCCGCCAACCAGCTGCCGATCTCGGCGTGCGTGACGCCCAAAACCATCTCTTCCGCTTTGCCGATGTAGACATCCTGCTCGAGCACAATCTGCATGATCTCGGTAAATTCGTTCGGGAAGTACTGACTGAGAATCAGCTTGCCGATATCGTGCAAAATGCCGGCGGCGAAAGCCTCTCCCTGGACTCGATAGCGCAATTTACCAGCCAGCACACGAGCCGCCACCCCGCAGGCGATGGAGTGTTCCCAAAACTTCTGTCGATCGAATGAAGAGTCCTCACTGCCACTGGCAAAGCGCTCGAGCACCGATACGCTCAGACCCAGGCTTTTGACGGTTTCAAAACCCAGGACGACGATGGCGTGATTGACCGTCGAAATCTCTCGCGGAAATCCGTAGAAGGCGGAATTGGCCAGTTTGAGTATCTTGGCAGTGAGCGCCTGATCCGTGGAGATCAGGCGGGCGACGTCCCGCGCCGAAGTCTTCGGGTTGTCGATCAGACCGATCATCTGCGTTATCACCGTCGGCAGCGTCGGCAGCCCAATGATACTCTGCGTTATCTTTTTTAACCGCTGTTGTTTCTGCTCATCCACAGTAGCTACCTCTTGTGCCGAGCCCCCATAAAAAGCGTCCGCTCCCACCGCAACAGTGGTGGGAGCAACAGGGCCCAACGCGGCAAAAATGAAAACGTATCAGGCGACGATATCGATGTGGGAAGAATCTCCCTCTTCATCGACCGCAACCTCCTTCTCCTCTTCGACTTCATCCTCGGCTTGTCGCGAAGAATTCTGCCGGCGCGGCTGATCCTTTTCGTCATCGGGATGCAGTTCCACCCGATCCGCCTCTTCGGACGGCAGCGGTCGCCCCTGATCGACGAGTTGCTGTTCGGCCAGTTCCCTGGTGACCTGGCGGTGGGCCATTTCGGGCGTGATTTGCTGGATCTGCTGAGTGCGGCTGGCGAGGGGCGCCTTGGAAAGATTGTCCTGTAGATCGATTGGCCTGACCATAACGCATACCACCTTCGGCGCTATAGATCTTCAGATAATTGAATTCTGCCGAAATCTCTACGCCATGAATCGCTTGCGGAGTTTTGCCCTCAGGCCCAGCACCGCCTTGGTGTGCAATTGAGAAACGCGCGACTCCGACAGTTCCAGGACCTGGCCAATTTCCTTGAGCGTGAGTTCTTCATAATAGTAGAGGGCAACGACCAGGCGCTCTTGCTCGGTCAATTCACCCAGGGAGTCGGCCAGTAGATCGCGCATCTCCTCGCGCTCCAGGTTGACCAACGCACTGGGTTGATCGTGGGAGCGCAGCGTGTCGACCAGCGGTACCGGCTTGTCGTCGTCATCTCCGTAGGTCAACTCGTCCAACGACAGCAAAGATGCAGAGCTGACGTCGTCTATCATATGATAGTACTCGCTCAGTTCTACTCCCAGCCCTGCCGCCAGTTCCCCTTCATTTGGAGATCGCCCCAGTGCGTTCTCCAACTTCGAGATCGCCCGTTCGATTTCGCGGGAGCGGGCTCGCGTCGAGCGCGGCACCCAATCCATCCCCCGCAGTTCATCGAGGATGGACCCGCGAATGCGCAGCGAAGCATACGTCTCGAATTTAACCCCCTTCTCAACGTCGAAATTGTGATACGCCTCGATCAGTCCCACCACTCCGGCATTGATCAGGTCGTCCATCTCTACGGATCGGGGTAGACCGATGGCCAATCGACCGGCGATATATTTGACAAGAGGAAGATAATCGACAAGCTGGTCCTCGCGCTCGGCGGCAGCTTGTGGCTGCTGTTTATGTCTGCCGTACTGCTGACTCGCTTTGCGTGCTGTGGTCTTGTTGCCACTCATGCCGTTCTTTAGCCTCGGTGTCGGATCGAAGGTGAGATCATCAGATATTTTTCAGTCGGCACGTTTCGACCAGTTCCTCTGCTGCAAAGCCCGGGCAAATAACCCGGTGCGACCCAATTCAGAAATGCTCTCGCGTTCCAAAAGCGCACCAGCCACCTCGCCGATCCCCTCGGCTGCTGGTGTGGGCGGGGAAGCAAGTACGAAGGGAATCTGGCGCTTGACAGCTTCGCGTACATAACGATCTAAAGGAATATAACCCCGATTGTCAATCTCCGCCCCTAGAAAACGCAGGGCCATCTCCTGGAATTTCTCGTGCAAATCGGTCGCTTCAGCCGCCGAATCGGCCATATTGACAAGCAACCCCAACGCCAGATCTCCTCCCCTCTGCCGCAGCACTTTTAACGTTGCATAGGCATCGGCAATGGCAGTGGGCTCAGGGGTGACTATCAGCAATGCCTCGGCGGCGGCGGCGACAAAATCGACGCTTTTGGCGGCGATTCCCGCTCCCGTATCGACCAGAACGAAATCGAATCCCGTCTCGAATTCCCTCAGTTCTGAGCCGATCTCAGCGTCTATCTCGGCCTCATCCCAAAAAGCCACGTTCATATCCGAAGCAGCGGGTAGCAGAACGATCCCCTCCGGCCCGGGCACGACCGCCTCTTCGACTCGACAGCGGCCGGCGAGTACGTCTTCGAGTGTGTATTCCGAACTGGCTCCCAGCAGAACGGCTGAATTCCCCAGCCCCAGATCTGCATCGACCAGCAGTACCCGACGCCCGGCGCGAGCCAGCGTCACTGCCAGATTGAGCGCGATGACGCTCTTTCCCACTCCCCCTTTGCCGCTGGTGATCGCCAGCGCGTGTGCCGCTGCCATCTGCTAATGCCCTTTCTTTCCAGATGCGATGGAAACTCCCATCATCTTGCTCACCAGCCGGCTCAGATTGCCGGCTTCGATCTCCCCGGGTACCCCCGGTCCCACCGTGAAGTAGGAGGTGGCGATCTGACTTGCCGCAGCAGCACTCAGTACTCCTCCGGCACGCCCCACCTCGTCCATCTTGGTAAATAAAAGCCGACGCTCAGCAAAGATCTCGCTTGCTTCGATCTGATCCAGCATATGGTCGAGACTGCTCTTGGCATCGATAACTATCTGCACTTCGTCCACCCCGGCTACTTCGAAGAGACGACGCTGTCGCTCACATCCCCGCTGATCGAGAGGGCCGCATCCGGCCGGATCGATCAGAATCAGCTGTGCCTGAGCATGCCGTTCTATAATAGGACCGATCTCCTCCTCCTCATAGGCCACTTCGAGGGAAATACCGATAGCCTGGGCAAAAGCCCGGGCCTGATCGAGGGCTCCAACCCGTCTATCGTCGGCGCTGATCAGAACGATGCGATAATCCCCCTTCATGGCAAAACCGGCGGCGATCTTGGCGGCGGCCGTGCTTTTTCCCGCTCCCGCCGCGCCAAAAAAACCGATCACCTTGCGACGTCGTCCGACCTTGATATCTCGACATCTCGGCATCCGCTTGATGAGCGAACTAGCCGCTCGCTCTCCCACCCTGACGCGATCCTCGAGCGCCTTGCCTCCCATCTCTTCAAAGAGCTGCTGCACCAGTTCCTCGATGAGAGTGCGCCCCAATCCGACATTCTCCATCCGTTCGGCCAGGCGTCCAAGCGCCGCGGGGAGGACTACCCCATTCCGGCCCTGTCGCTCCATGCGGGAGACGGCCTTCTGCAGTTTCCCGAGTTCCTCGAACAGCTTGCCCACATCTACGCCACCGACATCATCTCGAGATGATTCTGTCGCTTCCCTCGAGGCGGGCGGAGGAGATGCAATAGTTGGAGGAACCTCAATCTGCCTGGGCTCGGGAGACGGCTCTGCTGCAAAATGCAGCTGCGGTCGGTCTCGCTGTCCAGACTGCGATGCGTATTTCTGCACGGCCACAGACGGGATCTCAGGTCGCCCTCCACTGCCACCCGGCTCCGATTCCGAAGTTCGCGCTCCGATCGGCGTCGCGCCAGACTCCCCCTGGGCAACCGCCTCATCGAACGCCGCCGTTACCTCAACGCGTGCCTCGTCATCCGGATTGAAGCGGTTATTTTTGCGGATCTGCCGGGTGCTCAGAATGACGGCGTTAGCGCCCAGATCATCTCGTACTTGTTGCAGGGCTTCCGGCATATTCCGCGCTACGTACTTCCTGATTTTCATAGCTCAGCGCAATGTTACCTACCGAAGCGACTTCGACTTCGGGTGCGATCTCGTTGTACGAGAGCACGTGTAAACTGGGAAAATTCGCCGCCGTCAATTTACGGAAGGCGAGACGAATGTGAGGGGCTGCCAGCACCACTGGCTGCTGGCCGTTGGCCATCATCTGGTCGATGAGCCCTGCCATCTGCTGAAACAAATCGGCGGCCATATCCGGAGCCAGCGCCACGGCAATACCCGCCGGCGTGCTCTGCACCGCCTCTTTGATCAGCTCTTCTACCATGCCATCCACGGTCAGCACGGAGATCCCGCCTTCCGGTGACTCTCTGAGCAGCATGTTGCAAATCTGCCGACGCAGAGCGGTGCGCACGTATTCACTGAGCACCTCGATATCGTCGATGTGACCGTAGTCTGCCAGGGTTTCGAGGATGCTGCGCAGATCGCGAATCGGCACCCGTTCGATCAGCAAGTTCTGCAAAACGCGCTGCAGTGTGCCAATGGAAACAGGATCCGGTATCAGCTCTTCGACCACGGCCGGATAGACATTCTTGAGTTCATCTATCAGATGCTGCGTTTCCTGACGCCCCAGGAGTTCGTGCGCATGGTTGTTGATGATTTCGGTCAAATGCGTGGCGAGCACTTCGACCGGCTCGACCACGTTGTACCCGAGTAATTCCGCCTTTTCGCGCAGACTGGGCGAAATCCAGCGCGCCGGCAGACCGAAAACCGGATCTATTGCCTCAATCCCTTCAATCGGCTCCTCCGCATATCCCGGATCGATTGCCAGCAGATTCTTGGCCTGCAATTCTCCCCGAGCTACCGGGTTGCCCTTGACACGGATCTGGTATTCGTTCGGCTTGAGTTCGGTACTGTCGCGCACACGCACAGGCGGTGCGATAAAGCCCATCTCCATAGCCGCAAGCTTGCGAATCTGGACGATTCGCTCGATCAGATCTCCTCCCTGATTGGCATCCACCAGGGGAACCAGTTGGTAACCGACTTGAGCTTCGAGCTGATCGACGCGCAGATAGTCTTCGGGGCGCTCCTCGGGCCGAGTCTCCTCTTCTTGCGCCACTACCTCCTCAGCTTTTCGCTGATTGTTGCGACGACGTACCAAAAGCGCAATGCCTACAAACGTGCTGCCGATGAGCATGAACGGCCAGGTCGGCAACCCCGGGGCCATACCCATCCCCATCAGCATGACACCGGCAATCAACCCGGCCTGCGGGCGGCCCGTCAGCTGTTTATTGATATCCTGGCCCATGTTTTCGTTGGTCGTCGCTCTCGTGACGATGATACCGGCTGCCGTAGAGGTGATCAGCGCTGGTATCTGGGTGACCAGCCCATCACCGACGGTCAACAGGGTGTAGGTCTGCAGTGACTCGGCCAGGCTCAGCCCGTGCTGCAGCACGCCGATGGCGAACCCTCCGATTATATTGATCAAGGTAATGAGGATACCGGCCACGGCATCACCGCGGACGAATTTGCTCGCACCATCCATCGCCCCATAAAAATCCGCCTCGCGAGTTATTTCCTCGCGCCGCCGCCGCGCCTCCTGCTCGTCGATGAGGCCGGCGTTCAGATCGGCATCGATCGCCATCTGCTTACCGGGCATGGCATCCAGTGTAAAGCGTGCGGCCACTTCCGCCACGCGACCCGAACCCTTGGTAATAACGACAAACTGGATGATGATGACGATAATGAAGATGACAAAACCGAGGACGTAGTTGCCGCGCACCACCACCTCGCCAAAGGCGGCGATCAGGCGACCGGCATCCGCCTCGCTCAGGATCAAACGGGTCGAAGCGACGTTCAGCGATAGACGGAACAGAGTCAGAACGAGGAGCAATCCGGGAAAGACCGACAGCTCCAGCGGAGCGGCGATATAGATGGTCAGCATCAGCACCAGCAGCGCCATGCTGATGTTGACCGTCAAAAAGAAATCCAGCAGATAAGTCGGCAACGGCACGATCATCACCCCTAGGATGGTGATCACGCCGACGGCGATAAGCACATCGGTGTGCTGTAATAAGAACTGGATCCACCTACGCAAGAGTCGCTACTCCTATCGATATACCCACAGTCATGCCAAAATTTGAGAATGCGGGAACTCGTCGCATCCGTTTAGTAGTCTGTCAACGCCAATTTCGGCCATCGGAAACCACGTAAAAATGTGAATTTACTGAACGATTCCGGTCGCAATTCTGGCAAGATTAATTTTGCCAGCACACTGGCATCACGCTCTCCGGCGCAGTTGGAAGACGAAGGCCAGCACTTGCGCCACGGCCTTGAAAAGTTCTTCGGGAATATCATCCCCAATGCGCACCGCCTTGAACAGAGCGCGGGCCAACGGCTTGTTCTCCACCAGCGGCACTCCGGCCTGACGGGCGAGCTCCTTTATCCTTTCGGCGATCAGGCGCTGTCCCTTGGCGACGACTCGAGGAGCCACCATGGCTTCCGGATCGTAGCACAGCGCCACGGCCACATGGGTCGGGTTGGTGACTACGACATCGGCCGTTCCCACATCGTCCATCATCCGCTGCTGCGCCATCTCGCGCTGGAGCGAACGAACGCGTGAACGGATGAGGGGATCCCCTTCCTGCTGCTTGAGTTCCTCCCGTACTTCCTGGCGGGTCATGCGCAAGTTCTTCTCGTAATCCCAGCGCTGGAAGGCGTAGTCGAGAATGGCCAAAATCAACAGCAACAGAGTTATGCGAAACGCCAACTTGAGGAAAATGCCGCCGCACAGGCTGAAAATCTGCCCCACTTCCATATCCATGAAGCTGACAATAAATTTTATATCTCCGTCGATCGTCAGATACGTCACATAGGCGACGATGGCGACCTTGAACAATCCCTTGGCAAGTTCGACCAGCCCCCGGCTTGAAAAGATGCGCTTGATCCCTTTTAAGGGACTCAGACGGTCGAATTTGGGCGTCAGTGGCTCTCCGGTAAAAAGAATCCCTACCTGAGCGAGGTTCACCGCCAGCGCCGCCGCCGCTATCAGCAAAATTATGGGAGCCACAATTCTGAAGTAATGGCTCGCCCAGGTCAGCGCGTAGAGTCGGAAGTTGAGTGGATCTATCTGAATAGTCAGCCCATTGGTGAAGAGATCGACCATGAAATTTCCCAATCGGTGGTACACGTGGGGCCCCATCGCCGACAGGACTAGCAGACCGGCCGCGAGGATGGCCACTGAGCTCAACTCAGTGCTGCGAGCAACCTGCCCTTTCTTGCGAGATTCCTCTCGCCGCTTGGGCGTCGCCTGCTCTGTCTTTTCTTGAAACGACTCTTCAGCCATCTCTCGACTCTTCCCCTAAAGGCACATCGACCGTTTCACAACAGCTGAGCAGGGGCGCCTGCTCTGTCTTTTCTTGAAACGATTCCTCGGCCATCTCTCGGTACTTCCCCTAAAAACACATCGACTGCGCCACTATCATGCGAAGAAATCAACCAGGGCCATGAGATCCCGCTGCAGCAGTTGCATTGCCTTGCTGAGCATGATCTGGAACAGCGGCAGCGAGGCGACCAGCACCGACATCCCCACCGCCAGTTGGACCGGGAAGCCGACAATAAAAACGTTCATCTGCGGCACGGTACGCGCCAGTACCCCCAGGGCGACCGAAATCGACAGGAGCGATATCAGAATCGGGGCACTGATTTTTATGGCGATCCCGAAGACCTGACTGGAGAGCGAGATGATCTTCTCGGCAATCGGTGCCTTGAATTCGACTCCGCCCAGCGGTACCGCGTCGAAGCTGCTGATCAATCCCTGCAGGATGAGATGGTGCCCATCGATCGAAAGAACGATCAGAACCGCCAGGATGTTGAGAAACTGGGCGATAATCGACACCTGGCCGTGAGACTGCGGATCGATGACATTGACGATACCAAACCCCATCTGCAGCCCGGCCAGCTGGCCGGCGAACTGGATACCGATAAACAGCAACAGCACGGTGAAACCCAGGACCATTCCCATAAGCGCTTCGCGCACCATCATGAAGGCGTATGGAAAGACTCCTTCCGGCACCTGCAACCCCTGATCGACCACCAGCGGAAAGACGACCAGAGAGATCATAAAAGCCATACCGATCTTTGCCCGGGCCAAATACAGACGGTGACCGAAAATCGGCGCCACAATCAGCAGCGCGCTGATTCTCAGCAGAACCAGCAGGAAGACATGAAACTGCTCCAGCCAGTATTCCACCACTTATCCTTCAGTTGACCAGCGTCGGGATACTGCTGAGCAGCCCGATGGTAAAATCGACAATGCGGCGGATCGACCAGGGCAACATCAGCGACAGTACGGCGGCCACGGCCAGAATCTTGGGAATGAAAATCAGGGTCATTTCGTGGATCTGGGTCACCGCTTGGAAGATGCTGACCGCCAGCCCCACGACCAGCGCTACAATCAGCATGGGGCCTGCTATGTAGAGCACCAGAACGAGCGTATCCTGTCCCAGTTTGACGACGTATTCAGGCGTCATGAAACACCTCGACTAGTGGAAGCTCTTGACCAGCGACTGGACGATCAAATTCCAGCCATCCACCAGGACGAAGAGCAGGATTTTAAATGGCAGGGAGACCATGATTGGAGGCAACATCATCATGCCCATCGACAGGAGAATGCTGGCCACGACCAGGTCGATGACCAGAAACGGGATGAAGAGGATAAAACCTATTTGGAAGGCTGTACGCAGTTCGCTGATGATGAAACTCGGAATCAACACCGAGTTGGGAATTTCGCTCCGGTTCCTCGGTTGATGCACTCGAGCCAATCTGATGAAGAGGGCCATATCTTTCTGGCGCGTCTGCTTCATCATGAACTCGCGCATCGGTTCCATCCCCTTATCGAGCGCTTCCTTGTAGGGAATCTGATCCTCGATGAGAGGCTGTATCGCCTCATTGTTGACCCTTTCCAGAACCGGTGCCATGATAAAAAAAGTCAGAAAGAGGGAGAGTCCAATGAGTAATTGATTGGGTGGCATCTGCTGTGTGCCGATGGCCGTGCGCAAAAAGGAGAGAACTACTACGATGCGCGTGAAGGAGGTCATCATGATGAGAATGGAAGGGGCCAGAGAGAGGATGGTCAGCATGAAGATGATCTGCAGTGAAACGGCCGCATCCCCTCCTCTCTTCGCCTCCTCGACCTGTAGGCTGATCTTGGGCAGCCCTTGAGCCGATGCCTCCCCGCTCCAGCAGCACAGCAGAAGCAACCCCAAAGCCAGAACCCCGCCCCAGGTTGCGTTCGGAATCCTAGCCTTCATGCCTTGCCTCCCTCGCTGCTGTGGCGTGATCTATCCTTCGCCTGTCCGAGCAGACTCCTGAACTGAGAGGAAAAAGCTCCGGAAATTGCCGGATCAGGAGGCAGTTCAAGTTCCCCCTCATCCCACTGGGTCAAGGTGCTTATGTGCTCTTCGGTGACTCCCAGAGCGAGAGCTTTGCCGCCGATCTCGACCAGGCAGACGAACTTCTTGGGACCCAGGTATACTCGCTCGGCAATGCGGATCATACCGCCAGTTCCCCCAAACTGCCGCCCCACAGCGGTCTTGCGCAGTAGATAGACCGCCCCCCAGGCCAGCAGTACCACCAATCCGAGCCCCAATCCCAGCCTGGCCATAACCGAAAAGTATGATGCCTCTATCTCTTCGGTTGCCAGCGACGACTCGCTCTCGACTGCCGTCTCTCCCCAATCGGCAATTTCCGGCGCTTCCGAGCCCTCTTCTGTTCTATCGCTCCTGTCGACAGCCAGTGTTTCCGGAGATGCCGGTGCTTCAATCCCCTGGCTCTCATCATCGGCGCAGATCCCCTGGGTGGGGGCCAGCGCCCAGAAAAGGACCGCAAACCCCAAAATCCACCCCATCCGGGGATTCTGCAGTCTATTTTTTTTCATTTAGATTTCCATCCGCATAACTCTCAAGTGATTACCCAGTTCGGAAATGAGCAACAAATATGCCACCCCTCAGAACAAAAAAAAGAGGAGGCTTATCCAGCCTCCTCTGACGAATCCAATCTGTTCAATTCAAAAAAAATTAATGGAAAAAAACCCTAAGGACGGCGACAATAGCCCGATCCCCTCCCATCCCTCTATCCAGAAGAACTGCCTCCTACGCCAGGTCCAGTTCCGGAGGGATGGAAAAAATGCCGCAGAACGCGGAAAAAAATGCCGCATCCTGAGAAAAAATTGCTGCACCGGGCTTACCGAATAGTATCCACTCTGCTCTATCTTAACATAAGTATCTATTTACATTTCGCTTACGCGAGAAACAAGCTCTGTGATGCGCACGCCGAAATTTTCCGAAACGGTTACGACTTCTCCACGGGCGAAGAGCTTGTTGTTGACCAGTATATCTACCGGATCCCCCACCTGCTTGTCCAGTTCCACGAGGGATTGCTCTCCCA
>Ga0233431_1002922_pt1 | contig 22103 bp, 27 predicted proteins | sample SI_118_April2016_FD_179867 | JGI IMG/M metagenome (GOLD analysis project Ga0233431, IMG submission 179867) | Seawater microbial communities from Saanich Inlet, British Columbia, Canada - SI_118_April2016_200_MG | ecosystem: Environmental > Aquatic > Marine > Inlet | place: Canada: British... | reverse complement strand
CAAACACATTACCATAGACTTCTTGGTCAGGATATTCTAACTTAATGTAGTCTTTGTTATCTGTGTCGTATGTAACTCTAGTACCGTAGTCAGTCATAGCCAACTCGATATCGTCTTCTTCCTCGTCTTCATCTTGGAATGCAGTTGCAGCCTCAGATGTTCCCCATCTAGTTATTGCTTCAGCCGTATAACCAGTCACAGTAGCTGTGTAGTTAACTTCCAGATCACCGCTATAGAAGAATCTAGGTTTAGAGAACTGTATATCATCGTCGTCAGGATCTTCTTCTACTATGAACTGAATAATGTTCAAAATAGCGTCTTCCTGATCTTCGCTCTCTTCTTCTAGCTCAACAGCAACTCTCAAGTCACCAAGTGCAGCTGTTGATTCAACATCTGTATATTCAGTAACGTTGTAGACTACATAAGGCAAGAATCTAATGGCCGCACCATATAGAGTTTCACCACCGTTTTCGAACATAGCATCTGTTTCGTCAAGATCAGCCAAATAGATCTCAGTTGCATTTAAGAAACTGTCATCTCCAGCCCAACCACCTACTCCAACTAATAGAGTTATTTGACCGATACCACCTAAATCAATTGTACCGGATACCTCTGGATGGTTCCAATCTTCGTCGTTGTACGTTTTACCGTATGTGATATCTCTGATATCAGTTTTGTTATCATTTGTATCAACATCAGCAATCTCTAGTAAGTGAATTTCCTCACCAGAAGTTACTACATACAACATAACACCTTCAACATCAGTGATTCCATTGGTGTAGTTAATCGAATCCACATCATAATAAAATGCATTCGCATAAGTACCTCTTGCAGCAGTAGTTGACAAATCGCCCCAACCATTAGCACCTGATGCAACTAAGTCAATATCGGGTCTAGGTTGCCAAGAAGTGTCTGTACCCCTAGCTACGTATGCATCAATCAGAGTTTCATCCATAAGGATTGGCTCATCGTCATCACTTCCTAAAATGACGTCATTGGTGTCATCATTAAAGTGGAACGGAATTTCAACTTGTCTTCCATCGTTGTTAACGAAAAGAACTTCTGCATCGTCGCCAGACGCTGTAGCTGTAATCTCTTCATAAACACCGCTCAAACCACCGTAAGATACTTGCCAGTTTCCTAAGATAGGATCTACCCAAGTTTCACCTTGTAGCAAATATACGTCATCTTCAGGTCTGTAAGTAAGGTTTATCTTACTAAACGTACTTGTAGATGCATGAGCAGTTGAAGTAAATGTTGCTTCAGAACCATCGATTTCAACACCGTCAATTTCGATTTCGTCGCCATCTTTTATAACGATTTTTGATGCACCAATGCTTAACTCACAAATATCTACGTCTTGTAGCTGTGCGTTAATTGCTTTTGCATCAGTTACAGCAATGCTTACACCGTTGATTGTTGCAGTATCTTTCTTATCGATCCACACTACGTCACCATCTACGCTAACACCACAAGCAATCTCATCTTCAGTATCTACATCAGATACATCAACAATAGTGATTTCGTGTTGTACGCCATCAACTGTTTTAGTGATTGTTTGATCTTGTGTTAACCAAATAACTGTGTCACCAGCAGTTAAAGTAAGCTCAGATACGTCTAAGTCAGTATTTGCTGCGCCAGTGAACTCAATATCAGTTATTGTGTAGTCGTTACCTTGTATTTCTATAACTGAACTTTCCCAGTCATCTGCTGCTAAAGCCTTAGTGAACGAATCGTACTCAACAGGGTCATCAAACTCTAGCTCATAAGTGTACATGTCGTACTTCTCATCGAACCATAGATAGTCTGTTGCTACAGGAGCACCATCGTTGTCATCTTGTACAAACTCAACTTTACCAGTGTTTGCTAAGAATTGTAGCTCTTGTGTGTAACTCTCATCATTGTCAGTTTCACCTTCAGTCTCGGAGTAAAGTGCTTCTCTAAGAACAGTTGGTAAATCTTGTTCATCCAAAGGAGTATCTTGTACATCGTTGATGAATTCAAATCGAGGGTTTAGCTCGTTGCTTCCTTCAACAATTCTTACACCTTCAGTGACTCTTGCCATAGGAGTCATACCTTCAGCTGCTACGCTGACTTCTTCTTTCATTTCATACTGAAGAGCTGCTGCAATATCGATTGCTCCAACTACATCTTCAGCTGCTGCGCCGTCACCAACTACAATGTAGCCGTTGAACAAACCAGTGTCTACAAATGGCTCTGGATAGTTAGCCAAATCTGCAGCCATTGCACCAAGAACAGTTGCTCCTAGCATAGTAGCTCCAACACCTAATGCAGCAATTTTTTTAATCGCTTTTTTTACTCTCATGCACATAACACCTCATGCATTATTTTTTTTAATATAGGGCTATTCACTTTGGGCTATTTTATTCACGTTATGATCCCTTTTGCAAGGGTTCGTAACCATAATATTGCCGCCATTTCAAGCAGCACAATACGGCCCTGCGTTCAAAGAGATAACTCTTCCAACGCAACAAGAATATTCGTCAAACACATATATAAATATATAGCGGTACAAAAGTGTATACTAACGAGCCAGTAAAGACCAAACAGGATTACAAGGCCATTAACCAGACCAGAAGAGAGAAAAACCATTTTAAACCTAAATAAACTAGATAAAAGAGTTTTAAAAAGAGATAGACAGAAATGGCCCGACAAAATTATAGAAAAAACAGCAAAAAAGAACAGAAATCAGCAAAAAACAAGAAAAAACAACAAAATGCGGGGGTAGGGATTTGAACCCTAGTAGGCACTAAGCCAACAGGTATCTTCAAGTCATAGACACGAAGTGTCTCATCATACCATGACATACCTAAGCCTGTCCCGTTTGACCGCTCCGGCACCCCCGCATTATAATTGAGGTAGAACAAAGAATCTGAGACCCCTATAAAAAGCTTTTGAATGGCTTCTAAGCCGTCTCAGAACATAGTAAGATTTAAATATGGAACCTAAATTCCAGGGGTAATAACTCGAATTTCAACGAACGAGGGGGTTCAAACAATGGAAGCCGCAAGACCTCTGGACATGCTTAATGCTGCCAGAAACAAAAAAATCATAATTGAACAGAAAAACGGTAGGCAATATACCGGAATATTGAAAGCATTCGATATCCACATAAACATCGTAATAACTGATGTTGAAGAGCTAGAGAATGGAGAAATCAAGCGAAAACTTGGAAACGCATTCATTAGAGGAGATACAATAACAATCATATCACCTGAGTAAAAATGACAAAAGGAACACCTTCTATGGGGAAGAAGTCGGGGAAGAAAACTCACATAATTTGTAGAAGGTGCGGTCAACACACATATCATTGCAGAAAGAAAAAATGTAGTAGCTGCGGATATGGCAACTCAAGTAAATTAAGATCATATAATTGGAGTAAGAAATAAGATGGCAACAACACAACACAGAGCAAAAAGAAAGAGTACTGGTGGAAGATATAAAGCAGCCAGAAGTAAAAGAAAATTTGAAATTGGAAGACTAGCCATCTTAACCAAGCTAGGTCTACAGAAAACAAAAACCGTAAAAACAAAAGGCGGAAATTCAAAATCAAAACTTGCATCTGGCGAGACAATTAACCTCGTTGGTAAGGATAATAAAATCGTTAAAGCAAAGATTCTAAACGTAACTGAGAACAAAGCAAACAGACACTTCGTAAGACGAAACATAATCACAAAAGGAACTGTCGTCGAAACAGACAAAGGACAAGCTAAAATAACATCTCGTCCAGGTCAAGAAGCTGTACTGAACGGCGTTCTCGTTTAATTTTTTATTCTATAAGCATTAATTATAAATAGAGTGATCTCTAAATAAATTGTATGGTGAATACTACTCAGAAAATATATGATATCCTACACACCAAGTACGATTCACAAAAATGGTGGCCAACCACTTTAACAGGAAATCTTCACCCAACATACCATGGGAAAAAGCATAACAAGGCACAACAATTTGAAATAATAGTAGGCGCACTTCTAACACAAAACACATCATGGAAAAATGTTGAAAAAGCAATATTCAACTTAAACAACAATAAACTTCTGTCAATCGATAAATTAAGAAAAACAAAACAAAACAAAATTGCAGAATCAATAAAACCTGCAGGCTACTTTAATCAAAAGTCAGAACGATTAAAAATTATTTCAGAGTATCTTTACAAAAAACCAATCAAAAAATTATTCTCACAACCAATCAATAAACTAAGGGAAGAATTACTCTCAATAAAAGGTATCGGACCCGAAACAGCAGACTCAATTATTTTATATTCGGCAAACAAAGCAATATTTGTAATTGATGCATACACTAAACGCATCTTTTCAAGAATAGGATTATGTAAAAAAGAGATAAAATATGAAGAATTACAGCAACAAATCACCAGAGAACTACCAAGAACAACAAAGCTTTTTAATGAGTACCACGCCTTACTAGTTGAACTTGCAAAGAGACACTGCAAAACCAAACCAGAATGTAATGAATGTCCTCTAAGCACAATATGCAAGAAGAAAATATGAAAAAATGAGTGAAGAAAAGAAAGAATACAAAGTAAAAGAGCTTAAAGTTGGAATGAACGACATAACAGTTGAAGTTGAAATTGATATGGTCGCACCCAGACAAAAATACTGGGAATACGGTGAAATGCCACGAATAACTACGATAGTAAAAGACGATAGTGGAGACATAAAATTAACTTTATTTGGTGAAGAAAACGTAAAAAAAGCCAAAGAAGGTTTAAAGTTAAGAATCATCGAAGGTTACGTTACAGAATTCAGAGATCAACTACAACTGAACACAAAAAAAGACAAGCCAGTTGAATGGCTTTAATTTTTTTTCTTATCCTTTTTCTCATCTTTCCAAAGAAAGACTAAACACAACGCACCAACCGTTATATAAATATCAGCAAAGTTAAAAACGGGCCAATAAATAAAGTCAAGGAAGTCGATAACATAGCCAAAGAAAACTCTATCGAATAAGTTGCCCAGTATACCTGCTAAAACTAAAACCACATAAATACTCAACTCGTTAGGAATTTTTTTGTAATAATAAAAAATAAATCCAACAGCCAACACACTAATCAATATAAGTAAAGCAGTTTTGCCGTAAAGAATACTAAATCCCGCGCCTAAATTCTCATGATAAGTTATAGAAAATAAATCTCCTAAAACTTTAATTTTATTTAACACAATATACTTAACATAAAGTTTTGAAAGAATATCTAACAAAAACAACAAAGGAGTAAAAATAAGAAAAACCTTATCTTTACCTAACTTAGCAAACCAATTCATATTACAAAAAAACAAAGAGAACTATAAAAATCTTACCACACATTTTTACGGCGACCGTGATCATTAGATCTGGCCATATCTTCAATGTTAATTAAACGCTGATTCATACTATCAATCGCAGCTTTCAAAGCATCAAGTTTACTAGAAATAACTTCAATGTCCTTAGAAACCATATAATCCGAAGATCCCGTGTGTGACGCGTGATGTTGCTGTTGAGCTTGAGGAGGACCAAATGTATCATGACTAGGATCATCAGGATGCAACTGAGGATGCGGATTTTGAGGCATAGCAGGAGATTGAGGAGCACCCATATGCGCACTAGGATCAGCGAAACCCATATCTTGACTTGAATTAGCTAAAGGATCTTGATGAGGCGCCGCCATACCAGGATGTGCAGGAGATTGAGGATTTGCACCAAGACTTTGCAAAGGGTCGGCAGCAGGATTTCCCATACCAGATGAATCTAATCCACCACCTAGACCACCCATATCAGGCATACTATTAAAACCGGAATCACCCATAGAACCAGAAGGAGAAGAACCAAGTCCACCCATGTCGGAATTAAAATCTAAACTATCATTCTTTTTCCAGAACATTAGTTTATCTCCAATTCCCATTCATGCACCCCTTTTTTCTACAACAGATATCGCCTGACGCACTATATTCTCAGGTAGATAGTCTACAAACTTAAACAAAAGTGTCTTTGGGTATATAATAATGTTACCTTTTTTTATCTCTAAAAGCATATTGGCACTAGATTCAGTACCTTTAGACAAAAATTCGTTTGAAAGCATTGCAAAAACTAATTGTTTAACATAAACATCGCTACCCAATTGATCTTTTATCGACAAATACATTCCTTCTTCATGAGTCAAATTACGACTTTTTATTATTCTATTCGCAACTAAATCTCTAGGAATCTTTGAACGCAGAAGAGTCAAAGCAAAAGATTTGTTAAAAGAGTAATCATCAAGAAAAATATCAAAAGTTACCATTTCATCAAAGACAGGCATAGAGAAAACTAAAGTTTTGTAATAATCTTCAGAAATATCATCTAAACCTTCATCACCGAATTTAAACATCTCAGCCATACTAGAAAAATCAGAATCATTAAAGTAAATTGCGGCATTACCTTGAGATGGATCAATTGCTAAAGCACTAATCAACTCACCATTTTCTGAAAGCAAAAATAAATTTTTAGATATAGGAAAATTTTCATTAAAATTTTTAACATCTTGCATTACAAACACAGACCCAACCAAAACTAAAACACCAATCACGGACATAAAATAGAAAAGAACTCTAGCAATTGGATGTTTTGAACGATAAATCCAAATATTTAGCGCAATAAATCCAAGAACAACAATAATCCACAATATTGACATCCATTCACCTCTAATAAATCAACAGTAGAAAACGTTTAAAAAACTTATGAAAAAAAGAAAAAATTAGTTAACAATCTCAAACACAGGAGCTCTGTTAACATTTTCAACAACGACTTTTACTTCTTGAGATACCGTATTTTGGCCATCAGATACGGTCACCACAACTTTATGAACACCTGCATCATCATAACCGGTTTCCTTAGTATCGCCAGTCATCCAACCAGAATAAGTAACAGTCATCTCCTCATTCTCAGGATCACTAATTTTAGGCATCAAAGTAACCGTATCACCTTCTTTCACAGTAATAGTTGAGATTTCTTCGATCATAGGCGCATCGTTTGCATTACCAACAGAAAGCTTAATGGTTTTTTCATCAGAAAGGTCACCATCGCTGACTGAAACAGTAAGATCATACACACCAGCATCTCCAGTTTCACTTTGCCAAACACCATTACTATTCAAAGGCAAACTAAAACTCAAAGTCAACTTATCACCATCAGGATCTAAAGCAACAGGTCTTAACTCTAACCTATCTCCTTCTTCCATTTGAATATCACTCATCTGCTTCAAAACTGGTGCTCTATTCACATCATTAACTACGACTTTAGCGTCCGTCTTAACAACATTCATACCATCACTAACAATAACAGTAACTTTATGCACACCTGCATCATTGAATCCAGTAGTATAACTGCTAGTTGTCATCCAACCAGAATAAGTCACAGTAATATCATCATTCTCAGGATCAGAGAAAACTGGAGTTATTTCTACCATTTCCCCTTCCTCAACAACTACATCCAAGATATCTTCTAGCACAGGCGGATGATTTAACGAATCCACAAGAATTCTAAATTTCTTTGAAACAGTTGCAGAACCATCATTTGCTTCCACATCAACTTCATACAATCCGGAATCTCCTTTACCAGTCTGCCATTCACCATTTTCATCTAAAGGAGGACCAAAAGTAAACTTTACTCTATCCCCATCAGGATCATCATAATTCAATTTAAGCCTAACTAATTCTCCTTCTTTAACAATTAAATCAGCATCAACCTTGTTATTAAGCGGATCTATCAACTCTAAATCTTCACTAAGACTATCTAATTCAGAAAGTTCATCATCAACTTCAATATCATTAATTAAATCAACTTGTTCAATATCATCAAGAACCACCATACCTGTTGGCCCACCATTTGCAAATCTCTCTCTAATTGTATTTTGGAATGAACAACCTACAAACATACTCAAAAAGAGCAACAATACTACAGAAAAAATAAGACCTCTTTTCATAAGCTCACCTCTATCTCCTAATTTTATTACTATTTCAAAATACTCACTAATTATTTATATCTTTCGGAAATGAAAAATTTTAGAAATCATTCAAATGCTTCTTTCAACTTCGAAAAAAAGCCTTTATTTGCCTGTATATCGTCGGCACTCTCTTTCGCATAATTCTGGAGCAACTGTTTTTGTGTTTTCGACAACGATTTTGGAATTTTAACATCAACCCTAACTTTCTGATCTCCAACACCAAATCCTCTCAAACTTTTGATACCCAATCCCTTTAATCTGAACATAGTTCCAGGTTGAGTTCCAGTAGGAATTTTCATTTTCGCTTTGCCTTCTAAAGTAGGAACTTCAATCTCATCACCAAGTGTTGCTTGAATAAAACTAATCGGAACATCGCTATAAAGATCCAATCCATCCCTTTGAAAGATCTTATGAGGTTTAACATGAATAAACACATACAGATCCCCTGACGGACCGCCTTTTTTACCAGCTTCGCCTTCTCCGGCCAGTCTCAACCTTGAACCAGCATCAACACCGGCAGGAATATCAACAGTCAACTTAGTTTGATCTAACACCACACCAGAACCATGACATTTACTACAAGGCTTAACAATTTTTTTACCTTCGCCACCACAAGTGGGACAAGCAGAAGCAGTTTGAAACACACCAAAAGGTGTTCTTTGAGATCTAGTTACTTGACCAGTACCGCCACAACCATCACAAGTCACAATATCAGAATCTGACTTCGCACCTTTACCATCACAAGTAGAACAAGTAGTTTCTTTTTCTAAAGAAAGACTTTTGCTCACACCAGAAGCTGCCACTTCTAACGTAATTTCAAGATCATATCTTAAATCTGAACCTCTTCGCGGACCATGAGCACCTCTACGTCTGCCCCCACCAAAGAACATATCAAATATATCTCCGAAATCAGAAAATCCTCCGAAGTTTGAGAAATCTGAGAAATCAAATCCCCCAGCCCCGCCTTGGAAACCAGAAAAATCAGCAGTACCATATTGATCATAGTGAGATCTTTTCTTATCATCACCTAAAACAGCTGCAGCTTCATTAATTTCTTTAAACTTATCAGAAGCATCCTCTTCTTTATTCAAATCAGGATGAAACTTTTTAGCCAATCGCTTATATGCCTTCTTAATCTCATCTTTAGAAGCTCCTTTACTCAATCCAAGAGTTTCATAATAATCTTTACCCATTTGCTAATCTCTCTCCAATCGCCTTTAACTCAGTCATCACTTCACTATTACTCTCAACTTCTCCAATCTTTTCACCTTCAGCAACATAGGATTCAATTACTTTCATTCCGTGTATAACACAAAAATCTTCTAAAACTTCAATTCCTTTTTTAGCAGACTGCTCCATCGCACCAACCATTACAACTGCGACTTTCTTTCCTTTCCATGCTTGAGATTCATATTGCGGATTAGATCTGTCAAAAAATACTTTCAAATTAGCAGTTACATTGTTAAAATAACAAGGAGAACCAATCAATAAAACGTCAGCATCCTTTATTTCGCCAACCAAGACATCCATATCATCAGAAATAATACATTTCTTAGTATCAGAACAAGATTGATCACCTTTACAAAGACCTAATTTTAGATCTTTCAAAGAAATAAGCTTAGTTTCTGCTCCAGATTCTTTTGCAGAATTCAATATAACATTAAGCATACTCTCAGTATTTCCTTCCCTTGGACTTCCGCTAATACTTAGAATTTTCATTTAGTTCAACTCCGAGATTAAATCTGTTTCAGTAATTCCCGCTTGATTCAAAACTTCAGCAAGGATTTCCTTATTAAACTCTAGCTTTTCGGCAAAGAAATCAGGTTTAGTTTCTTTTAACTTAGAACCTTCAAAACGAGATTCTAATCCAACCACTTCACACTTTTTTACTAAAGAATCCGCTGCAACAAGAATCTTCTGTTCAATAGTAGTAGGAGTCATCTCTTTATCATAAACATGACAAGCCACCACATCAGCCACATCATCATATCCTAGTTTTCTCAGAAAGACAGATCCTCTTTTCGCATGATTAAATCCATCATCTTCAACAGTATATCCTATATCTTGTAACAAAGCACCAGCAATAACAAGCTCTTTGTTAACTTGCACACCCGCAGACAACAACTTCTCAGCAAGAACTAAACTAACCTCAAAGAGTTTCTCAGTATGTTTAAGCAAATCTTCCTTCATGCTCTGCTTACCAAGCAAATCATAACATTCTTGTTCAGTTGGTATCATCATACACCTCGTAAAAAAACAAAAGTAAAGAAGAATTACTTCTTCTCATCTTTCTTTTCTTCTTTGAACTGAGCATCTACAACGTCTTCTTCCTTCTTTCCATCTTCAGAAGGAGTTTCTTTTTGTTTCTCTGCTTGCTCAGCAGCGGCTTTTTGATAAAGTTCAGTTGCAGCTTCTTGTGCAACTTTGTTAACTTCCTCAATTTTTGCTTTTAATGCAGCCACATCTTTCTGTTCAGGTTCTAAAAGCTTCTTAAGTTCATCAATTTTATCTTTGATTCCTTTAATTTTAGCTTCATCAACCTTACCTTCAAAATCTTTAAGAGTTTTTTCAGTACTATAAACTAAAGTGTCAGCTGTATTGAAGGTTTCAATCTCATCTTTACGCTTTTCATCCTCAGACGCATGAGCCTCAGCTTCTTTCTTCATTTTTTCTACTTCTTCTGAATTTAATTTAGTTGAAGCAGTTACAGTGATTTGCTGTTGCTTACCCGTACCAAGATCTTTAGCAGAAACATTCACAATACCGTTTGCATCAATATCGAATGTAACTTCAACTTGAGGAATACCTCTAGGTGCTGGAGGAATACCAACAAGATCAAAGTTTCCTAACTTCTTATTGTCGGCAGCCATTGCTCTTTCACCCTGCAAAACATGTATAGTTACAGCAGGTTGATTATCAGCAGCAGTTGAAAACACTTGAGATTTCTTTGTCGGAATAGTAGTGTTTCTTTCAATTAACTTAGTAAAGACTCCACCCAGAGTTTCAATTCCTAAAGATAGAGGAGTTACATCAAGCAAAAGAACATCTTTAACATCTCCTGCAAGTACACCGCCTTGAATTGCCGCACCAACTGATACACATTCCATAGGATCTACTCCTCGCTCAATCTTCTTACCAACTAAGCCTTCAACAAACTTTTGCACGATAGGCATTCTTGTAGGACCACCAACCATGATAACTTTGCTAACATCATTAAGTGAAACCTTTGCATCAGAAACAGCTTGTTCAACAGGATGTTTACATTTCTGCACAATAGTATCTACAAGCTCATCTAATTTAGATCTAGTTATTTTGACAACCAAATGTTTTGGTTCACCATCCTTTTGAGTTACGAAAGGCAAGTTAACTTCTGTTTCTAAAACAGTTGACAACTCAATCTTTGCTTTCTCAGATGCTTCTCTAAGCCTCTGCATAGCCGTATCATCATCACCTAACTCAATCCCTTCCTGTTTCTTAAATTCATCAACAAGGAATTTCATAAGTACTTCATCCATATCTCTTCCACCAAGATGAGTATCTCCAGAAGTCGATTTAACTTCAAAAACGCCTTCACCAAATTCCATTACAGTAACATCAAGTGTACCGCCACCAAAGTCAAACACCATAATTTTATGATCTTGATCCGCTTTATCTAATCCATAAGCTAATGCAGCAGCAGTAGGTTCGTTGATTATTCTCACAACATCTAACCCAGCAATCGCACCAGCATCTTTAGTTGCCTGTCTCTGATTATCATCAAAGTACGCAGGAACAGTTACTACCGCTTTCTCAACAGGACCGCCCAAAAAAGCTTCAGCATCTTTCTTTATCTTTTGCAAGATAAATGCAGAGATCTGCTGAGGAGTATACTCCTTATTATTAACGGCATATTTGAAAGAAGTTCCCATCTTTCTTTTTGCACCAGTAATTGTGTTTTTTGGATTACTTACAGCTTGCCTTCTTGCAGGCTCACCAACCAAAAGTTGACCATCCTTACTAAAAGCTACAACACTAGGTACAGTTTTACCTGCAACAGTTGCACCTTCAGCGCTCGGAATAATTACAGGCTTACCACCCTCCAAAACCGATGCGCAAGAGTTACTTGTTCCTAAATCGATACCAATTATTTTTGACATTTTCCATTACCTCCATTAAATATTATTGTCCTTGATTTTGTTAAAGGATTTAGTTCTGAGCTCATCAACAAACTCATGAGTTAGCACCTTTCTACCATTATCAACGAACTTCGTCACCTCAAGAAGTTTGATCAACTTGTTAAGTTTGAAGTTATCTCGATCCTCAACCGATCCCAAAGCAGCATAAAGCGCTTGGACACTCGTCATCAAATCAACTTCCGTAGACTTACAAGTCACCAAAGTATCAACATTATCATCCGAATCTAAAAGATATCTTAAGATAGCCTCAGCTTCCAAAAACATCTTTTTTTTCATCTTCATTTCTTTCATTTTCATCTCAAAATTTCAAAATTTAAGATCTTATTCAACAATTCTTCATCCTTCACAATATTCTTCAACTCGCCACCATCCAAAGTTTTACCTCCAGACTTAAGATAAGTCGCATACTGTCTTATAGACTCAGGATCTTCATCATTAAGGAAATGATTTAGCATAAACCAGAGATGTAGTTTTTCCCCATGCTCTGAACAGTTACCAACTTTACACCCTAGTGGTTTAACTTCATGAATAGAACAACCTTTACCATTAAAAAAAGTACAAGGACCAAAATGCTTCCCCCTCCTTTTCTTTAGCTTAGGTTTATGCAGTATCGTATTAAACAGTTCAACATCATCTAAGTGAATATCTTTAAGACCATCAACCGAAATCTTAAGAAACTCAGCAATTTTATCAAGATCATCTTTAATTAAAAATCCAGACCCCATTTTACAACAATGATTTTTTCTATCACATTTTTTACCGTGACATAATACATCATCCGCAGGAGTATCTTTCTTGATCATTTGCTCACCTTGACTTTGGAATGTCTCAAAACTTTATCTTTCAACATATAACCAACATGAAGCTCTTCTAAAACCACATCAGAATCATCATCTGAATCTTCGCTCAAAAGTACTTCATGAGAGTAAGGATCAAATTTCTTACCTACACACTCAATTTTCCTCAAACCAAAACTTTCAAGAACATCAAAAAACTGACTATGAATTAATTTTAGACCTTTTGTAACTTGAGTTTCTTTACTATCCAAATTTCTCAATGATAATTCAAAACTATCAAGCACAGGTAAAAACTTTTTAATAAAATCACCACAAGCATACTCGGAAAAATCTTGTTTCTCCTTCTCAACTCTTTTCTTATAGTTTTCAAATTCTGCTTGTAATCTTTTCAAAGACTCAGTAAGTTCCGCGATCTTCAAATCTTTTTCATCAATCTTTATTTTAACACTTGAAGATTTTTTTGAACAACTACATGTTCCATGTCCACTACCACATTTTTTTGTCATGTAAACCCACCTTAAAAAAATAAATTAATCTAACTACTCTTCCTCTTCTTCCTCGCATTCATCAAAGTCGGACAAGTTTTCCGTTAAATATATACGTTTCATTCGCTTAACCTCTGTTGACCTTAAGTCAACACGAACTAATTAAACTCGACACTAGTATATAAATCTTTTGGAAAAAGTAACATATCGACAAGAAGACCTGAAATCAACCAAGGCCCAAAAGTGGACAAAAATGCCATTTCAGACAAGAAAATAAGAAAGAATTATATAGATAACCCCTTTAACCAATCACATGAAATTCATCAGCCACAAAATCACAATAGTGAGCAGCAACAAACCAGCAGAAAGCACATTAAACGATGAACTTCAGTGGCTCGGCACAACCTTAGGCTTATTCGGTAACAGAGACAAAGACAATTCTTGTTTTAGAATCTTTATCGAACTTCTAAAAAGTACAAGAAGAAACAAAGCAATGAGCAGCGACGCAATCTCATTAAAGCTCAACCTTTCTCGAGGAACAGTTGTACACCACCTAAACAAAATGATGCAATCAGGAATAGTATTAAGAGAAGGTAACACATATGCATTAAGAGCAAACACACTACAAGCAGTAATCGAAGAAGTACAAAAAGATGTTAACAGAACATTTTACGACATGATGCAAATTGCTAAAGAAATAGATGATGGCCTAGGCATATAGACTTCTCAATTCTAAGAAAAGTTTAAATAAACCATAATTCACAGAGAAATAAATGAAAAAATTAGTGATTGGTGGACAAGCAGTGATTGAAGGAGTGATGATGAAATCACCAAAATATCTTTCTATAGCCGTCAGAAAACCTAACAAGAAAATATCTGTCAAGACTGAAAGCTTCAAGTCCATCGCAGACAAATACAAATGGCTAGGATGGCCACTAATCAGAGGAGTCGTTAACTTAATAGAAATGCTAGCAATAGGCATGCAAGCACTAACATTCTCTGCAAACGAAGCATCAGGTGAGGAAGAAGAAGAACTCACAAAAACAGAGATCATAACCACATTCTTAGCAGCAATGTTATTCACAGTAGCATTCTTTATCATTCTACCATTCTACTTAAGTAAATTAGTAGTCACATCAGGACAAGGAATACTGTTCAATCTACTTGACGGATTGATAAGAGTAGGACTATTCTTAGTATACGTACTAGTTATCCCATTCATGAAAGACATAAGAGCGGTCTTTCAATACCACGGCGCAGAACACAAATCAGTACATTGTTACGAATCTGGCAAGAAACTTACAGTAAAAAACACACAGAAATTCTCCACACTACACCCAAGGTGCGGAACTAGTTTCTTATTAATAGTACTAGTAATAAGTATACTTATCTTTTCACTAATCACATCAGAGCACACAGTCATAAAAATATTGGCAAGAGTAGTTCTACTTCCAGTTATTGCAGGATTATCTTATGAACTATTAAGATTCAGTGCAAGACATGAGAAAACCATCTGTTGTAGAGCCATTATCTGGCCAGGATTAATGTTGCAAAAACTAACAACACGAGAACCTACAGATAAACAAGTCGAAGTTGCAATAAAAGCATTAGAGGCAGTACTAAAAAAGGAGAAGGTGAAAAAATAATGTTACAAATAAACGTGATACTACAAAAAATTACTATCGAAGAATTCCTTAGAGGAGTAGCCGATGCAAAAGTCTTCTTCAACGATACACAGAACAAAGCACTAAAACTCAAAGTCGATATGAAGAACCCAAATTGCGCTGAAGAGATATTGGCCAGAATCCGACAACATGTGAAAAAAGCACACGGACCAACAATACAAGAATCTCCATTTGATGTTGTAAACGTAATGATCAAAGATGAAGAAGAGAACGAGAAGAGAATAAACAAGTTTTTCACGGCCATTGCCAGCAGACTTAGTGCAAGAAACAGCGATGAAGCATTCAACTTCATACAAACATTAAGCAGCATTAAGAAGCAGAAGCTAGAGTTCCCCCAATAAATCATTTTTATACTATTGCGAATACTTTTTATAGTGTAAAATAATAATTATTCTTATGAGAGTGATTGAGACTTGGTACATCATAACTACACTTATTCTAGTGGCGATTCTGATTGAGACCGCGCTCAAATTCAACGGTAGTCTAGATATAGTAAGAATAATAGCGCTTCTAGCAGTTTTAGTATTAGGTTATTTTGTGTACGATGAACTAAGAAGCCGAAAAGGTTTCGAGAACAAACAACTCAAAAGAGCCGAAACAGTTTTTCATAAACATATCATTCGTAAAGAGAAAGAAATCTCTGACTTGAAACAAGAAAAGGCCTTCTTGCTGTCTACAGCCATAAGAAGCTCCGAGGCCAAGGAAAGCAGTAAGAAAAAAGAAACCTTTAAAAAGTCAACAAAGACAAATAAAGCAATTTCGAAAGGAAGGTGATAGCATGCCCGAAGACGAATTTTATGAAGAAGAACACAAAGACACAGAAGAGTGCTATGATGACGCAAGCGCCGAGGACAAATTAGAAGACGACGAAGTCTCTGCAGAAGAAGCTGCGTTCATGGAAGGTTACAACAGCGCAGATCCATTTGAAGAGAATCAGAAAAAAGAGAAAGAAAAAGCCAAAGAAAAAGAAGAAGAACCTTGGGACGAAGAAGAGACGACCGACGGAGATAGTAAAGATACACTCTAAAACCTTAATGAAACAAGTCATCACATTATTTAACTTAATTTACAATTAATATAGTATTACACTTATTCTTACACACAGAGAAAACCATATAAATCAATTTATCAACATACAACGAGGATTGAATACATGAAAACACTCATCAAAGAGATAAATGCTCTTAAGCTACAACCAATAAAGAAAGTAATAGATGACAGAATAATAGAATTTCAAAAAATTGGAAAGAAATCTAGCAAAGAACTGTTCAAAGAACTATGTTTTTGCACTCTCACCGCAAATTTCAATGCAGAAAGAGGAATCCAAATACAAAAAACCATCAACAATGGCTTTTTAACATTCACAGAAAAAAGACTTGCTAAAGAACTTAAGAAATTAGGACACAGATTTCCTAATGCAAGAGCCAACTACATCAGTACAAATCAGAAATACAAAGACGATCTTAAAAAAACATTATCCTCGCACAAATCATCACATGAATCAAGAGAGTGGTTAGAAAAAAACATAAAAGGATTAGGATTTAAAGAAGCCAGTCATTTTCTAAGAAACATAGGATATGAAAATCTAGCTATAATCGATTTTCACATAATAGATCTTCTTGCAAAATACAACCTAACAGAAAGTACAAGAACCATAAGTAAAAAGAAGTATCTTGAAATCGAAAATATACTCAAAAAGATTGCTGAAAAAACAAACCTTAATCTTGCAGAACTTGATCTGTATTTGTGGTACCTGGAAACCAACAAAGTGCTGAAATAAAACGCCCTGCCGACTATAACCATATTTCTTAAACAGTAACTTTAATAAATACAATACAAATAGCATTCAGCATGAGCTTTAAAGAAGAAATCTATGAATTGCTAAAAAAATACGGCATACAAAACATTGAACTAGAGGTTCCTCCAGATTCAAAACTAGGTGATTTCGCTCTTCCTTGTTTCACATTAGCAAAAGAAAAGAAAAAAGCTCCAAATGCAATCTCAGAAGATCTTGCAAAAGAGATTCAAGCAGAAGGTAGCGTTAAAGAAATTAAGAACGTAGGACCTTATGTTAACTTTTTCATAGACAAATCAAAACTTGCAGAACAAACAATCAAAAAGATATTTCAAGAAACAGATTTATACGGACATTCTAAAACAGGAGAAGGTAAAAAAGTAGTCGTAGAATTTCCTGCTCCAAACACAAACAAACCACTACATCTAGGCCATATGAGAAACATGGCTCTTGGCGCATGTTTGGCAAACATAATCGAATGTCAAGGTTACAAAGTTTTTAGAGTAAATCTAAACAACGATAGAGGAATTCATATTTGTAAAAGTATGCTAGCCTACAAACTATGGGGAAACAACAAGACCCCCGAATCAGATAAGATAAAATCAGATCATTTTGTGGGTAAATATTATGTTGAGTTTGCTAAAAAAGAGAAAGAAGATCCTAAATTTACTGAAGACGCTCAAGAAATGTTGAGAAAATGGGAAGCAGAAGATCCCGAAGTAAGAGAACTATGGGAAAAGATGAACTCCTGGGCATTATCTGGTTTTGATTCAACATACAAACACTTTGGACTACTGCCTTTTGATAAGGTATACTACGAAAGCAATACATACAAAGACGGCAAGAATATCGTACTAGAAGGATTAGACAAAGGACTATTTCAGAAAAGAGATGACGATGCAATTGTTGTTGATCTAGAAAAAGAAGGTCTTGGCGAGAAAGTACTTGTTAGAGCAGATGGCACAACAGTATACATCACTCAAGATTTGCACCTTGCAAATCTAAAATACAACGAATTTAAGTTCGATAGATCAGTTTATGTTGTTGCAACAGAACAAAAATATCATTTCAATGTACTCTTCACACTTCTTAAAAAATTACAGTATCCTTTCGCGGAAGGATGCTACCACTTCTCATATGGCATGGTACATCTCCCTGAAGGAAGAATGAAAAGTCGAGAAGGCACAGCAGTTGACGCTGACGATTTAATGACAAAGATGGAAGACATGGCTGGAGAAGCAATAAAAGAAAGACACGACAAACTTGGCGAAGACGAAGTTAAAAGCAGAAGTCAAGAAGTAGGCATTGGGGCAATAAAGTTTTATCTCCTAAAAAACGATGCCAACAAAGACATGACCTTTAATCCTAAGGAGAGCTTATCTTTTGAAGGAGACACAGGCCCATATCTACAATACACACATGCAAGAGCATGCTCAATCTTAAGAAAAGCAAAAGAAGAAAAGAATTATGCTCCTAGTGCAGACATCGCATTCAATAAATTAACGGATGAATCAGAATTAGCACTAATAGATACATTGGCTCAGTTCCCCTCAAAAACAGGAGAATCATTTGCAGGGTATAAACCGCACCTCATCGGACAATATCTTCTAACACTAGCAAGAGCCTTCAACGAATTCTATCATAGTTGCCCTTGCATTAAAGAAGAAAACGAAGAGCTTGCAAAAGCAAGGCTATCATTAATTGATTGCACAAGACAAACAATAAAGAATGGTCTCACCCTATTAGGTATAACAGCAATTGAAGCAATGTAACTACTTCAAACCATAATGTTTTCTTAAAAGAAATAATAACTCAGGATGAAACTTCCCGCCATCTTCAATCATTCTCTGAATCTCAGCCATTGTAAAGTATTCAACCTTAATAACTTCTTCAAGATTAACTTTGAAAGGTCCATCAAAAACAACTTTGAAAGTTTCTAAGAACTTCTTCAACCCTCTATCATCATCATAAACATCTCTATAAAGAAATTCTATAGGCATTTCCATACCCAGTTCTTCCTTAAACTCTCGCAAGGCACCTTGCATATACGTCTCACCAGATTGAACATGCCCTCCAACTGGCGTACTCCAATGCAAAGGACAAAAAGATTTATGCTCACTTCTTAACTGCAAAGCTAGCTTACCTTCATTATTAAAAATAAGAATATGAACTATCCTATGAAGTAGTTTTTTCTCATAGATTTCAGAGATTGGCGCCTTACCAACAACCTGGTCACTATCATCTACCACATCAAGATATTCCATTCTTAAATCTCAACCTTAAAGTCACTTCTTGCTTTATTCTCTAATAGAGAGTCACCAATACCTTTACCTACAAAAAAACTTTGCTCAGTAAAGATCTGAGCAAGAGATTCCCAAAAAGATCTTGGATCCTCAAACGCAGCAGGTTTAGCAGTCATGTTCAGCTCAACTTCAATGTACTCTAGTGCTTCATCCATTCCGCCTAAACGATCAACTAAACCATTCTCAAATGCTTGCCTACCAGTATAATACTGACCAGTCGCTAATTGTCTAACATCAAAGTCACTCATGTTTCTATTTTCAGCCACAGTAGAAATAAACTCATCATGCAACTCATCAAGAACATCTTGTATAATCTCTCGTTCATCTTCAGGCATTTCCTTAAGCGGCGTACCCAAATCTTTATGCTTTCCCGCCACTAAACGATTGTACGATAAATTGTATCTATCTAAAAAACCATAAAGTTCAACATAAGAACCAATAACTCCAATGCTGCCAGTTAAAGACATTTTACTTGCAACAATATGATCTGTAGCAGTACTTATCCAATAAGCACCTGAAGCGCCAACTTCTCTTATCAAAGCTACCGAAGGTTTATCCATTTTAAGAATCCTATTAGATATCTCTTCAGACGCAACAGGACTACCACCAGGAGAATTAACCTCAAACAGCACAGCTTCAATCAAAGGATTGTCGTCTGCCTTATCAATAAGTTTTACTATACTAGAAGATACAGCACCACTGGAAGAACCAAAAGAACTTGAAGACTCTGCAGTAATAACGCCATGAACTTTAATTATCGCAATATTTGCATCCCCGATTAATTCAGTACCATCAACTTCTACAAATAACAATGCAATTCCAGCAATAACCAAACTAACTAAGCCCAGCATTACCAAAAAAAGAACTATGAATACCCATTTGAAAGCGCTTCCCGCTCTACTCTTTTTTTCATCAGATTTTTTATTTTGCACCATAAAGCACCACATACTCCTGTTCAACTTTTGTTTTACTAATCAACTCACTTAAGCGTCTATTATCTTTATCAAAGAAAATATAGATTGGGTCTATTATCCAAAGCAACATAAATGGAAAAACCGGTATAATAAACAAATTTCTCAAAAAAGCTTGCAAGTAAGTTAGTTCACCAGTTTGAGATACAACCTTCACTCTAACCAACATCTGCCCAATTGTTTGCCCAAATTTATATTGTAAAACAGACAAATATATCCAGGCTAAAATAGATATAAAAATTACTGAAAACAACAGCACCCCGTAATTAGGAGAATTCACAAACAACTCTTGATACGCAGAAAGAGATAACTCCTCAGCACCACTAAAAAGCTTTGAGAATAAATTCTTAAACGGCTCAATAATCACAAAATCAATTATAATCAAATCTGCAAGTAAAGCAATTAACCTTCTAAGAAGTGAAGCATTACCAGTCACCTTTTTATTCATATCTGGAAGATCAAGATCCATAGCTTAAACTAAAAAAGGACGTTATTTAAACTTTGCCACCAATTCAATAGTAATACTTAAAAAGCAAATAACTCTATCATCAGTTATGGAAAAAGAAATAGCAGTAAGAAACTATTATGTGATATTCATAATTGCAACCATCTTATACGTTCTTTCTCTTGCAAAATTCATTGCCGGAGGATCTGACTGGACTCTGTTTGCATTCTCGCTGCTAATCATGTTCTTATCCTTGTGGGGATCTGTAATTGCTAAAAAACTTCTAGGAAAGAAGAAACCAGCTAGAAAATTAGTTGTAAGAAGACGAAAAGCTGTCAAAAAGACTCCTGCCAAGAAAAAGCCTGTAAAACGCAAAAAACGAAGGAAATAGGCGCTCTAATTCTATTTAGTTTTACAAAAGATTTATAAATAGCCCTCTAATCGATTGAAATACAGCGGGGTAGGGCAGTCAGGAGTGCCCGTCGGGCTCATAACCCGGAGGTCGGAGGTTCAAATCCTCTCCCCGCTACTGTTCTTTTGGGGCTTTAGGCATGTTTAGGCTAATACACTAGAGATCAAAATGTCAAGATTCATGCCACACCATATTGGTCATTTGGAGCTAATAGTAGAATTACAAGCAGCAGATCAAGAGTTCCCATCAAAACTCAAACATGTAAGAGATGTTAGCGATATAGAAGTTCCATATTACCTTGGCATACATAGAGCAACATTCAAAGACGGATCTATATTTTACATTAAAAATTCAGACGGATTAGCAAAACCTTTTGCATTTGAAGATGAAAGCACATGCAACGCACACTTGGACTTCTACAAACATCTAAGAGAAATCGAATTCTATCACCCTGAAACAAGATTCATAATGTCGGAAGGGGAACATGGGTTCAGAATACTTTGTGCATCTCCTGAACTGTCAACAACACTCACAAAAGATAGAAAAAAAAGACTGGAGAGTTTTCCAGTAATACAATACGGTATTCAAGGAGAAAAAATACTAACAATTGCACACAGAGAATATTTTCATGGCGACATATTCCAAAGCAGAAATTACGGCGCAACAGAATCAGGAGTTCTATATTACCACGATCTACATATATTCAAGTCAGTACCTTCTGAACTAGTCCATATGATTAGATAAAGGATATTAACCAGAAACAGAATAATCAGCAAGTTTGAAGATAAATGAATTTATTTCCATATTGAAAATAAATACCAAATACAAAATAGAACATTATATAAAGAGTAAATTAAAGGAATAGCAGAAACAGTCATTGTATCGAGTGTAAAAACAAAATACAGTGAAAAAAAACATAAAAACTAAGATAAAAAATTTTAGTGGAGTAATAAAAAATGAACGGAAGAGTAAAGTTCTTCAACGAACAAAAAGGATTTGGCTTTATTGAAGCTGAAGATGGAAAAGACTACTTTGT
>Ga0233431_1002921_pt1 | contig 22112 bp, 22 predicted proteins | sample SI_118_April2016_FD_179867 | JGI IMG/M metagenome (GOLD analysis project Ga0233431, IMG submission 179867) | Seawater microbial communities from Saanich Inlet, British Columbia, Canada - SI_118_April2016_200_MG | ecosystem: Environmental > Aquatic > Marine > Inlet | place: Canada: British... | reverse complement strand
ACAAGTTATATTAACATTATTTTCTAAAGAAATAGAAAAAACATTTTTTAGTTTTAAAGAGGGTTTAATAGAAGAGTTTATTTTTATGTTTATAAGATTGCTTTTGATGACAATAGGAAGTTTTTTGTTGTTATGAATACGGTATGTAATATAGGTAATGGGATTGTTTTGAGATAAAAAAATGATTTCAGATGTGTCTTTTTTATATATAGCTTTATCAGCATGTATTTCATTATCATTAGAAAATGTAAAAAATACATTTTCTTCTAAAATAATTTCTGAAAAAGATTTTTGTTCATGATTGGTGATATTGTTTGCTATAGCTTTTTTTGCTTTGATCTTTCCTAAAGGATGATCAAAATTTACATTTTCCAAGAGAAGGGTATTTTTGCGAAGATCGATAGAATCTGAATTAATATTATATTCACTAGCGTAAACAGTACTTATCAACAGAAATAAAAATATAATTGTTTTCATAACTCTTTACTTGAATGTAGATTAGCTTTAAAGCTCTTTGCGTTCATATAATATTGGTTTTGAGATATTAAAAAAGAGAAATCTTTTGCATCAGCATTAAAGAAAGCTCTAGATAAAGGAATGTCATTAAAAGGTTCATTTTGTTTTAAAGAAAAGAAGTAAATCTTAATTTTATCACTAGAAAATTGATGTTTTGGAAAAAAATAGATACCTTCTTCAGATGTGAAGAGCTTTACTTGCGAATTATCATTAGTATTTTCTTGCACATAACATTTAATGTCTTTGAGTTTTTCTATAAGCTCTATTTTATTTTTTCTGTTTCCTAAATAAAGTTCGGAAAAAGGACTTGTCATTTTTATAACAGTTCTATCATTTTTTTTTGGAATCCAGATATTTTTTTCTACATCAACCCTTTTTTGATAAGTGTTTTCTATAATATTAGAAGAAGCTTCTAATTTATTTTTTTTATTTATTGTCTTTTCATAATTTTTATAATCATTATCGTTGACAGATGTAAAAAAAATAAAAATGATAATAAAAAATACACTGGAAATAAGTGAAAAAATAATAATATGTTTTCTCATCTTAAAGCTTCATGGATCTTTGCAAGTTTGTTAAGAAGATAAGGCAGCTCATCGAAGCTTATCATTGTAGCGCTATCACTTTTTGCTAACTTTGGATTTTCATGAGCCTCGATAAATATAGCATTAACACCAACAGCTACAGCTGCTTTTGCTAAATGCTCGGCATATTTATTACTTCCGCCTGTTTGTTTCCCCATTCCTCCTGGCTGTTGCAATGAGTGGGTAACATCAAAACAAACAGGATGACCGAAATCTTGCATTATAGGAATAGCTCTGAAGTCACTAACTAAATTGTTATAACCAAAACAAGAGCCTCGATCTGTAACTAGAATATTTTCATTACCGGTGCTTTTTACTTTTTCAATGATATTTTTCATGTCAAAAGGGGACATAAATTGGCCCTTTTTTATGTTAATCGGTTTTTTTGTATTGCTAGCTGTTATTGTAAGATCAGTTTGTCTACATAAAAAAGCGGGTATTTGAAGCATGTCACAGATAGCAGCTGCTTTTATGGCTTCTTCTTCGCTGTGAACATCTGTTAATATTGGCAAGTTATATTGATCTTTTACTTTTTGTAAAATTTCTAAACCATGTTCTAATCCAGGACCTCTGAAAGAATCGATGGATAATCTGTTAGCCTTGTCATAGCTAGATTTGAAAATAAAATTAAAAGGGGAATCTTCAAAAATCTTTTTTAAAGTCTTTGCTGCTTGCAGAGTTTGCTTTTCACTTTCAATAACACAAGGACCGCAAATAACGGTTAACTTATCATCACCAATGAAAAAATTATTAATAGGAATATTTTTCATTTTTTAGACCTTTTAGGTTTTTGATAAGTAGTTTAATCGTTTTGAAATTTTTTATAAAAGATTTTCCATGCAGTACAGACCTGCTGGCTTATTTATTATGAAATTAGCAGCTTTTATTGCTCCTTTTGCAAAGACATCTCTAGTATTTGCCTGGTAATAAATTTCTAATTTATCTTCAGGTGTATTAAATAATATTTTATTTTCTTCGATGATTTTTCCTGCTCTAATAGAGTGGATAGATATCTTTTTTTTTGTAACTTTTTCTAAAGTGTTTTTTAATAAAGCTGCAGTGCCGCTAGGTTTATCTTTTTTTTCAATATGATGAGCTTCGATAATATCAATATCGGCATCTTTTAATAAAATAGCAGCTTCTTTAGATAATTTTTTTAAAACAGCATCTCCAAAACTAAAGTTTGGAGTATGGAAAATAGGTATTTCTGTTGCTTTTTGTTTTATTTTATTTAAATCGTCTTTACTATATCCAGTTGTTCCAATGACACATGGTTTATTTGCTTTCAAGATCATATCCAAAGCTGAAGGTAAAGAAAAATCTATTATAACATCTATAGGTTCATCTTGAATATGATCTTTAATATCAATATTGAGTTTATTTAAAAAAAGAAAAGATCCTATGTCTTTTTCTAAAAAAGGACTGGTAGGGCTTGTTATGCCCGCTGTTAACTGCATATTAGGATCGTTGATGATTAGCTTAGCTAAAGTTTGTCCCATTTTTCCGGTTATGCCGATAATAGCAATATTTAACATTGGATATTCATACCTTTTTTATTTCTAGCTATAATACCAAAAATAGCTCCTTTAGTTGCTAGTATTTGAGCAAAACGTTGAAAGAATCCGGGCGCTTGTTGATATTCTTCACCTTTTAGTTTAACTATTCTTTTACCTTTTAAAGAAGCCTCATCAGGATTGCTTTCAATTTTTTCATTGATTGTTTTTATAAAGCGTATTCCTAGTTTTTTTTGTTTTTTTGCGGGTCTAGAAAACATTTGAAGATCTTCTTTTGTCATCTGTTTTTTCTCTTCCGGAGTTAACTGTTGTAGTGAGGCTATATCGTCATCTGTTATTCTAACTTCAACATGCTCTTTGCCGTGTTTTATTCCTTTTTTCTTGTGAAATTTTTCTAGAGCTTCATTTTTTTCCATTTCAGCTTCTCTTTCAGCAATAACGTATTTTGCTATTTTAGGGATGATCGAAGCAGGATATAGTCCTCTGTAATATTTATCTCCATAAAAGCTATCTAATTCTATACCTTTATATCTTAAGATTTGCATAGCTGTTTTAACAATAATTTCTGTTTGAGCTATGTTTGCTAATCTAATAAGACCTCTTCTTCTGTATTCTTTATTTCCAAAAAGTCCCCATTCTGCGCTATATGTTTCTTCTAAATCCACTAAAGCTATAGGGTAATTTCCATTTTTATCGGGTTTGTCTAATATTGTTGGTTCATTTCTAAATTCAATATCTGAATTTTTTGTTAAGCAAACAAATACAGTTAGTTGTTTAAAAGCCTTATTTAATGCAGCTCCTCTTAATTGAAATAGCTCTTCTTGCTTAGATTCATTAGGAACAAGAGGCAGCTTTTCTTCGATAACCACATCGTAGATAGTGCCTTCATGAGTGATTTGAATCATTGTAGCTTGAGGTATTCTTAGAAGATCTAAATTATTTGCTCTACAAACCGTTCTAGCTTCGAGCATTTTATTGATTCTGTTTTTAGCTTCAACACTACTTTTCGCTAGTTTGAAAACAAATTCAGGAATGCCTTCTATTGAGAAAACTGTATTGCGTCCTTTGTAATAATTAATTGTATAACCATTGTGGTTATGAACAGTTACTTCATCAAGGGAGTTTTTTTCTAAAATTTTAGAAAAACAATTTTTTAATGTATTTATATGATCTGTAGTTACTTTAATTTCATTATCAATTTCCAGACGACTAGCTTCTTCGGATGTTAAAATTTTATATTGATGAGTCGAATAATAAGCTATTTTTATTATTAGTGCAATCGCAGGCAGTATCACAGTCATGTAAGTTCCTACTTTAAGAGCGGTAATTATTAACTGAGATAAAAATGATGAGTCAGAAGCTTCTCTTATTTCCAGAACGGGTAGACCGTCTAATTTAAGATTCTTGACTACATGGGCTTCGCTATTTCCTACAAGGTTCAAATATTTATCACAAAAAGCTACTATGTTTTGTGTCATATCTGGCTTTTCAAAAACAATAGGTGTTAAACTCATATGGATCCCTATTTTAATTTGATCTGCAAAATATTATTTTGAATGTCAAAAAAAAGCAAGCTGCTTTTTTAACAAAAAAAAAAGAATCAGCTAATTAAGAAAAACACTTGAAAAATTCTTCCCAAAGCTAATAGAATTTAAAGATTATGGACTGATAGCTCAGTTGGATAGAGCATCCGCCTTCTAAGCGGGAGGTCGCAGGTTCGAGTCCTGCTCAGTCCGTTTTATTTGTTCATCTAAATTAAGGCTCATTTTTATGAGGAAAGACAAAGGTTCTTTGGATTTGCTTCTTAGTGATTTTTCTTTTGAGCTAGATAAGTTTGATAATTTAGATCCTATTTTTGAAAATTTCAAAAAAGATGAATTTGAAAAATTAAATTACTATCATAAAATCGATAAAGTTTGTTCTTCTTTACTCTCTTTAATTAAAAGTTTTCCTACTCCTTGTTTCTTACTTCCTTCAACAATTTCTTTTATAAAGAGAATATCAGACGAAAATATCATCGAAAAATTTTCTTTTTCAATTTTTGAACTATGGCTTAATCAGTATTCAAATTTAAATTTTGAAGAAAATTATAATATTAGAACAAAAATCGTTGGTAAAAATATTCCAAGAGAAGCTTATCAGCATATGTTTCCTATAGGTATGGGTAAAGTTTACGAAGGATCTCATTATGTTACAGCTCATATATCTCCAGATTTAGATTCTACCATAGCTTCTTTTTGGGGATGGATGGATGCTTTTGGAGCAAGAGTTTCAAAAGGGGTTCATTTTTGGAATATTCCGGGAGGCCCACCATCTTCTTTAATTGAAATAGATTTAATTTTTAAAAATTTTTTTGGTGAAGGTATCTTTTTAAATTTTGCTAAAAAAAGATCTTTGCTTACTTTGACAAGTTCTGATTTTTTAACTCAAGAAGATACAGAGAAAAAAGAGGTTTCTCAGTCTATAGCTAATATAGATCATGAGAATGGAAAAAAAGCTGTATTAATAGTTGACGAGCAAGGGTATTATTTAGGTGATTGGAGAACTTATGACGCTGAAGGCGTAAAAACAATTATCATGCTTCTTAACAATTGCTTAAGATGGTTCGAAAATGATCTGCATTTAAACTTAATTAATATTTTTTCAAAAAAAGAAGTAGTAATCGATGATATATTAGTATTTGCAAAAAAAATATTTGCTAGAAAAATTAAAGAATGTGACCCTGCTAAAGAATATACGGAAAGTCAAAACAAAAAATTAAATGATTACCTGCAAAAGGTTTTAGGGGTTAAAGATGGGTTGGAATCTTCTTTTGAAGAATTCGGCATGTCTCTTTTTAAAAAATCAATAGTTGATTTTGATACATTTCATAAGATGATAGTTTCTTATAGAGAAATTAATCTTTTTGATGCAAAAGGAAATCTTATAGAAAATAGACCTGTAATATTTTCTTATTTTAAAACAATTATGCAATCTCTTCATGAAGCTTTACAAATAATAAGAAATTTCGTTGAAAAATCCGAGATAGCTTTAAAAATAAAAAAAGTTGTTTTTGATTCTTCTTTATCTTTTTTAACTCTAGGATCTGAAGTTGAAGAAATGAAAAGTAAACTAGAGTCTTATCAATATTTAAGTGTTGTTTATCCTGATCAAGGTAAATTAGTCCCTTTGGGTATAGTGAGAGCTAAGGATGTTCGAGAAAAGATCTTAGGAACGGTTTCTTTAAGAGATTTTTGTAATGAAGAAGAGATAAAGATGCCATCATATTTACAGGTCATAAGTGTTATAGATCATCACAAATCTTCTTTAAATACTTATTCTCCTCCTTTGGCAATTATTGGAGATGTTCAAGCGAGTAATTGTTTGGTTGCAGAGCAATCTTTTATAATTAACGATAAATACAGCACTGGGGGAATGAGTGAAAAAGAAATTGAAGATCAGCTTAAAGATGAAAACCTTAAAAAAGAACTTGCTACTTACAGAAGTATTTTAAATAAATTATCTATAGCTCAAGTTAAAACGGATTATTTTGTAGATTATCGTAGAGAGTTTATAGAGTATTTGCACTTTTTATATGGCATTTTAGATGACACTGACCTTTTGATGAAAGTATCTCATAGAGATGTGGAATGTGTAGCTGTTCTTTTGAATAAGATGAAATCAATAATGCTTAAAAAAGAAGTTCAAATTATATCCTTAAACGATATTCCTAAAGATAAAGATTTTGCTGTTAATGCTGCAAATAGAATTTTAAAAAATAAAGATATGTATTCTCTTTATAGAAAAGTTTATTTGCATAAAGAAAAAGAAGTGGAAAAAGATATAAAGCTTTGTACAGAAGGTAAATATTCTAAATTTTTTGCTGATGTAAAAATTATAAATGGATGTTGCAGAGTTTCTCAAACAAAGATGTTTAAAAATAATGTTTCAATATTTTTTAAACAGGCGAGTAGTTTAAGAGATCAGTGGATTAAACAAGCTGAGAGCATTTATAAAGAAAGAAATGAAATTGACCTGCATCTGCATATGATTTCTACTATTAGAGGTGCGGATGAAGTGTTTGAAGGTAAGTTTGAGAAAGCTGTTCATAAAGATGAGCTTTGGATATGGATACCTCCTGCTTCTTCTTTAGCGATAGAACATTTGAAAAGCTTTTTAAATTCTTTCCAAAAATGTCCTCAAATAATTGATAATGACTTAGAGGTTGAGTTCTCAGGACCTCAAGCAAAAAAAATAGACCAGATTTTTACAGATAGTTTCTTGTTCATTCCAAGAACAGCTTGTTCTATAGACCATAAAGCAGGGTCAATTGCAATTTTAAAATATAGTTCTACATCTCTTAATTCTAGAAAATCAATGATAGCTCCTTATCTACCCAATTTATTAACTTAAGGCATGTTAAAAAATTAAACTCATAGAAGATAAAATGTTATTTCGGATAAAAAAGTTTTTTGTTGTAGTGGTGTTTCTTGCTCTTTTCAATAATGCTTTTTCTGAAGAGACAAATAAAATAAATGTTAATGATAAGTTAAGAGAAACAAGAATAAAAGAATATTTAGATCTTATAAAAACCAATGATAACGTAGGTAAAACAGCAGATCATAAAAGTGGTGAGATTGAGATCGTTACTGATTCTGAGTTAATAAAGAAAATTGAAGATGAAATGATAGCAAAGGGAATTAAAAATGGACTTACTGAAAATCAGGCTAAAGAAGCATATTCTGTAGGTATTGTATCTAAAGATGAATATTGGTATTTGTTAAGAGATGCTGTTATTTTTCCTTCTAAAACTTATGGAACTTATAATCGTTTAATCTGGAAATCTTCTTTAGAAAGATCTCCGGGAAGAGTGGGGATTCTACCTATTTTTCCTAACGGTAGAGTAGTTTTAATTATAAATTATAGGCATCCCACTAGGTCATGGGAGTTAGATCTTCCAAGAGGAGTGCAGTATAAAGGAGAGTCTATAGAGCAGGCAGCTTGTAGACAATTGCAAGAAGAAACAGGACTGTTGGTTACTTCTTGTTCTTTATTAGGAGAAATAGCTCCTGATAGTAGTTCTTTAAGTGTTGTTATGCCTATTTATTTAGGAAAAATAGGTTTTTCAGCTAAGCCTAAAAGAAATAATTCAGAAGCAATATTTTGTGTGTTGACATTTAGTAAAGAAGAATTGAAAGAAGCTATCAAACAAGGTTATATCAATAGAGAAATAAAAGGGGTGATGCAGAAAATTCCTGTGAGAGACTCTCATCTTATTTATGCGATTTTTCAAGCTGAATTAAAAGGATTAATTTAATAAAAAAAGGGGTAAATTTTTTTACCCCTATTCTTTTGCTTTTTTTTACTTAGAATCTTCGATGATTTCCAGGTTAACTCTAATGCCGTTGCGACTTGCTACAGACATAAGCAAAGTGCGTATTGCATTAATAGTTTTTCCTTTTTTTCCGATAATCTTGCCGATATCAGATTTTTCTACAGCTAACTCTATAATAAGAGTGTGAGTACCACCAATTTCATTGATTCTCACTTTGTCTGGATGGTCAACGAGATTTTTCACGATGTATTCAACAAATTCTTTCATAATCGTTCCTCTTTTTAGATTCTAAAATTCTTTCCAAGAAGCAAAAAATGCTATCTACGGAGAATGTTACAATATTTATGATTTATAATGCTAGAAAATTAGAATGTTAAGACTTTTATTCAAAAAAATATTGAATAGTTTTTTGCATGCTGCAGGGAAGAGGAGCTTTTATATTTAATAAAATTTTATTTATAGGATGAATGAAAGATATTTCATGAGCATGGAGCTGTTGGGAAAATATTTTATATTTTTCATTTATATGTTTAGATCCATAAGTGTCATCTCCTAAAATAGGACAGTTCAAGTGTTTTAAATGTACTCTAATTTGATGAGTTCTTCCTGTTAGAATATTTATAGATACTAATGAGATATTGTTTTTGTGTTGTAGAATAGTTATTTCACTTATAGCTTCTTTCCCATCTTCAGATACAGTCATTTCTTTTCTTTTTATAGGGTGTCTTTTTATAGGCATATTTATAACACCTTCTTCAGGTTTACCTATACAAAGAGCTAAATATGTTTTTTTTATCTCTCTTTTTTGAAAAATCTCTATTAATCTTTGGTGAGATAGAGATGTTTTAGCTGCTATCAATACTCCAGTGGTATTTTTATCAAGACGATGAACTATACCAGGTCTTATGGAGTCACTATTGTCTAAGTTTTTACAATGGTATAAAAGTGCATTTACAAATGTATGTGAATAATTGCCTGGAGCTGGATGAACAACCATATCTTTAGGTTTGTTAATTACTATAATATAATCATCTTCATACAGAATATCTAAGGGAATGTTTTCAGGAGTTAGAGATATTTCAGGGGTAGCTAAGAAAAATATTTCTATTTCATCACCTTTTTTTAAAAGGGCTCTTTTTTTTATTTTTTTGTTATTTACATGTACACATTCATTTTCAATGAGATATTGGAAATAACTTCTTGATTTAAGAGTAAATTTTTTAGCTAAAAATTTATCGATACGAGTTTTTTCATCTTCTTCTGAAGCTATAAAAATATTAGTATCTTCCATTTAAGGCCTTTTTATAAAAATAGGTCTCTATAATAAAAGCTTAAAAGACAGATAACAAGATAAAAGAAAAATTAAAAGATATAACTTATTGATTATAAGGATCTTCACTTTCTTTTAATTCTTTAATATGTTTATCTAGATTACCTTGCATCTTGTTCATAGCTTGAGTTAAATTACTATACTCTGTTTTTAACAAAATAATAGCCGCAGCTTTTTTTTGAGAGTTTAGTTCTTTATTATCAGATACTTGGTTATTATTAAATACTTTTGGATTATTATTTAAAGGATCAATATTAGACATAACTTTTTATTTTTATTATAACATATATAGTAATTATTTTAAATGTTAATCTTCATCATCTCCTTGTGCTTGCTTTTTTAGTTTCTCCATGTCTTTATGCATCTTCTCTTGATCTTTTTTTACTTGAGCTATCACAGGCTGAACGGCTTGGTTTAAAGCTTTTTTAAATTGCTGATCAGTCATAGCCATACCTAGAAAATAATGAGTTTTTCCGTCATTAGAATTTGTAAGGTGGCCTTTGAATTTATCTTCATCTTTATTTGCACTGCCTGGTTTGTTTGAAGGAGAAGATCCAGGAGGAGGTGGTGGTGGAACATTAGAACTTTCTGTCATTTTTTATCTCCAAAATGATGATTGATTTTAATTTAAAAGTAACATTTAATGAGTTCAATTATCAATAAAAAATGAAGAATATTAATGGAAATAATTGTAAAAGAAGATTCTAATGATTCAAAGTATATTAATATCTTTGTAGACGGAAATTTTTATAGGAAAGTCTTTAGAACTCTTTTTAAAAAGAGCTTTTCTTTTGAAAGGTCTTTTTCATCATTAGAAGAGTTTGATGAATATTTTAGTGATCTTGAATATAGACTGGCTAAGAAATATACATATGATATTTTGTCGAAAAAAAATTATTTGGAAAAAGAGATTGAGAAAAAATTATTAGAAAGGAAAATTACACATCAAACCTGTTTTAGAGTTATTGAATATCTTAAAAAAAATAAATTTTTAGACGATGATCGGATTATTCAAAGAGTTATAAAAAAAGAAAAAGATAAAGGTTATGGACCTTTGAAAATCATGGCAAAATTAAAAAGTAAGCAAATTTATAATTACGAAATTGACTTTTCTTCTAATGAACAAGTAATGCAAATAACAAAATTAATAGATAAAAAACATAAGTTGCAAAAGTTAAAAGATGAAAACTTACAAAAACTCTACCTCTCCTTGCAAAGGAGAGGTTTTTCAAGTGATGTAATTAGTCAGGCTTTGTTTAAAATTCAGCATGGTTTGGATAACGTGGAAAAGGAATGATATCCCTTATGTTATCAACTCCTGTAATAAAATTTACAAGCCTTTCAAAACCTAAGCCAAATCCACTATGAGGAACTGATCCATATTTTCTTAAATCTAAGTACCACCAATAATCTTCTTGTTTTAGATTCATCTTTTTCATTTTTGCTTCTAAAATATCTAGCCTTTCTTCTCTTTGAGAACCTCCGATTATTTCACCGACACCAGGCACAAGTACGTCCATAGCTGCTACGGTTTTATGATCGTCATTTTCTCTCATATAAAAAGCTTTAATTTCTTTAGGGTAGTCGATAAGTATGACAGGAGAGTTAAACTGTTTTTCACAAAGATATCTTTCATGTTCTGATTGTATATCTGTTCCCCACTTAACAGGGAATTCGAATTTTTGATTAGATTTTTGCAAAATATCTATAGCTTCTGTGTAAGTAACCCTTTGAAATTTGTCTTGAATTAGTTTTTCTAATCTTTTTATAAGACCTTTTTCTATGAAGTTATCAAAGAAAATCATATCTTCCATATTATTTTCTAAGACATATTTTGTAATATATTTAATGTATTCTTCAGCATATTCCATATTGCCTTGTAGGTCACAAAAAGCCATTTCAGGTTCGATCATCCAAAATTCTGCTAAATGACGTGTAGTATGTGAGTTTTCCGCTCTAAATGTAGGACCAAAAGAATAAACATTATAAAGAGCACAAGCTAAAGCTTCTGCTTCTAGCTGTCCTGATACTGTAAGATAAGTTGGTTTGCCAAAAAAATCATGAGAGTAATCGAAACTTTGGTTATCTAATTTTTTTGCTTTTGATTCATCTAAGGTTGTGACTTTGAACATTTCTCCTGTTCCTTCACAATCAAGTCCTGTAATAATAGGAGGAGTAATATATATAAAATCATTTTCTTGAAAATATTTATGAGTTGCAAAAGCTAAAGAGTTTTTTACTCTGTTAATAGCTCCTTGAGTATTTGTTCGGGGTCTTAGATGGGCAATTGTTCTTAGATATTCAAAAGAGTGTCTTTTCTTTTGAAGTGGGTATGTTTCTCCATCACAAAGTCCTACTATTATTAATTTTTCAGCATGTAGTTCAATAGATTGGTTTTTCCCAGGGCTTTTTACAACCTTCCCTGTAACTGTAATAGAGGATCCTGTTGTCAATGTATCAATCTTATCGAAGTCTTTAGCTTCAGCAAATAATAGTACTTGCAAATTTGAAAAAGTAGAGCCATCGTTGATCTCTATAAAAGTAAAATTTTTCTGATTTCTTATTGTCTTTACCCATCCATTTACCGTTACTTCTTTGTCTATGAAAGATTCTTTTTTGTTGTTAAAAAGATGCTTTATTCTTAATAGTTTCATTTTTTACCTTCTGCTAATTTTTTTAATAATGCTATTTCATTTTTCCAATTTTTTTCTGAAAAAGGAGTTTCTAGATATTTTGGAAGATATTTAACCCTTTTGTCTGTCATTAAAAATTTAAAACATTCTAGTCCAATTTCTCCTTCTCCTAAAGGAGCATGCCTATCTTTTCTTGACCCTAAAGGCTGCATTGAATCATTTACATGAAAAGCAAATAGGTGATGTAGACCAACTGTTTTGTCAAATTCTTTTAAAGTTTCGTCACATGCTTTTTTTGTTCTAAGATCATAGCCTGCAGCAAAACTATGACAAGTATCTATACAAACCCCTATGGGCACCTTTGATTCAACTTTTTTGATTATATAATCTAAATGCTCAAAACAGTAACCAACATTACTTCCTTGTCCTGCTGTTGTCTCTAAAAGAAGCTTTAGTTTTTTGTCTTTTAAAAGGGGAGAAACTTCTAACAAACTTTCTACAATAGAATCTAAACATTGTTCTTCTGTGCTATCTAATGCAGATCCCGGATGGAAATTTAAATAATCAATATCAAGTAAAAGACATCTTTCTATTTCTTCTTTAAAAGCTTGTCTGCTTTTTAAAAGCATATCTTTTTTAGGTGATCCTAAATTAATAAGATAACTGTCATGGCTCATGACTGTTGTTATTTTGGTTTCTTTTAAAGCTTTTTTCCAAAGATCGATATCTTTGTCAGAGATTTTTTTCCCTTTCCACTGTTTTTGATTAGAAGTAAATATTTGAATAGTACTAGCTCCTATCTTTGCACCTTCATACAAAGCATTATGAAAACCATTAGCAATTGACATATGGGCGCCGACTAGTAATTGTTTTGGCATTTATCTTCTCGTCATTTGATATTATAATAATAATAACATGTCTGAAAAAATCTTTTCTAGTAATACAATCTTATTTATAATAATTTTGATGGTGAAAATATGTCTATAGATACACCGAATGTAATTACAAAATCAGCAAAACAATTTTTTTACGGGACTTTTTTGTCTCGTATAAGTGGTTTTTTTAGAGATGCTATTTTAGCTTTTTTCTTTGGAGCAAGTCCTATAATTGCTGCTTTTATGGTAGCTTTTAGGTTTTCTAATTTACTTAGAAGGCTTTTTGGTGAAGGTACTATTCAATCAGGTTTTATTCCTCATTTTGAAGCTTTAAAAAAAGAAGATGAAAAAAAATCTATATATTTTTTCAGAGACACTTTTTTTTCTCTATCTGTTGTACTTGTTTCAATAGTTTTCTTCATTGAGGTTATTTTATATTTTATTAACAGAAATGTCCCATCAGATATTATTGAATATTCAATGATAATGCTTCCTGGACTTGTATTTATTTGTCTTTATTCATTAAATGCAGCATTACTTCAATGTGAAAATTATTATTTTTTCTCTGGAGCATCTCCCATGGTTTTTAACATGGTGATTATTGGAGCTTCTCTATTTTTTAGAAAAAATAATAGTATTGGCATGGTACTATCACAAGCTGTTGTTTTATCCTTTTTTCTTCAATGGCTGATAACTTTTTATAAAAGTATTCAAATAAGTAATGTGTCACTAAAAGATCTGATTTCTTTTTCTTTATTTTCAACAGATTTAAAAGTTCTTATAAAACCGATATCTTTAGGAATTATTGGAACATGTGCTGTTCAAATAAATAGTGCTTTGGATTCTTTGTTTGCTAGATTTTCAGATCTTCAAGGACCTGCATTTTTATGGTATGCTATGAGAGTATATCAGCTTCCTCTTGCTTTATTTGCAATTGCTATTTCATCTGCAATGCTTCCTCCACTTTCAAGAGCAGAGAGCTTTGAAAAATTTAAAAATCTTTTTAATGTTTCTTTAAATAAGACTTTGGTTCTTATGTTGTTTTCTACTTTAGGGATTTTTGTTTTTGGTGGTAGTTTGATTAATTTAATGTATGGAAGAGGGTCTTTTTCAAATAGTTCTACCTGGCAAACTCTTTATTGCCTTTGGGGATATGGTTTTGGTCTTGTATTTGCAGCTTTAACCATAATTTTTGCTAATGTTTTATATGCTAAAAAAAATTATTTTATTCCGGTAGTAGCATCTGTTGTCTCTGTTATTGTTAACATTCTACTAAATTCAATATTTATATTTATTTTTGATTTTTCTACCTATGCTGTTGCGTATGCAACATCTATTAGCTCTTTGATTAATTGTTTTATTTTAGGAGTATATTTACATAATAAATATAAGATTTTTTCTAAAGATATTATATTTATTTTTATTAAAATCATATTTTGCTTGGCTGTTGCCTTTTTATGTGTTTATCAAGTTGAGAGATTTTTGGATTTAAAAAATATTGGATCTATTTGGTCTGAAGAGGGAATCTTTTCGAGAGATTTTATAACACAAATAGTTCAGTTTAGTATTTTATTTTTTACATATGTAGGAGCTTTTTTCTCTCTAGGATATATCTTAAAAATTAAAGAAATTAAATCAATTATAAAGGTTTAAGTTTAGGTGTGTTTTTGCGCAACAAGTTGTTTGTTAATGGTTTGCGTGTTGTATTATGTGATTTCGAGTATATTCAAAATGTGATTTTGAATATGTCAGTTATTTGCTTAAATAACTAAAAATAAACCATTTATGTTTTGTAAGATTTTTAGAACAAAAAAATAGAAAAATTCTAATTTTTTTCAATGATGTTGCTATTACAAATGTTATTCCAATGAATGGCTTCTATATTTTCATAAAATGGGATTGTTTCTTTATGAAGAGACAAAACAAAACCTTTGTTAATCTGGTGATCTTTTTGGAATAAATTTATTGAACTTGCCATATTCTTAGATAAAGTTTTAGAAAATTTAATTTCATATGGAATTAATTCATTTGATTTTTCAATGATTAAATCTACTTCTATTCCACTTTGAGTTCTATAAAAATAACAGTTTGATTTTCCTGTTTGATACGCCAATCTTTTTATTGCTTCAATTATTATCATATTTTCAAAAATAGCACCTCTTTCTGATGCTTTTAATAGTCTTGAAGGAGTATCTATTCCTAATAAATAACAAAGAAGACCAGTGTCTATAAAATAAAGTTTAGGAGATTTTATAATTCTCTTTTTTCTGTTTTTATGAAAAGGTTTTAGTAAATATATAATGTAAGTTGACTCTAAAATAGAAAGCCAATTTTTACAAGTTGGTTGAGAAATACCACATTCTTTCGAAATAGAAGATAAATTTAATATTTGGCCTGCTCTTGTAGCTAAAATACTTATAAAAGATTGAAATTTAGATAAATCGGGTATTGCTTTTATGTTTCTGATATCTCTTTCAATATAAGTTGCAAAATAAGAACTGAACCAGAAAGATGGATCTAGTTTTAAATTAATATAAAATTCAGGATAGAAACCTTTTAAACATGTTTTAAATACTAAATCATCATCAAAAACATTAATTTTTATTTCTTCAAAACTAAAAGGATATAAATTAAAAATTGCAATTCTTCCTGCTAAGCTTTCCGAAACACCTTCCATAATTTGAAAAATTTGAGAACCTGTTAATACATATTTACCATATTCATGTCTTTTGTTGTCTATTTTGATTTTTATATAAGATAATAATTCTGGAACATATTGTATTTCATCGATAATTAATGGAGACTTATAAGTACTGAGAAATAATTCAGGATCTTCTTTTGCCATTTTTCGGAGCATAAGATCATCAAAAGTGACATAATTATAATCTGGTAGAAGATTTCTAAGTAGAGTAGATTTGCCAGCTTGTCTTGCGCCTGTTATAAGACAAGCAGGAAATTGTGTTAATGCAGATAAAATATGTTGTTCAATGTTTCTGTGGATATACATAAATTTTTCCTTAGAAGTCTATATACACCTTTTATTGTAATCCATTAATAGTCTTGTTTCAAGTAAATTCAAAATGTGATTTTGAATATGTCAGTTATTTGCTTAAATAACTAAAAATAAATTACTTGTATTTTATAAAATTTTGATGGAATTTCTTTTATAAAGAATAAGCCGGCTTTATAAAACCGGCTTATTAATTTAGCATGTGTGAGCTAAGAATTCACAAACAAGAGGTATGTTAATTGAAATAGGAAGAGGGATTTGGTCTGTTTCTGGCATAACTTCTAGTTTTCCTGAGAAATTTTGCTCGTCTAAAGAAAGATATTCAGGAATTTCTCTTGCTGAATGTCCTATCGCTTCTTGGACTGCTTTCATCTTTTGTGATTTTGGTTTAACTGATATAACCATGTTAGGTCTTACTTGGAATGACTTAATATCTACTTTCTTATCATTCACTAAAATATGACCATGAGATATAAGTTGTTGTGCACCAAAAATAGTAGCTGCAAGTCTTAGTCTATAAACAATATTGTCTAAACGGCATTCTAAAAGTTGGCAAAGATTGGCAGGAGTTGTTCCTGTTTTCATTTTAAGCGCTTTTTTGTATAACCCTAAAAGTTGTTTATGAGTAAGCATTCCATAAACTGCTTTTAATTTTTGTTTCTCTTCAAGCTGCATACCGTAGTCAGATTTCTTTTTACGTTTAGCTCCATGCATACCTGGCGGTGTTTGTTTGTGTAACAGTGGGTTACGAGCACGGCCAAAGACATTTGCTCCAAATTTTCTTGCTATTCGGTTTTTTGGTCCTGTATATCGAGACATTTTCTCTCCTGAATTAATATAAATTGTAAATACATTAAGAGAAACATATTACATAAGAATATATTTTCTCGGCAAGTAATATTCTTGTAGTAGAAATTATATTTTTTTCTTACATAAAAAAAATAATTTTTCTTCTAATTGATTGGAAATAAAAGTTTTTGCCTTTTTCTTCCCTTCTTCTGCTAATTTAAAAGCTTTAAAATTATTACAGACAGGCCCTTCTAGAGGGATTCCTATTCCTTTTAAGTTTAATATATATGAAAAGTGAGCAAACATTTTCAAAGAGAAAGGGCATGCTATTATAAGAAAGTTGGGGTTTGTATTTTTTATTTTAATTAGCTCTTCGCCTATATAGTTAACTGTAGTGATAAAGAAAATTGTATAATCTTTAACATTTATTTTTTTTAAATATTTACTGATAGGGCAAGTTTGACATATTTTGCTTAAAGGATCATTTTTGCATTTGCTTGTAAATCTTTGAGAAGGACATTCTAAAGGCTTTTCACAAAAACTAAATCCGATAACTAGGTTAGAAGATTTTTTTATATATTCAGGATCTATTATATTAAATAAATATATACCATCTTTTTTTGTATATGTAGTTTTGAACAAAGAAATTATAAACCTTGTAGAAAGAGAAAAAAAATTTCTAAAAAAATATTTTGTCAGTATTTTATTTTTATCATGAGAAAGTAGGTAGATGAGACTTTTTAATTTCATAATAATCTTGTATATAAGAAGTCTTTTATAATGTATTATTGGTGTTAATTTTACTTACACATCATGACTAAACTTTTATATTACATAAAGCAAAAAGAAGAAAAATCCTTTCTTGTAACTTTAAAAGACAATCTTTCTCCAAGAAAAAGATTATATTATGAAGATATAAAAAAAATAGCTGATCCAGGGTCTATTTTTTTGCTTCAGTCTCATCTTAAAGATAATATTTTGCAAAACAAAGATACATTGCAATGTAATGAAATTACCTTAGATCAGAAAAATCTTTCTATCTTTTTAAAACAGGTTAAAGCAGATATTTTTTTTAACAATAAAAAAGTCTTTTTTGATAAAGAGCCTTTCAATATTTATTACAACGTGAAAAAACAGTTTAAAAACTTGCTTGTAAAAGCCTCTTTTATAAGAGGTGAAAAGATAATAGATATAGATAAATGTGATATGCTCTTAATCGGAAAAGAAATCATTTTTTTATATGAGGGTAAGTTTCATCTAACTTCAGATCTATTTGATCAGAAACTAATAAAAAAACTTAAAAAAGGATCTATAATTTTATCCGGCAATCTTAAAGATGAATTTATATCCGAGAATAAAAGCAAGATTATCTATCAAGAAGAAGAAAAGATAACTATTTTACCTATACTTAAAATTACAGATGATAGAGGTTTATTTGCTAATCTAGAATTTTCTTATGAAGGGAAAAGGGTTGTTTTTTATAAGAACGATCTTTATCCGGATAAAGATCGTAGAGATTTTTCTGAAGAAAACTTGTTTGAAAAAGACCTTATTGATGCTGGATATAGTAGATGGCAAAACAGTTATTACTGTCCTTTGGATAAAATCTATGATGTTGTGAAATTCTTAATTGAACTTGGATGGGGTGTTGTAAAAGATAATCAACAAATTGTTTTGCAGACAGATTACACTTTTTTTGTAGATGAAAATTTCAATGTAACAGCAGATCTTAGTTTAGGTGAAGAAAAGGTGAGTTTATCTTCTATTTTACCAGAGACCAAAGGTTCTCATTTTTTAAATGTCTCATCAGAGAAAATAGCTCTTTTAGATAAGGAGTTTACAAATAGTCCTTTGCTTAGACAAATTGATAAAGATAAAAAACATACTTTAGGTTTATTGCTCTTAGCAGCTGAAGATAATAAAGTTATCTTAAATGAGAAAATGAAATCATTGGCTCTTGAATATATTGATCTTAGTTATATAGAGCCTTCTTCTTCTTTTAAAGGGGCTCTTTATCCTTATCAGAAAAAATCTGTAGGATGGTTTAACTTTTTATCAAAATATAACCTGGGAGCTTTGTTAGCAGATGATATGGGACTTGGCAAAACAGTCCAAGTATTGGCATTTTTTTCTCTTATGAGGAAAAAATTACCTACTTTGGTAGTAGTTCCAAAATCTTTGATTTTTAACTGGCAAAATGAAGTAAATAAATTTTTACCTGATCAACAAGTATATGTTCATAGTGGTTTAAATAGGACAAAAGATTCATCTACACTTATGCAACATTCTTTAATTTTAACATCTTATGCAATTTTAAGAACTGATATTGAATTATTAGACAAGATTGAGTATGAGTCTATTATATTAGATGAAGCCACTTATATTAAGAACCCTTCATCACTATTAGCAAAGGCATGTTTTTCTTTGGTTTCTCATTTTAAAATAGCGCTTACCGGCACTCCTATAGAAAATAGTTATAAAGACTTATGGTCTATTTTTTATTTTTTGATGCCAGGGCTTCTTAACAAAAAACTTCTTTCAAAAAATCAAAATATATTAACTCAAGATGATATATCTGATATAAAAATGAAGATTAGACCTTTTATATTACGAAGAAAAAAGAAAGAGGTTGGGAAAGATTTGCCTAAGCTTATTGAACAAGTTGTTTTTTTACAAATGTCAGATGAGCAAAAAGAGGTTTATGAAGAATATAAAAAACAGATTAAAGATAGTAAAGTAGATGAAAATGCAAAAATTTTAAAAGCTATTCTTAAATTAAGACAGATTTGTAACCATCCTTGTTTTGCAAATGACTCTATTTCTATTGATAGTGTTAAATTAAACAGGATTATAGAAGATATAAAAGAGGTGGAAAAAGAAGGAAACAAGGTTCTAGTTTTTAGTCAGTTTACATCGATGTTAAAGCTAATTGAAAAGGAATTAACTAAGTTAGATGTTTCAAGTTTATATTTAGATGGTTCTATAAACGAAAAAAAGAGAAAAGATCTTGTAGAATCTTTCCAAACACAAGATGAAAGAGTTTTTCTAATAAGCTTAAAAGCAGGGGGGTATGGACTTAATTTAACAAAAGCTGATTATGTCTTTATCGTTGAGCCTTGGTGGAATGATGCTGTTGAAAATCAAGCTATTTCCAGAGCTCATAGGATAGGTGGGCAGGAGGTATTGATAGCTAAGCGATACATTATAGAAGATAGTATTGAAAAGAAAATGCTTAACCTTAAAAAGAGTAAGTATTTTAAAGCACAAAACATGATGGATTTAGATTATTCTTTAAATCTTACAAAAAAGGATTTTCTCTATCTCCTGGATTGAAATCAAAGCCTTCTTGTTGTTGTTCTTGCAAAAGTTCCATAGCTGCTGATTTTAAGGTATCTAGGCCATTTATAAACCCAAGTTTTCTAGATAACTTATCTAAAAACTGTAGTTCTGAGACAAGTTGATCATTGATAGTTTCTAAAGTAGCTATTTTTTGTATTAATTCATCTTCACTCATTTTTTTACCTTTTTTTTATTTAGTTCTTCTACTTTTATTTATTGCAAAAACTGTGCCGTGAAGAGATAAATTTATAAAAAGATGGGTAGAAAAAAATATAGGTAAAAAATGAATCTTTTTTAGGGTAAGGGCTGGAATTATAAATATGATAGGTTGAGTTTTTTACTCAACCTATCATTGCTTAAGCTTTATTTCATCTCACGCAGTTCTTCTTTAGCATCTTCAATATATCCCTGCATTTTGCTTGATCCGTCTTTTGCTATATCATAACTTTGTTGGATGTCTTGATGATCTTTGTCTGAAAGGTGTTGATCTTGCAGGTCTGTTTGATATTTGTCAGCAGATCTATCAAAATAATCCTTATAGTTTTCCAGATCTCTAATATGATCGATTTGTTCTCTTTGTTCTTCCCAATTATCATTTCTTGATGGGGCACTGTAATAACACCTAAAAGGAGGCGTGTCGAATGTTATGGTTAATTTCTGACGAGGAAGTCCTATTGTTGGAGGATTTCTTATTAAATCTGTGAATGGGATTGATTTAGTCTTTTTTACTTCGCTTAAAAAGCGGTCATATGTAGATGGAAATTTTTCTGTTAAATCATTTACTAAATAACGCTCACGATATGTCTTTAGAAGCACTTTATCTTTTTGTTCAAGAGGCGGAAGCTGGCCTGACGTTTTAATCCAACTGGTTTGCCAAGCCCTGTAAATACCTTTGTACATTATTTTGATAAATAGTATAGATGCTGTTATTAATACAGCATTTTTTAATACAAGTCCTACTCTCCAGAAAAATGAAAGGTTTTCTGAGGGAGATATGGGATGGAATTTTTGAGCTTCTTGTTTGAGTCTTTTACGAAAATCTCTTACTCTAGAAGAACCTGGATTTGTCCTTTGATAACTATCTGTACCTAGAGATGGTTTTTGAACTGTCATACATTCCTCCTTATGTAGGAATTGATTCAAGATACATTGGGTAAAATAAAATGTTATTTATGAATAGAGGGTTTGATAGGGTAGGATTTTTGAGTAACATGATTGGTGTTATAAGAGCTAGAATAGTAAATATAACTTGTAGAGCTATTGCATAAGCTTTTTCTAAAGTGGTTTTAGAATGTAGAAGGGGATTTTTCGATGATGATTGGTTTTTGAGTATTGCTAGATCAGCTTTTAATTTTTTTCTTCTGCTAATAAAAGGCTGAGTTTTTCTTATAATTTCTATAGATTTGATTAGATCTATATTTATATCTGTATCTAAGTTTAGATCAGATATATCTACAGTCCAAGGACCGCCGGATTGGATCAAAGATAATGGATCTGTTGTCATATTTGGCCTATAGTTTTAGCTGTTTGATAAAGGCCTAATGTTGATAGTACTCCAAAGAATGATGTTGCGGTTAAATAAGTGATTGCGTTGATGGTATGACTGTTTTTAAAATTATCTAAACTAGCATAACAATATTTAGATGCTCCGTAAGAACTAACAATACTACTTATTAAATAAAGAAAAGTTATCGATACTTTTGTAATTAATTGTCTGTATTTTTGCTCATTTTCAGCTCGCTGAAAATAGTAAAGTTCTTCTGCTTGCATAGTCTTTCTTTCTTGTTCTTCTGCTTTTAGAAGAGATAAAGTCTCTAAAGTTTTTAAGGAATTTTTGTATACTACTTGCTTGTTTCTAAATAAGAAAGAATGAATACCACAAATAGAAGATCCTGCAAATAATGCAAAACCCAGTCCTCCAGTTGCAATACCAACAACAGTTGTTGCTAATAGTGTTAAGGCGATGTTTTCTGAAGTATGAGACTGAGAAAACAAGCCTTGAGGGGGTGCTATTTGGATTGGTTTTGGTTTCATAAAACGTGCTCCTTTGTTTGTTTAAGCGAAGGTAACTTATCTTTTACTTTTTTTTTTAGCAATAGATATTTTGAATGAATAAAAAAGAGAGTTATCATAAAAATGAATTAAAATAATCCCATGATTTAAATCCTTGTCTTTACCCACATTTATTACTTCCTAAATAAGCTCCTT
>Ga0233431_1002920_pt1 | contig 22115 bp, 32 predicted proteins | sample SI_118_April2016_FD_179867 | JGI IMG/M metagenome (GOLD analysis project Ga0233431, IMG submission 179867) | Seawater microbial communities from Saanich Inlet, British Columbia, Canada - SI_118_April2016_200_MG | ecosystem: Environmental > Aquatic > Marine > Inlet | place: Canada: British... | reverse complement strand
ATTTCACCATTTATTTTCCCAGAATCTATAACTTTTTTATTCTTTTTATTAGCGTCTTTTAGGCTATCTTTCCACCTCTTCTCAAAGCTTATTCTATTCTTACGTACTCTTAACTTTTTAACATTTTCTTCCGGTTCTTTTTTCCATGTACCAAGAAAGGATTTTCTCAATTTTTGCCATTCCGGTTCTGACACAATAGTTTTTATGGATACACCTTTCCATGACTGCATAAAACGACCTCCTTATACACCTAAATCAATTTTAATATTTTTTGCTTCCTGATTGGTAAGATCCGCAGGGTCACCCTCTGGTAATTCCACAACCTCAATGTAAGGTATGGTTTCTAATAAATTCAAGGCCAGGGTATTTGCCTTATTTATTGCATCATTATCAAACAAAATATACAATTTATCAAGAGTAGTTAAAATTTCTTTTTGTTGTATGGTGAGTTGAGTACCAAAAGAACAAACTGCACCATCACCTATTCTCCAACAATCCATTATACCTTCCACAAGAATAGCCGTATTATTTGAAATTCTGTCAAAATTATATAGGGTGTGTTTTATAGGAATAATACTTTTTGAATCCGTTAAATGTTTATATGCCATTGGTGCATTACCGGTTACATCCCTTGAAGTGTAGGTCACTACTTTACCATTTACTACAACAGGTATTATCATTCTAAATTTCCATTTGCCACCGGCACCTATAAATTTTAAATCATATTTTTGGGCCAACATTTCTGCATCAAAATTTCTAGACTCCAAATACCTTTTATGTATTTTTGGAATGCCATCCAGAATACCCGCTGGGTATTTCAAGGTATCCGGATGTTGAATTACTTTTTCTTGTTTGGGTTTTATTTCCTGAGAAAACTCTTCAACAATTTCTTTGGCCTCAAACCAGGTACAATCATCAATCTCCTTAACCAATTTTATTGAATTGCATTTTTCTCCGCAAATCCAACAGTGGCCTAATCCGGAATCAAGATTTACACCAAAATGTTGTGAAGGGTCTTCACCACAAAATGGACACTCAATTTCTACCCAACCGGAAGTTACATTCTTACCTGAAGTTCTATATGCAAGATCCCTTGATTCAAGAAAATCAATGACGTCAAAATCAGTAAAGTCTATGGTCATCAAGCGGCCTGAGACTTAATTTGTGGATTTGTAATAAAATCAAATTCCTTAGTTATCATATTAAAAATATTAGACCCTAATGGTTTTTTCAGACCAGTGTAAGGGATAGGTACAAGATTAAATGGCATACTAAATTTATCCACCTTTCCATCATTTATATCATCCCATTCCATATCAGAAAGATCATCCATAGTTAACAAAACACCAATTCTATTTTTATTATCTTTGGATTCATTATGAAAAGTGAAACATTCATCTCGAATTCTTGATATTGCCATAACTCCCATATAAGAAGGTCTATTAGGATATCCACTAGCAATTATAAACAAATCGTTATTAAATTGTAGTCTCATATTTTCTATATTGGTTGGTTTTCTATTGGCTTTTAGATATGTACTGGGACTCTTTTATCTATTTGTATACGTACCTGAGTAATAATATTTTGGTGATCACCTATATGTAATATCATATCCAAACCCATGGCATCCACACTGTCATCCTGGTTCATATCATCATACAATCTTTGGACATTATTTCCTGAAGTAGTAGGGTGTCCTCCTTCTAACAACTTTTAGACTAAACGATTTATAAGTTTCTCATTTTTAGTAATTTTTAATAATAAATTACCTAGAGCTTCAGAAGGACTAACTGTTGATAATTCAAATGTTCCAAAATGGTTAAAATCTTCTGCCGTAATTAATTTTTGTTCTCTAAGAAAATAAGGTTCTAAATCAATAATTTTAGCTCTATAACCTTTTATATAACCATCTATATATTTCTTTTTTGAGGTATCTACATCAATAATTAAACCTCCTATAAAAACTTTTTTACTCGACATCATTGAACCTCAATTTATTATTTTCACTTTAAAGCATTTTGTTTAACTAATTCTTGGATAGTTATATAGCCACATTTCTTCAAAGGTTTTAAAATCCTTTTTGGTGTACATATTTTCAACCTCCTAAATCCATCCATTCTTAACATATAAGGTAATTCTGTGTACGGCATGTCTGGCTAAATATTTATAACAATCCAAAAAGTCTATTAACAAAACTTCAGTTTTACCTTTACTCTTTCTGAGACCCCTCCCAACCGCCTGAACGGTTTGTATGGCAGATTTGCCACCTAATGCCAAAATTACTGTGTTTAAAGATTTAATGTCTATACCCTCTCTCCATACGGCAGTACATACGACACATTTTGTGTCTTTGCTTTCCAATGTATCCTGAATCGATTTTTTTATATCTTGTTCAGTTCCACCTTGCACAAAATCAATATCAAACTCTAACAACTTTCCAATACTAACAATATTTTCACCGTGGGCAATTTCCTTAACCATAATCAATACGGTTTTACCTGATTCTACCTGCTCCTTAGCTTCCTGTACTATCAAACGGTTTCTTGCCCTATTTTCCACTATACCGGCATTATAAATATCTTGATACTTATAAAAGTCACCAACCCTTTGAGAGTACGTAACTGGAATCAATTTAACTGTTGGTTTAACCACAATTTTATTTTCTATCCCCTCTTTCATAGTGTACTCATCAATGACCGGTCCAATTAATCCTTCTAAACACAACCTACTTTTTTTATCATTTGGTAATGTGGCCGTAAGACCGATTTTAATGGGTGACATATTTATACCCATAACTTTACCATAACTTCCTTTACGACTATTACAATGATGGGCTTCATCAACAATAGTTATATCAAAAAAATGAGCAAACTTATCCGGATCCAATTTCGAAAAAGTTTGAATAGTTGAAACCGTTATTCTGGATTTTTTATCAAATGTATTATTACCATCACCAAGAATTTGTATATTTTTAAATCCATGTTCTTTCATTCTTAATGCCGTTTGTGATATAATCGGAAAACTATGACAAAGAAATAAAATTTTGGCCTTTGGAAATTGAGACATTAACAACATGGCGACTACAGTTTTACCACTTCCTGTAGGTGATAAAAGAACACCTCTTTGGTATTGTAAGGCATTTTCTACAAGTCTTGATTGACTACCCCAAGGAGTTATTCCTTTTAAATATGATTTTTTGGTTGGTTCTAATCTCTCTGGTTCACCTATAATTTCAATTTCAGGATATGTAACTTTTAGTCTTGGTAAATGACCCAATAATAGCTGACCATTTCTTTCAATTAATTTGGCCTCATAACGAACAATCCTAGTACCAAATCTAGCTTTGGTTGCATATTTACTAGAGTAAGACATGGCCGGACCAATTAATTTCTTAGCCTCTTTGTTTGCCTTACAATGTACGTTATCAAGTATTTCTATTTTTGGCATAAGATTCTCCGTATTTCTATTATACGGCATACTGAAATTTTTTGACCCATATTTTTTTAAAAATTTTGTACAAAAGTTGTTACCTCATTAATTACCCTTTCCGCCTTATATTTATTCCACTTTTTTGACAGAAATCTACGGAGCTTTCTTACGGATAATTTTCCCTTAGCAGGAGTCATTAAAATATTAATTAACTCAGAAGGTGTATCCAAACAAAGATCAATTACAAACTTTGCCTCACCTGATAAGGATTTAAACAAATCATTTTTAATAATTATGTCTTCATGTGATGGGTCTTCAGAATAAAGTTGTATGTGTTTGGCGTGGGATTCAAAATTGTTTTGAGGCATTCCTTCATCTCCATACCCCTCATCTTTAGGATTTTCAGTTATTGAATATGGTTCAGTTAACAATCCAATTATATTCATTTTCATCCATTCGGTCACCTGAGGGTTATGTCCACGAAGATAGGATTTACCGACCATTACCGGATTACCACAACCACATTTACACAGACTACCCATTTACCTTTCTCCTTCTTAATTTTTTTGCTGACTTTGTAGTTATGTTACCATCCCAAGGAATAATACCGATTCTTTTTTGTAGTAGTGTTGAAGTACAGTTTGAACATAATATGCCACTAGTTCTTACTTTGAGAGGATAATTTGTTCTGGCCGGATAATTGATAGTACCATCAGGGGCAGACGCTTTTTCTTCCCTATAACATAAGCAACAAGTAACCATTATTACACCTCCTAAATTTTATTTTTGGGTTAGTTTTTTTGCCGCTTCGCGAATTTTATTGCCAACACTTGGATTGAAGATACGGAATAGAATTTTGTCGGATGACTCAGCAACCATTTTAGCGGATCTAAGGTCTTTTTGCCAGAGCTTTTTTGCCCTGGTGGCACCGACACCTGGAATCTTTACTAACTCAATAAGATCCTCCGGAATACCATAAATTACTCTACTAGGAAGGACTTCCCATAAATCCTCTTTTTCCCAAATGGAGTACATTTTATCAATCATAGAAAGAGCTTGAACCTGACGATTAATATCATATCCAACCGCCCGACTAAAAGGTTTAAGGTATGCGGGAAAATCATCATTATCACTAATCTTGGAATAAATAGCCAATGAGGAAACAATGGCATTAGAAGGATGGAAAATATTTCTTTCTTTTAAGGCATTGGTAAAATCCCTAATCTCCTGTTCCAGTGGTTTGGGAGTATAACCCATATCATTGGAAGGAACATCTCCTAATGCCCAAGAAAGGAGAATGTCATCTACTTCTACGTTGTCTTCAAAGATGGTATTAAAATTAATATGCCAGGCATCAATATCATAAGGACTAAAATACATCATAGCCGACACCTTACCCAAACCGGTAACTCTGAAGTTTTTGTCAATCATTTCCATCTTAAAAAGTTCTTCCGAAAGGGCCTGAGCATTCTGTTCTGTAAAAATATCACCTTGTTTAAAAGCCAATGATCTACTGTACCAATTAAGAAGATCATTGCTACTTCGTACGTTTTTAGTATCTATCTCCGCCAAGGCATGGAAAGCTAATGTTTCCTTATTATTCAAAACTGACAAAACTGGACGAGGATTCTCAAAAATATTCTTCCAATGTCCAGTAGTCATCTGAGGAATGACCAGGTAAACAAAACCGGCATCATCTATGCCATAACGACCGGCTCTACCGGCCATCTGGATTACATCCAACTCATCTACTTTATTAATACCTCTATGAACTCCGCAGATTACCACGTTCCTGGCAGGAAGGTTTCTACCCCAGGCCAGGGTACTGGTGGAAACTAAAACTTTAATTCCATTATTCTTATCCTGAAATTTACCTTCAATTTCCAACCTTTCCTTTTGATCCAAATCTGCACTGTGAAAATGGGAAGTAATCCCTTTATCAGTAAATCTGCGAATTAGGTCTCTACCAGTTCCTTTATCATGAACGAAAACCAAAAATTTCTCATTTGGTTTTGATAGTACGGTTTTAATAACAATTTCTCGTTTCTTTTCCTGACTCGCCCAGTAGTCTTCTCTACCCCATTTGTTAAAAGTTAATGGGTACTCAAGAAAATTCATCTGGAGTTCAACCGGTCTCCAAGTGAAGTAAACCACTTCCGTTTCCTTTTTATTCAAATCAGTCAACCAGGAACCTAGTTCATCTACATTAGGCATCGTCGCGGAAAGAAAAAGGATTCTTGCTTTAGGATTCAACTTGGTGAATCTCATAATTCCGGACTCAACTGCATGACCTCGTTCAGTAGTCAAAATATGGGATTCATCAATTATTAAAAGTCCTACTTGACTAAGCCAATAATTTTTTTCTGAATGAAATTTTCTAGTTCTCGAATCAACCATTTCTGATGTACAAAGAATTATGTGGGCTTTCGACAACTCTTCTGATTTCTTTTTTGATAAAACGTAGTCACTAGTTAAAATACAAATATTCTTATTGGGAAATCGAATTTTCCAGTCTTCGTACTTTTCTGTAGTTAAACTTTTTAGGGGACTCATGTATAGAATTTTATCCCTTTTAATTCCATCTTCCATTTTTCCCTCCTTAATATTTTTATCAACTACCATTATAAGATAAGTATGAAGTTGAAATATTCAAGGGAAAAAATTAATTTATTTTCAACATCCAATTTTTTATCTCATTATCAAAACAATGAGTAAACTCGTGTTTCATGTGACAACGAATACACAAAGTAACTAAATTTGATCCTTCATTCAACTTATCAATATTTTCACCAGTTGCTACCGAAATAATATGATGAACATGGAGTCTATATTTACTACCACAAACAACACATTTTTTACCATCTCTTTTAATAATTTTTATTCTGATCTTCTTCCAATGTATACCTCTTGTAAAGGATATTCCGCCTTTCCATCTGTAGTGATTTTCTAATCTTGGTACAAAAGGTGTTCTAAGATATGCTGTATCCTTCATCTTCTGAATGACTTCGGAATTATTCATTGCTTCTTTTACTGCTTTCTGATGTCTAATCTTAACATTAGGATCGGCCATTACATTGCCATCACCTTTTCTGCGCTCGTAAGAACCATTATCCCTTTGTGCTTGATGACCAAGGGCCTGAAACTTTTTAAATAGTTCTGGATTTTCTTTCCATAGTTTTGCATTTTTTTCACCACCAATTTTTCCACCTTTGGCACATTTTATACTGAGTTGTTTAAGACCCTCTTCATCCAAATCACCCATCCAATGTGAATAGCGCTCCATTCTAGTCTTAACAGTTTTAGCTTTTATCTTTGGAACCTTTTGGACGTTATCCACCCCATACTTTGCTAAACAACTTTGTTTATATACTTGAACTCGTTGTTGTTTATCAATTTTAGTTATAACCCTAATGTTATGACCATGAACAAATTTATGATGCGGTGATACAACCTCTTTACCACAACCACAAGCACATAATGGAAGTTCATAACCAAAATTATGATAGTAATGTTTCAAATTTATATGAGGATGTTTTCTACGAATATGACTCGTTAAATCTTTAATACTTTTTGCTTCTTGATTACATAATTGGCAGGTTTCCATCTTGTTCTCCAAAGAAAAAACCCTGAGAATTGTCGGAGTTTAATAGTAACACTCTCCCACACCTCGCAATGTGGGAATTCTCAGGGTTTGTTATTCTCTTCGGTACTATTAATCTCGACATTTACATTATAAGGATTCCTTTTAGAAAAATCAAGAATTACTTTTATACACCATGCTCTAATACCCAATCCATCAGGAGTTCTGCGGCTATAGTTTTTCCTGCACTCGTATTTGCAGAAAGAACAACATTGTTATCTTCTGTCCTATGAGGCATAACCGCCGACTGTACTGGATTAAAATTATCAAAGGGGTAATCCCAATCCTTATATTCTGAAGTAGGAATAAGAGTAATGTCATCCGGTATGGAAACTGCCGATTTAATTTTTTCCTTTGGTTTCTCTTCAACCTGAGTTTGAGTAATATCATCAACCACTACTTCCTTAGTATTTGTTGTAATATCCAAGGCTTGTTTGATAATATCTTCAACTTCTTCTTCCAAAGTATCTAGGTAGGTATCCATAAAATTTGCATCCTTCGCTTTAACCTGTGCTTCGAAAGTCGGTTTGCCTTTGGGATTTTTTTCACCAAGAACATATTCCAACTGTTTCGGGGTAAGTCTTTTATATTGGAGAAGGCTTTCGAGAAGGGATTGAGAAAAACCATTCCAACTAATTGATTCATGTTTAAGAATGGCTTCTACATATTTAAAATCTACAATTTCAATTTCTCCGGAAGTTTTCTTAAACTCCTGAACTCGGTTTACCAAACGATCACCAACGGAAGTGGCTCCTTCAGTACGAAGGATTTTCTTTCCTTTTCCAATAGGACGGTTATTCAAGGAATCCCAAAACACCACCCTAATAGCATCCTTACCCTTATCTCTGGTAACACCTGTTCGAATATCTACTGTAGAATAAATTCTTACGGCTACGTTAGGAGTTTCTGTTTTGAATTGATAAATGATTTCCTTGGACTTCGGGTCATTAACAATTTCAAAGTCTGGAAGCATTTTTTCGAATTCTTCTTTGGTCAATTTTACAAACATTTATTTTCTCCCTTTCCCTTAAAAATTATCGACTACAATTATAATATAAGGATTGTTTGAAGAAAATCAAGAGAAAAAATTAATTTTTTATAATAAAGATTCGTGTGATTGCACAGATTAAAATTTATATAAATTCCATTGCCCTGTCCAGTCCTTGTGCATTTGGTGTGGAATCCACTCTATATAAAAGGATAACATCATGCCCATTTCAGGTAACTCCTTGCCATACTTCATAACTAGTTGTTTTGCATACTTTTTTGTTATCTTCATGTTGTTGCCACCTCCCTTTTATAATTAAAACAAAGGAACAATTCCTTCTGTATCACAAGCCCAAGTATAGGCCTCTTGAAAAGATTTCTTCGTTTAATTCCCAAACAATATCCTGTATTCTTCTTTCCATTGCTTCACCCAAATCAGCATAAAGATCCATTTTATTCTACCTCCTAAAAATTGGGTTTATTCCCAAAAAGAAGTTCATGGTCACGGTGTTGTTTTTTCTTTTTCTTGAATGTCCATTTCACCAGAAAGTTCATTATAATACAAGCAATGATGCATCCCAACACATTACCAATTATAATTGCCGTTATCATATTATTTTCCTCCCCTCTTAATTTGTAACCAAATAATATTTCTGCATTGATTGGTTTATCTGAAAAATCATCGATAGTTAATTTTCTACCTAATCTATTTTCCAAACAATCGAAACATAGTAAACCCCCATTAGAAGCAAGTCCAGCTAATTCCCATACCTCGTCGTGTACCATGTAATTCTGAGGAATATCCATTTCACAATCAAAACAGTAATGTCCTCTTACAAATCTTTTCATTTCAAAACCTATAATTTTTAGTTGGTCTTCTGACTTTCCACATCCATTTTGAACTTACCCCGGCCTTTCTACCCAACTCTAACATCCCCGTTTTATTTTTCATAACTAGACCTTCTATTTCTTGAACTTTTGTAACTTCATTAAAAATCTTCAAAAAATCACTATCGAATTGTTCTGCCGGCTTTAAATTATCGTTAACAAAGTTATACCCTTCTAAAACACCACGCCTATTCCAGAAAGGTCTTTTATTCAACAAAACACCTTGGTGGGCAAAAACATCAAATAATACGATCTTGTGTTGAACTCCTTTCGTTTTTGCATGTCTTAACTCACCATCAAAAATATTGTATCCTTCACATCCCATTTGATTCAGAGAATCTAGTAACTCATCGGATGGGATATATTGTATTTTTGTATTATGTCTATTCCAAAATTGAAAGGTTCCATCAGGCATACAATGGAGTTGTAATCTAATCCCATTATACTTCTTTTCCGCCACTACTTCGGACTTATCATTCAGAATAGCAAATAAGGCTTGATCTACCGAAATAAGTCTTGGTTTCTCTGGATAAAAATATGTGAACTTATTAATTTTCATGATTATCCCTTTGTCAATTTCAGCATTTCTTTTTCAAGACCTTCGATACCAAGGGATACAACCTTATTTGTCACAAATGCTTCTACTTCGCCTTTTGCTTCAAGAACTGTTTTGTCCATGGATTCATTAAAACTTCTTTGAATAAATGGTAGATAATCACCTACAATTCTCATAATACCGGTGATCTTTTCCAAAGCCTTTTTTCTTTCTTTTATTGTAATACTCCCCTTCTTCAAAAGAATATCGGCAACATCATTAACACCATCAGAGCATTCATTTTCTAATGCTGTAATATTTTCTTGAAATTCCTGTTCAAAAATCTGCCTTTGTTTTACTTCAGATGGTCCTTCAATCATCTTGCCATTCAAACGTCTTATGGTACAAGGCACACCATCACCCATATTCATGCAAGTCAACATTTCAGCGTATTGAGTGGGTGACAATTCAACATTAACAATTTCTTCTTTTCCACGATACCAGTCCCTATTAAGGAGCCTATCAACTTCACCCTTTTTTATTCTCAACATAATCGTATTAGAATGTTTTATAGAACTTCCAAACAAAGATTGTCCAAGATTACTTGAAACCCTTGATACACTTATCATTCCATAACTCTCGTGTGTACCTACTGTTGTATCATCTAACATTTTATACTCCTCACTCTAGATTTCAATGTTTCCAAAACTCGATCCACATTATTCGTAAGACTTCTGGATTTACCCGCAGAAGTACCATATCTGAGTGCTCCGGATTTACCAACAAAAAAAGACGCATCGTGATCCTTGTAAGAAAACTGACGGTACTTACCGGCCCTACATGGAACTTCTTCCCACCCATTTTCTACCAATCTTATGATAATACCTTCTGCTTTAGTTTTGGGTTTCCAGGAAGCACACCTTTGACACTGGGCACTTTCAGATTCAAAAGTTTTCCGATCCACTATAGTAACGTCTCTTTTGCCACATAGCGACTTTCCACTTAAATCCTTCTGCATATGTACTAGCATTTTCCCCTCCTTGAAATTAATTGACTACCCTTATAATATAAGGATTGTCTGAAAAAAATCAAGAGAAAAAATTAATTTTTTACTGGGCACCAGCTATTTTTTTCATAGACTTTGCAATTGATTTGAACACACACATTTCTTCATTCTCCATCCACATCTCACAATAATCATCACATTCATAATGCTTTATTAACGAGTCATGAAAAAGGTCACTATCTTTTTGTGGATCCATTTCATATATTCAAGTGCGTAGGAATTTTTAAACGGGCAATTTGATATTAACATTTTCCAATCCTCTCGTATCCACCCCCTAATAAACCATCCTTCTGGTTGACCTCCAACTCATACCAAACATCCGCCAACCTATCCCTTGCCAATTTATTATCTGGTTCCGTTTCTTTGATTTTGGATAATGCCCTTTCAAAGAAATTATATGCCACTTCTACATGCTCATTACGGGAACATGATGCTGCTATTTTATGACACTTATTAACTAGAGACAAAGCATCCATTTCTAACCTCCCAAACCAACATTTTTATTTAGTAATTCTTGAAACCAGATTTTAGCTTTGTTTGCAGCATGCTTGGAAACATCCTTTAAAACCAAATTGTTTTCTAACAAAACATCCATCTCTTCATTGGCAATGTCCTTCATCACCCACCGTAAAAAGTCACCCATTTGTTGAATTTCTGGTTCAACACCTTGGCTGGTAAAAAGTTCTTTTATAGCTTGTTCCATCCTATTTTCAGTGACGGCATACTCTACAAATTCTCTGATCGAATTTACCTTTTCAACATCTACCGGAGCAATCTTTTTTACTTTGGAAACACTATGCTTTTCCCCTTTTGTTTTGAAAATATGTCTAGTACCTTTATAAATACAGGTCCAAACTATCCCTTCACCTATCCCTTCAGAACCCAAGGCTTTACCAACAGGACATTGGTTTTCAACATAATTAACCAATCTTACAAATTCATTTTGTGCTAATTCTGGATATGCAAAATCCACTTCCACCGAAAATGTTTCAAAATCATGGATGTTGTAAATTTGATTGTCAGGGTCTTTTAAACCAGTTGAATCTATATATTCAGCGTCATCTCCAACAGAAACTTTAACTGCAAATATCACAAACATCTTTGGAAGCTTACTAATAGCTGTACCCTTTGCAATCCCTTGACCACAATATTCTCCAAAAATGCTAATGATAGGACTTACTTCAGTTGTTCTGGTTTTAACCTGTTCCAATAATTTTTCAAATGATTCTTTTCGTGCCATACAAAACTGAGAGAAACCATGATTATCACTGGTAGGAGTTACAACTCTCTTTCTTGATTGATACCAGATTTCTTCACCATTGTAAACCACCGACCCATTGCTACCATGTAACTTAACTGTACCCGAAAATAACAATTTTGGTTTTTCTACATTTTTATCATAAACTGGTTCTCCATCCTCATCCATTCCTACATATTGGGACTGGTTTATCACATTCCTAATGATATTCCTAAATTGAGGGATTTTAGAAAAACTTACATGTCTTTTATTTTGCATTTAAAAAACCTCCTGTGGGATTCCCAATTTGTTGATACTTGTATCATACCCGCAATCAGGACAATGGACATATATCCACTGTCCTTCTTCGATTCCCTCTACCATCCAACCATATCCGTCATTTGCATCGCATTTCAATTGATCACGGTTTAAAGTAGATCCACAAGAAACGCAATTTTTAGTCAGAAGGTTGTCCCAATATTTATCTAAAGTTCTGATAATTTCTTTGCTCATTTCAGCCTCCCTAAAATATCAATAACGTTAACCACTATTTCCGACTTAGATTCCATTGGCCTTTTCAGCCCACAATTGTTTATTAATGTATCATAACAACCTTCCACAACTGTACGATATCCGTATTTTAAAGAAGATAACTCTTTGATCATATGATACATTAATGTTCTTCCCTCTTGTGAAATATCCATAAAAATATTCCTTTCTATACATAAGACGGGTGACCTATACCGACTACAGGGTTTTTGTTAAGCATAGCTTTACCAGCCATACCCTTGAAACCCAAATTCCACATTGTCTGTTTAAATTCCCGACCATGGCCCATACTGCGACTATACTTAAAAAACAAATACATATGAACCACTTCATGAGCAATCGTTTCTCGCATTTCGTGAGGATTACATCTGAACTTCTGAAGATTCAATTCAATTATATTATATTCTGCGTCTCTAAGATGCCCCCTATGATAGTGAGCAGTTCCCCATACTCTCTTCCCGGCACCCCACACCATATCCACCTCTTCCCACGGTTCAATTTTAAGAAGATTACAAAAATACTCGAAAGACTCCTTGGCTTTATCCATCAACTCAAAATTAGTCATCTGTCTACTCCTTTATTTTATAGCCAATTTAGCAGGTTTCACAAACACCCTGAGATCAACTAATTTTTCAGGTTTGACAACTGAATAAACTCTTTCGTTGAATCCTTTTTTGACTTTCAAGGTTTTACTGGTAAGCATGAATTTTTCTACGAATTCTGCAAACTTTTCGGGGCCACCCACAAAGTCAACCAATTCACTTTGAAGCTTCTCATCAGCCATGACCTTACCATTAAAAGCAACAGTATGAGTTTCTTCGAAGCATGACCCAAAATTCTTTTTACCAACTAATTTCTGAATTTCTTTTTCGTCTTTGGTGGAAACAGAAAAACGATTAGGGTTCACGACCGTTACGTCCTGATCATGTCCTGCTACCCTATAAGAATTGGTATAATCTCCGGCAAATCCTTCTTTATCCTGGATACCACCCACAAAGTCGGAAATGGTATCTGCATGAAAGGCCATCTCGGAAGCTACTTCCTTACTCTGTTTTTTGAGGGAAACATACTGGTCAATGGCGTCTTTTACATCTTTGGAAGCGGTCAACTCTTTTACTTTAGAGGTGGTCTTCTTAGGTTCTGCCACTTTCTCGGTTTTCTTAAGAACTGCTGCAAAAGCACTCATTTTATCCTCCCTAAATTTTTTGAAATAACCTCAACCACAATTATAATATAAGCATTAATTTCAAAGAATCAAGGGAAAAAATTAATTTATTTTAAAAAAGACGGATTTTTATACTGGTTTGATTTTTTAGGTTACAGCGTGTGGTGTGATGTATCACTTGACGAGTTGTTTTTTTAGATTGGCTTTACGCCATTGACTGCTAGAAGTTTCGTAAATTACTTCAACAATGTCACGACGAAGTAGAGATATGGTTTTTTCGCCATCCCGAGAATCAAGAAAGCGAATGTAGAAATATTTATGTCCGCACGAATACTCATCTACTTTGGTAATATCCAATATATTACCCTCGCAGATTACTTTAATGTGTTTACCTTTTTGATGTTTTGCCATTGACTACCCCTATCCTACGGGTTTCAAAGAAACCCATACCTTTGTATATAGAATGGTTAAACTCCTAGCCACACTGGACTAAGAGCTTGTGAGTACCATACACTTACAGTTGTTCCCAATATTCCTCTGGCATTTCAAGAGCCATTTTTAATGACCCTTCCGCACCAGCAAATTCAGCATCCTGAACTGTAAACGCGTCACCCCCTCCATACTCTTCGAGTCCTTTTTCAACTGCTCTGTCAATACCCCTTAGTCTTGAACCACCTCCGGCAATGATGACATTATTTCTTAGTTTTTCTTGAAATTCAGGATCGAATTCACCTACCAATTTTTGAACTGCCTCACAAATAGGATCGGTCAATTTGAAACAACATTCTTGCAAAAGTCCTGTAATATCGTAATCTGCAGGTTTACCTTTTTCGGTCAAACGAATTTTGACGGGTTCCGAGGCTGTTACATAACCGTATTTTTCTTTGATCCTTTTGATGATTTGTTTCGTAAGTTGAACTTTTGGGTGTTTGCCCAAAATTGCTTTTTCAATCACACTGTCCAGATAATTTCCAGCTGTAGTCAATGTAATTTGATCTTCGTCTTCAGGCATAGTTCCATGAATACGCACCAAATCCACTGTATTATGTACAAAAACTCCAGATGATAAAGCAAAATTATGATGCGAATCTATTGTTAAATCATACACATCCTCTTTTTCTTCTAAAAATGTAACGGATTTTACCTTATGATTAGCATATCTTTGTAGTTTTTGTTCACATGCTTTAATATGCCTACCAAGACCGGCTTTCTTATATTCCTCACCACATACAGGACATGGTACTAATTTCATTCTGGCTTTTTGACCCTTTTCTATATCCTTCTTTGTAAATTTATATATTTTTCTATGTACACCCTCCGCTTTTTCTTTACAATGCTGTCTATGAGTAGAAAAAGAAGCATTACTGCATTCAAAATCTTGTTCGCAGTATTCACAATAATAAAAACCAATTTTTCTTCTTACTTCCATTGCTTTTTCTTGTTCATCTTTAGTAAATGTTCTAAATGCTCCAGAGCAATGATTTTTATGACTATTAAAGGAATTCTTAACTACATTTTTAAATTCTTTTGCACAATAAGGACATGTAGCATCTATACGTTCAAATTCTGGTTCTTTTCGATTCCTGCAAATTTCAGGCCATTCTCCACTTTTAACTAACAATTGAATTGGATGTTTGCCTTCCACTGCTAATTTCACATTTCTTTCTGTAGTTCTAATAGATTGGGCCTCTTTAAATTCATCTGTAGTAAAAGCACACTTTCCATCCACAACTTGTTTTTTTCTAGCTTTATAAATAAGTTGTCTTGAATCTTCGTAATTCCCATATTCTGGATGTTCTGGATTCCACATCTTTTTCATCACGTCTTTCATTGTTTTTGAAGACGATTTTTTATGTCTTTGTCTGGCATCTTCAAAATCATCATATAATTCATTATCAGGATTCCACATTTTGTCTTGTAATACCTTGAATCCATATTTAGCATGATACTCTCTATGCTCTGTCCATGTTACCCCTAATAAATTAGATGGGTCATTGTTTTTACAATTATAATCTTTATGATGAGCTATCCATTTTCCAGCATGGTATAAATCGACTCCATATTTCCAACGATAAACCATTCTGTGTGTGGGTTCCCAATCTTTGCCTGGTTGTAATAATTTCTCATACTTATCCTCTGATCTATATAAAGGCATCAATGAATCACCGGGTTTCAAATTTTGAGCTTCCACATATTTACCAAAACGAGTAAGAAATGGATGATCAGGGGTACATTTAATCTTTTCATCATTATCTAAAGTAACTTGTACCAATTCAGTATTTAATTTGGTTTTTTTACAGGAGGCTACCCTACCAGGTACTATTTCACCTCTGTTTAGATCATAAGAATAAACATAAAATCCTTTATCTCCCTCCAATTCTTTTATTGGTACTTCTGTACCATCTAATAAAGATATTTTTGTATCACCAGCCAAACAACCGGCGCCGATATCAACTATCATCACTTCATCAAATCTGTCCATACCATAAGCCACAGCAAACGGTTCAGACACAATAAGAAGTTTATCCAATATACCTTTCGACAATGTAAGCAAATCTGTTTTATTTTCCATACTTGCTTTTGCTGGAACACCGATAGATGCAAAAATCTTATCGTCTGGTTTCTTGTCTGGAATGGCAACGTTCAAAATGTTTTGAATAATAAGTCTGGTGGCTTTTAAATTCTCTTCGCTAATTTGGAGAACACCATCAGCCAAAGGCCAAACCATTTTCAATGCCAACCGATTATCAATAGCAGTTTTACCCATTAAATAGTTTGCACCAAATCTTTTTTGAGCAATCACATCTTTTGCAAATCCAACAACTGTGTCAGTAGTTAACCTAACACCAGTAGATGTGGCAATACTTGTCCTGCTTGTTCCCAAATCAATACCCACATAGTAAGTTTCCAAATTACATTTCCTCCAATGCTGCTCTAATTTCAACATTATCTCTTAAAATTCTTTTAAATATACCTAATTTTGCTTCACTATCTGCTTTGTCCACAATCATATTCATCAATGCACTTATATCTTTTCCTGGAACCATTGTAGCTAATTTGAATTCTAAATCAGAAATCTTTTTTCTCAGTTTAGAATTCAGAGTAACCATTCCATATTTTAATGCCCTTATTCTATCCAACAATTTAAGATCAGAATCAACTATAACTCGTTTGATTCTTTTCTTTGTTGGTTTTCTTGGATCAATAATAACCGTCCCATCCACTTCTACAATTACTTTATGTTCGGCCAACTTTTCTAACAAACTAAGATGATAATGGTCAGAATATGTTTCAATACATTGTCCTGGTAACAAAGCCCACTTTCCGTCTCTGTTTAACGGACAAAGCATTTTTGATTGTCCTACGTTTGTTACCTTTATTTTCATTTTTCTCTTTTCTCCATCAATTCATTCCAAATTGTTTCCGCTCTTTTTGTTCTAAACAAAAACTTCTTTTCTGGTTTGAATCTATTTTTGTCAAATACACCATCAATACCTACGCATTTTAACCCAAGGGCATTAGTTATTATCTCAGGATTTTGGATCATTTCTCGTGTTTGGATTACTGTAAATTTATAATTCTCATGTTGCTTATGAAAATCCAAAACTGACTGATAATAATTTGACCATACATGCTCAAGGTTTGTATAAGGATCACCACCCTGAACAGCCATATACTTTACATCTTTCCTACTTTTCCTACGATAAAATGATTTTATAACTTCTGCAGGATGCCTGAAAATCAATACAATATGAATATCATGATTTCCATTTACACAAGTGATCAATAAAGGAATCCATTTCCAGATACATAGAGAATTAATAGGTGCTTTCCAACCCCAATCCTTGTCTCTTACTATAGATAAATTATTTGCAATCTGATTTTGCATCAAACTCAACGTATTATCAGTAAGTTTTAGCCTAGTAGAATCAAATAAATTTTTGTCGTATCTATGGATATTGCTATCCTTTAAAATTTTATGAGATATAATTCTAAATTTCTTATCTTCACCCAAAAAGTCAATAGGAGCAGTACCCATCATGGCCACATTACAATGTTGCAGGTAGTTAGAAGTCAATGAAGTTCCTGAACTATGCATACCTGTTAAGTAAAATATTTTATTCATTAGTAATACTCCCTCAATTTCTCACAAATCCGAATGGAAGTCCTAACATCTTCTATACCAAATCCATTTCCTTCTAATATTTCTTGATAGCTTTTGGTATGTAGGTTTGTAAATCCTTTTGTAAATGAATAACTATATCCATCTAATGTAAGTGTTCTGATAGGCTCATTGTGCTTATTAATAGACAATTCAAAATTTACATTAGCCGAATCACAATACAATTTTCCTTGTATTGTTTCATTTTGAATTATATTTGTGATTTCATATGAAATCGGTTCACCATAAATCCATTGTAGCATATCAAATAAATGAATGCCTATGTTAAACACGATAGAACCAGATTTTTCTTTATTAGATTTCCACGAATATTTATACCAATCACCTCTTGGTGTATAATATGTCAAACTAGGATCATTATCAATTATAACTCCAGACTGTATTTTTTCCCTTAATGCAATTAAATCTGTGTTTAATCGTAACTGCAATATAGTGTTTATTTTTTTCCCATATTGCTCTTCCATTTCTTGTAAACCATCAAGATTTCTTTCATTAAGAACTAATGGCTTCTCACAAATTGGAGATGCCCCTATCCGTAATGAGAATCTACAGTGTGCGTCATGAAGATAATTAGGGCTACATACTGCCACATAATCAATATCAGTTTTACTACAGAAGCGATCAAATCTTTCAAACTCACTGAAGTATTGACAATCAGGAAAGTGTGAATCAAGAACACCCACACTATCATGAGGGTCCAGTGCTGCTACAAGATTCCCACCAACATCTTTTATTGCCTTCATATGTTTCGGTGCCACGTATCCGGCAACACCGACGATTGCATAGTTCTTTTTGCTCATAACCTATTCTCCAAAATTGATGAAATACGTTCAGACGATTTTCCATCCCAAAGCGGATCATATTGTTTAATGCTTGGGGCATCCATCATTAATTCAAAATTTTCCAAAATGCTATATGGATCAGAACCAGTCAGAACATTGCAACCTTGTTGTAAGGTGCAAAGATGTTCTGTATTGTCTCTTAGAGTAATACATTTCGTTCCAAGAAATGCAGATTCTATTTGTGCTCCACCTGAATCTGTTAATAGCAATTTGGCTTTATTTACATGCTGTAAAAATTCAATATATCCCATTGGGTTTAGAATTTCCACATTGTCCAAATAGTTGTCAAATCCAAATTGCTCAATTTTACTTTTGGTTCTGGGATGCACTGGAAATTTTACAGGAATTGCGTCAGAAATTATATGAATAGCTTTTAAGATATTCTCTAATCTTTCTGAATTATCAACATTTCCTGCTCTATGTAGCGTTAATATACAATATGGTTTTCCATTATTAAAAGATTCAATATCTGGAAGCCACTTTATTAGATTATCAATCATCACATTCCCAACTACAAACCTTCTATCAAAATCAATTCCTTCTTTTTGTAAATTAGAATCCGATATATTATTTGTACAAAATAGAAAATCAGACAAATGATCCGTAATTACTCTGTTAATTTCTTCTGGCATACTTCTGTCGTATGATCTTTCACCTGCCTCCACATGAGCTAGTTTGATACCGTCCATTTTAGATGCTACCAAGGCTCCAGCAAGAGTAGATGTTACATCGCCTACCACCATCATACAATTTGGTTTTTCCTTATAACAGAGCAATTCCAGTTTATCCATAATTTTACAAGTTTGCCGTGTTGGGTATGATCCTTTCACTTCTAAATTAACATCTGGTTCTGGTATGCCCAACTCTTTGAAAAAAGAATTGGACATAAAATCATCGTAATGCTGTCCGGTGTGTACTATACGATAATGAAATTTGTCTTTAACTGCCTCAACAATAGGTGCAAGTTTAACAAAATTTGGTCTCGCACCTACAATGATCATTATAGTTTTCATAACTTCCTCACAAATTTAGCTGGATTTCCTACAACAACATGTCTATAACCTACATCTTTAGTTACCACTGCTCCCGCACCAACCTGAGATAGACCCCCAATAATTACGTTAGGTAATATTGTTGAACTTATACCTATATCACAACCAGATTCTAATACAACCGCTTCAAATTTCAATACATGCAATCGTATAGGTTTGGACTGGCCCTTATCCAAATCATGATATGAAGTAAGTATTCTAACTCCTGGTCCTATGCCCACATTATCTTGAATATAAATTCCACCAGCACTATGGAAATAACACTGGGAACCTATCCACACGTCATGATCGATGAATAAGGTACTATTAGGATATCCATGTAAAATAGTATCGTGGCCAATATATACATTATCTCCAATAGTAATAACTTCTGGATGAAATATCCTAACTCCATCCTCAATAACAACACCTAGCCCGACACTTTTCAAATCGGATATTTTAAAATTACCATTACCATGTGTTTTCATCGACTCATCCTTAGATTTAATTACAACAAAATTTCACGTAAAAACTCTTAGGGACTAAATTAAATTTATACCCTATCCAAAATAGTAATCGCAATTTTCTAAAAATTTGTTTATATGTTTTATAATCTTTGAATGATTTTTTAGGGGCAACCATAATATCATCTATGCTTATTCTTAATCTGTTTTCAACTTCTGTTATAATTGCTTTACAGTCGGGTAAGGGTTTATTTATTTCCATGATGGCCTGCTCCCTACTTATTTGCCCCGATCTTATTAAAGCTGAGTATTCAAGAATACGCACATCTAAACCAAACTTTTTAGGCATATAGTAACGATTACAGAAAATAGTGAATCTGTTCTCGTGATGGTGTCCTCCATACCAATTCCAACCAAACTTTTCAATAAGCAACCTCTTTGTATATTCTTTGTCATAATCTAAATAATATAGCGGTCTTATTCTTTTAATTCTTTTAACAAACATCCAATTAAGAAAAGGTAATAATTTCATATTGGGAAAAGTGGACACTGGGACTTCTCCAAATTTTGAGTGTATACTACTTATGTATTTCCCATCAAAATAGAAAAATCCGGGAGGCGATATGCTTTCCGTTCTAAAAGAATGACCATCCATTATGTATTTAATTTTAAAAGCATCTGCAGCTATATATAAAGCGGTAGCTAACCCAATATCACTTGGTGCATCTATTTCTGGTACTGATGCCAATAAAAATGAACGAAACATATCATCTAGTTCAGATTTATCAACCTTTATTTTCATAAAATCAATATGGAGTTTTTCCGTCATTATCTCCAGATTTTTATCAGCAATAGGTTCACCCCATCCATTATCAAAATTAACAGCAAGTGGTCTTAATCCTAATTCTTTGACTTTGGATAGCATATAAGAAGAATCACAGCCTCCACTTACACCTACTACACAATCATATCGCTTATTTTTACCAACTTTTTTTATTTTATTGACAATCTTTAATAATTTCTCTTCTCCTTCTTGATCAGTGGGATATTCTTTTTCTAATGCAGAGTATTGATGACAAAAATTACAAACTTCATTTTCATCAAAAACGATATCAGGAATACTATCATCGTATAAACACCTTGAACATTTCATTTTATAATCCCTTTATAATTGTTTTAAATAACATACCAACGGCCTTATAAGAATGAACACGTTCTACCCATTCTCTTGATGCCTTTTTCAATTTAATCAATTCTTCTTTTGAACTTCTCACTATTTTATTTAGTAAAAAAGGTAATTCTTCAGGATCTTGTATAACCTGAATACCGCATTTTCCCAATTCCCTTTCGTACTTGTCAATATAATTCATCCTGGATATAACGATATTTCCCATTGCTGCGGCTTCAAGAGCAGTCAAACCCATACCACCCTTTTGAGGATTACCTTTACCATCATGTGTTCCTACATCTTCAATGTAAATATCACACTTTTTTAATCTGAGAAGATGTTTTTCCCATGTCATTCTTGAGGCATCTACTTCAAAATTAATACCCGGAATTGTCGGCAATATTTTCTTAATGTATGGTCCTCCTTTGGTAGTAGGCTGCGTTGGATAATGTCCTATGAACAAAGGATTACTAAGAGTATAATCTGGAACAAACTTATTAGTGTCAACTGCCACAGGAACATAAAATTCATTTTTAACATTCCCCAATTCAAAGATATCGGCGGCAACCAAAGTAGCGTCAACAAAAGCATTAAATTTAGTATTTAACGAATTGTAATGACTCCTATATTTTGTGCCAGTATGAAATACCAACACTTTTTTATTGGTTAAATCTACATCTGTACCAACGTACTGACTATGCATAATTATCAATACATCACAATCAGCCACATACTCATTCCATTTAATGGGATTTTTAACGATAATACCACCTTCACCGTAATTTATTTTCGGTGGATTCTGCGTTATCATTGTCGATTCTATACCAACAGACTGTAAACATTTAGACATTATATATCCATGGTTAGCCCAATCCCGTATTGCAGTAAATAATACTTTCATCTGGCACCAGCTTTCTTAACTATTTCTAAA
>Ga0233431_1002919_pt1 | contig 22124 bp, 22 predicted proteins | sample SI_118_April2016_FD_179867 | JGI IMG/M metagenome (GOLD analysis project Ga0233431, IMG submission 179867) | Seawater microbial communities from Saanich Inlet, British Columbia, Canada - SI_118_April2016_200_MG | ecosystem: Environmental > Aquatic > Marine > Inlet | place: Canada: British... | reverse complement strand
TAAGTCATGTTCTTTTCCTTCACCAATATCTCTAGAAAGATTTCGATATGCAAAAGAAAGATCAAGAGCTTTGTCTGCATTAAAATTAAAATCACTATATCTAGATGCACTTACAGGTTCTAATTTTTCTCCAATTCTACTAACCAAATCTTCCATTTAGATTGAAATAAATAATCCCTTTATAAATCTTTCGTAATGTAACTACTACTAAGTTATAATCTTGATTTATTTTCATCAATTACAATTCAACGTTTTTAGTATACAAAACTATTTAAATCATAAGTTTTTCTAATTTTTCATAAAAACACTATATTTAGCAAAGATAAACTTGCAGACGCTATATGTAGTGTGTCAAAAACTATAAACAACAAGATATAGTTTTTGAAAGATGTGTCAAAAAGAAAAATCGACCACCAGTAAAATATATGTATAGTATGTTCGGGTCAATTTCTTTTTGAGCACACAAAAATTCCATTAATAAATTATTGGTTTGTTTGCAAACCACTATTCAACACAATTATGGAATTTTCAGTGTTTAAAGAGGGGGAGTGAAAAGATGTTTTGTCCATTCTGTTCTAGTAGAGGAAGTAAAGTATTAGAAAGTCGTATTAATGATAATTATCTTAGAAGAAGACGCGAATGCGAAAAATGTAATAATAGATTTACAACCTATGAAAGAACTGAATTTCAATTACACGTAACTAAAAAGAGTGGTAAAGAAGAAGCGTTCAATTTTCAAAAGATAAATGAAGGTATCAGAAAAGCGTGTTGTAAATCAACCCCAGAAGAAGTGTTTAAGATTGCAAAGAAAGTTGAACAGAAAATTGTTAAAAAGAAACTTAATGCAATCAATACTAAAGAAATTGGAAAAATCATTCTTACAGAATTAAAGAATTTTGATAAATTAGCTTACTTAAGATATGTAACAGTACATAAAAAACTAGAAGACACAAAATCTTTAGAAAAAGAAATTAGTAGAATCATACCAAAAAAGAGGTGAATATAAATGGAACAAGAAAGTAAAACAATAGAACAAATCGGATTACAAATACCAAGATATTTTAGTAAAGAAGGAATTAATCCTTTTGAAATGTTTCAATATGAAAAACGTACTTCCATCATTAAAAATCCTGACGGATCATTAGTTTTTCAAATGAATGATGTAGAGGTCCCTAATACATGGAGTCAAACTGCAACAGACATTTTAGCGCAAAAATATTTCCGTAAAGCAGGAATTCCATTAGTTAACGAAGAAGGCGAACCATTACGTGATGAAAATGGAAAAGTAATTACTGGTGCTGAAACAAGTATTAAACAAGTTGCTCATAGAATTGCGGGTTGTTGGAAATACTGGGGAGAAAAGTTTGGTTATTTTAACAATCATCAAGATGGACAAATTTTCTATGAAGAAATGGTATACATGATCATTGGACAATATGCATCTCCCAATAGTCCACAATGGTTCAATACAGGATTGAATTGGGCTTACGGAATTACAGGACCGGCACAAGGACACAGTTACATTGATCCCGTTACCAAAAAATTGGAATATACAAAAGATGCTTATACAAGATGTCAACCTCACGCTTGTTTTATTCAATCTTTAAGTGATGATTTAGTTAGAAAAGGTGGAATATTTAGTTTACTAACTAGAGAAGCAAGAGTGTTTAAGTATGGTAGTGGTTCAGGTACAAATTTCTCAAGCCTGAGAGGAAAAGGAGAATCTCTTAGTGGTGGTGGAACGAGTTCAGGAATGATGAGTTTCTTAAAAATATTCGATGTTGCTGCAAGTAGTATTAAATCTGGTGGAACGACAAGAAGAGCTGCGAAGATGGTTTGTTTAGATCTTGACCATCCAGAGATAGAAACTTTTGTATGGTGGAAAGTTAAAGAAGAAGAGAAAGTTGCAGATTTAGTTACAGGTAGTAAGATTTTGAAAAGTAAATTAGGTAAACTAATTAGTTTATGTAAAAATAAAGAAGATCCATTAAATGATAAAGAAGTTAAAAAGGCGTTAAAAGTAGCTGCTAAAAATGGTATCCCAATTAACTATTTAGTTAGAGCAATGGACTTAGCAAAACAAAATTATGACTTACCATTACAAGAGTTTGATACACATTACGAATCGGAAGCTTACATAACTGTCTCTGGACAAAATAGTAATAATTCAGTAAGAATACCAAACCATTTCTTTACTGCACTAGAAGAAGGTAAAGGATGGGAACTTAAGGCACGTACTAATGGAGAAACAATGAACACTATTTCTGCACAGAAATTGTGGGATGATATTGGTTATTGTGCTTGGGCATCTGCTGATCCAGGAGTACAATTTGACACAACAATTAATGAATGGCATACCTGTCCAGAAAATGGAAGAATTAATGCCAGTAATCCTTGTAGCGAATATAACTTTTTAGACAATACAGCGTGTAATTTAGCTTCAATAAATTTAGTTAAATTTTATAATAATGAAGAGGGTCATTTTGATATTAATGGATATTTGCACGCAATTAGATTATGGACAATAGCATTAGAGATTTCTGTGTTAATGGCCAGTTTTGTATCTGAAGAAATGGCCACACGTAGTTATGAATTCCGTACATTAGGATTAGGATTTGCTAATCTGGGTTCTTTATTGATGTTACAAAGTATTCCTTACGACAGTGATAAAGGTAGAGCTGTTGCTGGAGCACTTTCAGCAATATTAACTGGTGAGTCTTATGCAACTTCTGCAGAGCTTGCAAAAGTGTTAGGTCCTTTTGAACACTATGAACAAAACAAAGAGCACATGTTAAAAGTGATCAGAAATCATCGTTATGCGGCATATGATGAAGATAAATATGAAGACCTTACCATTAAACCAAAAGGATTAAGTGAAGAATTATGTCCTTTAAATCTTTTACAAGCTGCTCGTCAAGCATGGGATAAAGCGTTACAAAATGGAGAAAGTTACGGGTATAGAAATGCCCAAGTTACAGTTATGGCACCAACAGGTACGATTGCGTTTGTAATGGATTGTGACACTACTGGAGTTGAACCTGATTACGCATTAGTTAAATATAAAAAACTTGCTGGAGGAGGTTTCTTTAAAATTGTTAACCAGTCCGTTCCTAAAGCATTACATAAGTTAGCGTATGATGATGATCAAATTAAAGAGATCATTACTTATTGTATTGGTCATGGTAAATTTGAAGGAAGTCCATGTATTAACAAAGAATCTTTACTAAATAAAGGATTAAGTTTAGAAGTTATTAACTTGATTGAAAAAGAACTGCCTAATGCCATGGACATTAAGTTAATGTTTAATGAATGGAACATAGGTAAAGAGAGATATAACCAGTTAACTAATAATGGTCAAGAAGATGTATTATCAGCACTAGGATTTTCTAAAGAACAAATTCAGGCAGCAAACGATTACATTTGTGGAACAATGACCATTGAAGGTGCACCATACTTAAAAGAGGAACATTATCCAATTTTTGATTGTGCTAACCGTTGCGGAAAAATTGGTCAGCGATTCATTGAGCCCTATGGCCATTTAAAAATTTTAGCAACGATACAACCTTTCATTTCAGGAGCAATCTCTAAAACAATTAACATGCCCAGAGAATCTACCGTTGAAGAAATTAAACAAGCATACCATGACGCTTGGAAAATGATGGTTAAAGCAGTTGCACTTTATCGAGACGGTTGTAAACTAAGTCAACCACTAAACACTACTTTAGATGAACATCCAGAATTGAAAGAAATTTTGGAAGAGCCAGATGAAGTTGATGAAGATAATGAAAACAATAATGAAATTAGAAAAAACATTAAATTGGGTCCGGTCGGATTAGAATTAAAAGCAAAATTAGAAGATAGTTTACCTCAAGAGATTAATTTAAATTTGACTGGAAGTACTCCAATACAAGAATCAATGATGCAAGCTTTAGTTAACAGTGTTAATTTAAGTTTACAAAATGGGTTGACTCCAATGGTGATTGCAGAACATTCTTTAAATGTTGAAGGTCATCCGATAATTAAAGAACTGCACACATTTTTAACAGAAATTAATCCAGAAGTAAGTGAAGAAACTACAGAGAAGTTAGTTACAAATTCAGAAAATATATTAAATAAAGAGAACTTTAGTAGTATAATCGCCGATAATAAAGAAAATCAAATGAAGTGTGTTACTTGCGGAGCAGCGAGATTAAGAAGAAATGGCACATGTATGGTTTGCGAAATTTGTGGGGATACTACTGGATGTAGTTAAATTCGGTTGAGGTAAAGTAATGGAAGAAGAAACTTACAAAATTAAGGGAATAATTAAACGTGATGGAACCATCACTAATTTCAATCTTGATAAAATTATTAATTCCATTTATCGAGCAGCTACAGAAGTTGGTGGAGATAATAAAGAAACATCCATAGAGTTATCAAAAAGTATTGCCTTACGTTTAGAAAAGGATTTTCTTAACAGTACTCCTACCGTTGACCAAATACAAGATTTAGTTGAAAAAGCTTTAATTGAAGAAGGGCACGCTAAAACTGCTAAAGCTTATATTTTATTGCGACATGTAAAAAGACAAGAAAGAGAAAGAAAAGCATTAATTTTAGGTGGTAGATATGGTGGTAATCTTAATTTTTCTAATGAAGCATTAAAGATTCTTGAAAGAAGATACTTGTTGAGAGATTCTGAAGGAACAGTTATTGAGACACCAAAAGAAATGTTAAAAAGAGTAGCAAAAAATATTGCTCATGCTGACCTAAGTCATGGTGCAACTGAAGAAGTAGTCAAAGAAACTGAAGAAAAATTTTATCAAATGATGGCAGAGTTACGTTTTCTTCCTAACTCCCCAACATTAATGAACGCAAACACTAAAAGTCAACAATTAAGTTCTTGTGTTGTTCTTCCGATAGATGATTCGTTAGGGGGCATTTTTGATACATTAAAAGATTCTGCAATTATTCATCAAAGGGGAAGTGGAACAGGATTTTCTTTTTCACGGTTAAGACCTAAAGGAGATTGCGTAGGTAATAAAGGTGTTGCTTCAGGACCAGTTTCGTTCATGTACGCTTTTGATTCTGCCTTAGAAATGGTTAAACAGGGTGGAGTTCGTCCAGGTGCAAACATGGCCATACTTAGAGTAGATCATCCAGACATTATTAAGTTTATTGAAGCTAAACGTAATCAAAAATATCTTAAAAATTTTAACATTTCTGTTGCCGTGACTGATAGGTTTATGAGAGCTGTAGAGGAAAACCGAGAATATTATCTTACTAATCCAAGAACTGGAAGATATTTTGGTAGATTAAGAGCACGTGACGTTTTCGCAGTTATAACTCAAAATGCTTGGAAGACCGGTGATCCAGGATTAGTTTTCATTGATGAAATTAATAGAAAACATACAGTTAAAAATCTAGGAGAAATAGAATCAACTAATCAATGTGGAGAGGCACCACTATTACCTTATGAAGGGTGCGTATTAGGATCAATAAATTTGAACAAATTTTTTGACGAAAGTCAAAAAGATGTAAACTGGAACTCGTTAAGAGATACGATCAGAACAGCAGTACACTTTTTAGATAATGTTATTGACATGAACGATTATCCAAAAAAAGAGATTGAACAGCAAACAAAATTAACACGAAAATTTGGATTAGGAATAATGGGTTTTGCAGACATTCTTTGTAGATTAAAAATAAAATACGATTCAGAAGAAGGATTAGAGTTCGGAGATAAATTGATGTCTTTCATAAAATCAGAAACTTATGAAATGTCTTCAGAATTGGCAGAAAAACGAGGAGTTCCACTTGCTTGGAAAGGTTCAGACCATGAAAAAGCAGGTAGAAAAATACGTAACTTAACTTGTTTATCTATCGCACCTACAGGAACAATAAGTATTATCACCGATTCATCTTCAGGATGTGAACCAATCTTTGCAGTATCTTATCAAAGGACAGTTTTTGGTGATAGTGAATTTATATTCTTAAATAAAATTTTTGAGAAAGTTGCTAAAGAAAGGGGATTTTATTCTTTAGATTTATTGAGTAAAATTTCTCGTGCAGGTAGTATTCAACAATTTAAAGAAATTCCTAAAGATGTCAGAGAAATTTTTGTGACTACACAAGATATTAGTCCCGAATGGCATATTAGGATGCAATCAACTTTACAAAAATATGTTGATAATTCAATTTCTAAAACAATTAATTTTCCACAAACAGCATCAATTAAAGATGTTGAAGATGCTTATTTATTAGCTTGGAAATCTAAGTGTAAAGGGATTACAATTTATCGTGATGGAAGTTATGAAGATCAAGTAATTACGATTGGAGAATAGTTTATTTTTTTGGGGGATTACAAATTGAAAAAAGGGCTGGTGCATGTATACACTGGTGATGGTAAAGGTAAAACTACGGCATCATTAGGTTTATCCGTTAGAGCTATTGGTCAAGGATATAATGTATACATCATTCAATTTATGAAAGGTGGTGCTTATACAGGCGAGTATATCACTGCTAAAAATCATTTACCTAACATTGAGATTGCCCAGTTCGGACGTCCTTGTATTAAACAACAAAAACAATTGAAGATTCATGGATTCTATGGAGAAAAAATTAAAGATAAAAAAATATTTGATTATATTAGAGAAGATATTAATTGTAATAATTGTCGTTATTGTTTTTTAAATGATGATATTCAAAGGGATTATGTTGAAGAAGCTTTTAAGAAAGCGTTAGATGTAGTAATGTCCGGAAATTATCGATTAGTGATACTAGACGAAATTAACGGTGCAATGAATTTGGGATTTTTAAATGTAGAATTAGTGTTAAACATGTTGGCAAACAAGCCGGACGATGTAGAGTTAGTATTAACTGGAAGAAATGCTCCCGATGAAATTATTCATATTGCTGATTTAGTAACAGAAATGAAATTACGTAAACATTATTTTGATAAAGGTATATCTGCGAGAAGAGGTGTGGAGTACTGATAATATTTATATAGTGAGTGATTATATTATGAATTATATTAAAATGAGGTGAATTAATTATGTCTGATGTAAATGAATTGAAAACTTTAGATGAAAACACTCGTAAAGCAGTTAGTCGAGTTGCTGCAGAGTACAAATATGCTAAAGATTTAGAAAAAGAACTAGAAAAAATAGAAGGAGAAGAAGATCCTAAAAAAGCAAATAAAGAAGTTAAAAATGCTTTTCATATCTTACGTTGGGTTGGTCGAGCAGAAAGAAGAGTTGATCATGATGAAAAGAAAATTCTAAAGGGATTAGAAGAGATAGGAGAAATACTACCTGAAAATCTAAAAACTAAAGAAGAAAAATTACATGAAAAATTAGAAGATGCAGAACAAAAAGTAGTAACTTTATCTTCAATGTTTACAGGTAAGGTCAAAAAAGAATTAAAAGATATTAAATTAGATGAATCTTTGTTAGAAGAATACGAAAAGAATTCTAAAAAAACAGAAGAAATTAGAGTGCACCTAAGGGATTTGCTAAAAGATGTAGAGATACATGTTAAAGAATTAATTACATGGATTGAAGCAACAGTAGTGATTTTAAGACAAATTGAAGGTTTTGAAGAAACCCTAGATAAATTATCTAAATCTTAATTTTTTATTTTAATTAATTTTATATACTAAACAAGTATAACGAAAAACAATGGAAGATATGACTGACGAGCAACGTAAACAATTAGAAGAGAAACTTAAAAATATGTCTCCGGAGGAGTTAGCAGAATTCCAAAAACAACAATGTATCTTCTGTCAAATTATTTCTGGTAAGATTCCTTCAAAAAAGATATACGAAGATGAAGTGTGTATAGCTATTCTTGATATTAATCCTGCTACAAAAGGACATATCTTACTTTTACCTAAAGAACATTATGCAATCATGCCACAAGTGCCTGATGAAGTTATTGGCCATTTGTTTAAAGTTTCAAAAAAGTTATCTCAATCGTTACTTAAAGGAATGAGAGCAACAGGAACAAACGTTTTTATCGCTAATGGACTTGCTGCAGGACAAAAGGCACAACATTTTATGTTACATGTTATTCCTCGTAAAGAAGGAGATGGGATAATTGAAGTTGAAGAAAAGTTAATTGACAAAGAAATGATTGAAAAAATAAAATCTGCTGTTGAAGGTAAATTAAATTCTTTATTAGGAGTAGAAGTACAAAAAACTCTTACTGAAGAAAAAGAGGAAGATGTTGTGGAAGAAGCGCCTAAAGAGGATGCTGATGATGAAGTAAGTGAAGATGAGGACGAGCCAGAAGCAAAAGAAGAGAGTGAAGATGAAGATCAAGAAGAGGATTCAGATAATGAACAAGCAGAAGATGAACCTGAAGAATCCGATGATAAAGATGATGGAGATGCAAGTCTTAATGATATTGCTAATTTGTTTAAATGAAATGCGAATATTGTGAAATACTATCTGGAAGAGGAAGAGCAAATATCCTTTACGAAGATAATGATATTATAGTAGCAATAAAAGATACTGTAACCACTCCTGGACAAATTACAATATTTCCAAAAGAACATTATACCATCATGGAAATGGTTCCAGAACAAATATTAGAAAAATGTTCAATTATCTCTAATAAAATTAGTATTGCTGTTTTTGAAAGTTTAGGTGCACAAGGAACCAATATTGTTGTACAAAATGGATTATCTGCAGGACAAAAAGTGCCCCACTTTGCGATTGAAGTTATTCCCCGAAGAGAAGGAGACGGATTAAACTTACAATGGGAACCTAAACAATTAGAAGAACATGAAATGGAAGGAACAGTTTCTTCATTAAAGGAAGCTCTTAAAAATTTAGAAAAGAGCATTAAAAAAGAGAAAAAAAGTGTTAAAAAAGAAAATCCTGATACTGAAACAGAAGAAGAAAAAGAAGAAAATTATTTGATTAAATCGCTTAAAAGGATACCTTAATTCTTATCAAAAATTATGGACGCATCCATCTAATTTCATAATAAGTTACGTCCCCTTCTTCATCGACAATTCCCATTAAAAGTTTTTTTTTGGTACTATGTGCAACTCTGTTCTTTGCACTAAATTCGTGCCAAGTAAACACACTTGCTTCGTGTACAGGATATATAATCCAGCGAGCATGATCTTCCCCAGGTTTAATACCTCGGTCATAAACTCGAAAGTCTGCACCAAACTTTAAAGCGGTTTTAACAATATATCCCCTATTACGCATATCCTTAAAGACACAATAACGGATCCAAAAGTTAGGTTCAATTTTACGTGCTTTCTTAACATAAGAATCAAAACTTACTTTTCTTCCAGCTTCACTTTTTATTTCCAGTTTACCTTTCTCTGTTAAATAAAATCCTTCTAATAAAGAAAGTTCAACCTTCCCAGATTCACCAATTGTTCCAAACCTAGATTGATTATATAGTTCACGAGCTTCGTCACTAGATTCAGTAATTACTCTTTCTCCACCTAAAATTGCCTTAATAAAAATCTTTTTCTTGGCTTTTTTAGTTTCCTTTTCTGAAGTGGTTTCAGACACTGCTGCCATTTCAGATTTATTTTTCTTTGTTTTTGCCATACAATAAATAGTTTAGAACTCCATTTTTAAAGGTTTTGTTGTTTATATCAGATAAAAAATTATTTTGATAACCAAATATCACCGATATATGGTCTTGAATCATTTATTCCTTGTAATGTAAATCCACAATTTCTTTTTTCTTCTCTAGATAAAGGTTCTTCAATAGCTATATCTTCTAGAATTAATCCCTTTTCTCTCGCTTCTATCTTACGCATAAGTTCTATTTCAAAACTGGTTTCCCTTCTTCTAGAATTACAATCAAAGGTTCCATACAGAATTATTTCTCTTCCATGTTCATGATTATCTTTTAAAGCACTAACCATATCTGTTAGTGAATTAATGTCTGTATTGTAACTATTAACTTGATAATGTACCTTTATTGTGTAAACGTCATCTTGATTTTTTATTTCACCGTTATTTTCAAGATTTCTGTCTTTATTTTCATAGAATAAAAAACCTAAAGATAATATTTCAGATGAATCCGTTATTTCGGGTAAGGTACTAACTATACTTGGTACCCCAAACAACATCTCTGGAGTTATTTTTTTAGATTCAAAAAAATAATCAGCATAACCAATTACTCCAATAATCGTTGCAGCAATAATTCCGATTCTAGTTCCAAGCTCCATATTTGTACTTCCTCCAGAGTAGTTTAAATACTTTTTGTTTAAAATTGAACATTTTTAATAATTAAATAATCAATTACAGAAAGAATAGTGATTAGATCATTTAAAAAAAATTATTACTTACAAAATTTAAGAATTTCTTTGTAAATCGAATTAGCATCGAAACCAAACTTTTTTAACAGTTCTTCAGGAGTTCCAGACTCACCATAATGGTCTTTAACGCCAATACGTTTTACTTTGCAAGGATATTTCTCAGATAGAAGTTCTGTTACTGCACTTCCTAACCCACCGATAATTTGTGCTTCTTCAACTGTAATTATGCACTTACACTTCTTTGCTGCATTAAGAATTGTCTGTTCATCTAAAGGTTTGATAGTATGAGAATTGATTACTGTTGCATTGATACCTTTATACTGCAACATTTCGGCAGCAACTAAACATTCATAAACAACAGGACCAGCAGCAATTAAAGCCACATCTTTACCTTCTTTCAAAACTTGTGCTTCACCAATTTTAAAAGGTGTTTTTAAAGTTGTAAACTGTGGAGTTTTTTCTCTCGCAAAACGCATGTAGGTTGGACCTTTAAATTTGGCAATAGCTTTGGTCGCTTTTTTTGTTTGTTGATAATCTGCGGGTACAACCACAACCATGTTAGGAAGTGCACGCATAATCGCAATATCTTCTAAAGCTTGATGTGTTGCTCCATCAGGACCAACTGAAACGCCAGCATGGGCACCAATAATTTTTACATTTTGATTATTGTAACAAATTGTTGTTCTGATTTGTTCCCAACATCTTCCAGGACAAAACATTGCATAAGATGATGCGAAAGGTATTTTTCCTATGGCAGCTAAACCAGAAGCAATTGTAACCAAATTTTGTTCAGCTACTCCCATCTGCACAAATCTTTTTGGAAATTTCTCTTTGAACTTTTCAACTCGAGTAGATTCAGTTAAGTCTGCACATAACACCATTATGTTTTTGTTAGCTTTACCTAACTCTACTAAAGCATCTCCATAACCATTTCTAGTTGGAACTTTCTTTTCGATACACTTCAAGTGTAATTGTTTTTTTAGTCCTTTAAGATTTTCCAGACAAAATTTTGTTTCTTTCATTCTTTAATTCTAATAAAGCTTTAGTGGCCTCTTCTTGTTTAGGTGGTTTACCGTGCCAAGTATGATCATTCTCCATAAAAGATACTCCTTTTCCAGGAACAGTATTAGCAATAATCATTAACGGTTTATTTTTATTTTTTCGGGCTTGTTTAAGAGCACTTAAAATTTCTTGCATATCATTACCTTTAATTTTAACAACGTTCCAGTTGAACGCTTTATATTTTTTATCTAACGGATCTAAAGGCATAATATCTTCAGTATTCCCATCAATCTGAATATAGTTCCGATCAAGTATCGCCACCAAGTTGTTTAGTTTATGTTTAGCAGCAAACATCATTGCTTCCCACCAATTACCTTCTTCATGTTCGCCATCACTACATAAACACCACACTAAGTTTGATTTTTTATCTAACTTAAGTGCATAAGCCATTCCTGCCGCTTGTGATAATCCACAACCTAACGGACCAGAAGTAGTTTCTAATCCAGGAAGAGTTTCACGGTGAGGATGTCCTTGTAATCTTGTACCTAATTTTCTTAATGTAAATAGTTCTTTCTTTGGAAAATATCCTGTATTTGCCATTACTGCGTAAAGTACAGGACAAATATGACCGTTAGAAAGTATTACTCTATCCCTTTTTTCCCAGTTTATTTTTTTAGGGTTGTGTTTAATTACATTAAAGTATAAAGCTGTAAAGATGTCGGCCATCCCCAATGGTCCAGCAGAATGTCCTGACTTCGCTTCTAATAAAGAAGTAATAATATCTTGCCTAACGGTGTTAGCCATCAATTTAAGATCTTTAACTTTAGTTAGTTTTTCCATCTTCTCTTTTTTTGTTTATTATTAAATTATAGAAGTTTATAAAATTATTCATTACAGATATTTATCAGGTTCTAATAATTGTGCCTTACTCCATAAATTCAAGAAATAATTGTTCATTGCTTTTGCTAAATCATTATCGACAATATGAACATTATATCTACTTTGAGTGATACCTTTTTCCTTTTTCTTAAGTGTAATTTTACATTCTTCTCCGTCAACTATTAAAATAGAAAAGTTTGCTAAAGGATAGTGACGCATTTTAATGCCTGCCTCTTGATACAATTTAATCAATTGCCATTGTTTATTTTCATAAGAACCGATAGTAATGATTCGAACATCTACATCCCTTTCAACTAATTTTTTCAGTTTTCTTAACAGTTCATATTTATCTGCAATCTTAACCATGTACCAACCAACAATGTAATATGTTTTTTTGGCTTTTTGCATTGCTTCAAAATAAATCCCTTTTGAAGGATCTTTTCCCTGAGAAATTTTTAATATTTCTTTCTCAGGAATAATCTCTTTACTATGCAATAATTCTTCAGAATCTTTAATAACTTTATTTTTAAGTTCAGAAAACTTTCTTTTTTTATCTTCAATTAAAGAATTGATTGCGGATTTAGGAGGTAAAGCTTCAAAATACATGGTTTTGCCAGAAAATTGTTGAATTAATTTCATATCTAACAAACTTCTCAAATTTGGGTAAACTGCAGTAGGTGGAACATGAGAATGTTTAGAGATAGTTTTCGCATCTAACTTACCGTAACCTAATAAAGTCTGATAAATCTTAATTTCATACTTATTCAAGCCTAAACTCTTTAATTCTCGATACATTAATAATTTAAAATTAATAATAATATAAAAAAGTTACTATGATTTTTGGTTTAATATGACATACAAAAAAGAATTGGAAGTAGCATTAAAACTTGCGAAAAAAGCTGCAAAAGCAATAATTCCTTTTTATTATGAAGGAATGAGTGTAGAAGGTAAAGAAGATGGGACACCAATTACAAATGCAGACATATTAGCTAATGAGATTATTCAGGAAGGAATTCAGAAAGCTTATCCTGATGATGGAATCATTAGTGAAGAATTGGAAAGTGTTGAAGGAGAGAGAATTTGGTATATTGATCCTATTGATGGTACAAAGGGATTTGTCAGACATACTGATCATTTCGCCATACATATTGGTTTAGCGAATAGTAAAGGTAAACCAGTAGTGGGAGTAGTTTATAAGCCAACTACAAATGAATACTACTTTGCTTCTGAACAAAGTGGAGCTTGGAGAGTTTCCCCAGGAGGAATGAAAAAACAATTACATCTTGATTATAATGTAGATTATGACAAGCTGTGTTTAGCAACTAATAGCAAATTGTTACGTCAAGATTTAGGTAAAAAAGTTCAGGAAGTGATGAACCTTAAATCCATCTGTGTTGGAGGAGGCCAGGGACTTAGAATGATGTATCTGCTTGACGGCGAGGCAGATATGCAATTTGGTAATTATCCTAATTGGTGTAAAGCTTGGGATGTTTGTGCACCACAAGCAATAATTGAAGAAGCAGGAGGATTAGTTACTAATATTAAAGGTGAGAAAATAAGGTATACTAATCAGCAAGAATTAGGAGATTTTTTTGTAGTAGCAAAAACCAAACAATTAGCAAATTATGTTTGTGATAAGGTTAAAGGAATACTAGAAGAATAAATTATTTTTTATTTTTATATTGCTGTTTTATTCTTTTTTCTATATAATATCTTGAGTAAATGGATAAGTAAAATTTATTAATGATAAATGTTTCTCATAGTATATGGTAGATGTTTATATTCCAATACTCTTAGCAGTGATAATTTCTATAACACATTATTTTAGTAATAAACTTAAGATTAGGAAAACATTACACAACCATAGAATTTTTTCTTTTTCTGCGGGAGTTTCAATTACTTACATTTTATTAGAACTATTCCCAACATTTACAGAGAAAGCAATTGGTACAAGTAAATTGTTATATGTTTCTGTTTTAGGAGGATTTATTATTCACCATATTATTGAAAAAGAGATTTATCAACATAACAAAAGGCACGAACTAATAAGAATGCTTGGTTTTGAAGAAAAATTATTTTCATTTATATACCATATAATTATTGGATATGTATTGGTAAGTTTTGCTAAAGTTAACATTACTCAAGCGATACTATTTTCCATACCAATGTTATCTTATACATTTTTAAGTAACCTACCTGCAACTCCTCATGCAGTAAAAATAAAGGCAATTTTCTTATCTAGTGCAACTACATTAGGAACGATTATTGCTTTATTAATTTGGAAATATGTGCCAGGATGGGTAGAAACAGCTTTAATAGGTCTTTCTATCGGAGTTCTTTTATTCACAGTTATACGTCACCACATTCCTTTTGGTAAAAAAGGAAAAATTGGTTACTTTACTATAGGTTTTACAATTTATTCAATTTTAATCATTCTTAGTTGGTATGTATAAACATGAAATCAAAAATTAAAGCAATAGGTTTTGATTTTGATGGTACACTGCTAATGTCTGAAAATAAGAAAGTACAGGCAATAGTAGCTGTGTTTAAAGAAGAATTTAAAATTACAAAAGGAGTTAAAAAATATTATCAAGAACTGGTTGGAACAGGAAAAAACCGAGATGAAAAAGTTAAAATGTTGTTTCAGAAGTTTCTAAACAGAGAACCAACCAATAAAGAACTTAAAAAAGTTGCAGATCATTTTGGAAGACATTATGAAAATTCATTTAATAGTTGTCCTTTATTCAAATGTACAAATTTGATTAAAGAACTTAAAAAACAGGTAAAATTTATGTTTATTCTCTCTTTAGAAAATAAAAAGGAAGTTAAAAAAATAGCTAATAAGTGCAATTATGGGAAATATTTTGATGAAATTCTTGGTGGACCAAAAACAAAAATTGAAAACATTAAACATATTCTTAAAAAACACAACTTAAAACCCAGTGAAATTATTTATGTAGGAGATTCTAAAGGAGATCTTATCGCCAGTAATAAAATGAATATAAAATTTGTTTTAATTAATAAAAAGTTTAGTTATCAACAATTAAAAAATTCTTTAGGAGCAGACTTTGTATTTAGTTCAGTATGTGATTTGCCGATTAATATTAATAAATTAATAGGAAAAACTTAAACTAAACCTCATACAGGATAATAATTAGTTACATGTTGATTAAGAACTAAATAGGTTTCAATATCTTTAACAACGTCACTAAAGTTATATTTTATTTCCCTTAGGATTCCTTTAAATTCACTAATACTTCTAGCTGCAACTTCACATTCTATGTCTGACCGTCCCAATGATTTAGTCATAAAAATAATGTTAGGATGCATTTTAAAGTAGGACTCCAATTTTCTTTCCTTTTCTTTAGAAGGATTTTGAAAGTTGATAAATAATTTATAATGAAGATATCCAATTGAATGCAAATCTATTAATGTGCTGAATCCCAAAAGGACCTTCTTGTTTTTTAGATTTTTCATAGAATGCTTTACTGAACTTATAGATTTGCCAATTTTTCTTGCAATATCTACAATTGGCATTCGACCATTTCTTGCCAGTATTGAAAGAACCTTGTTTTCAGTTGAAGATAATTTAATATCAGTAAGTTCCCGACCCATAAATATTTCCCGATCTTCTTTTTCCTTATTCAACAAAAACCCATATTTATATCTTGAATGAGTTGTAGCAACAGAAAAACTTTGCTCTTGAATATAGGTATTAAATTTCCAAACTATATTTTTAATATTATTATCAATTTCTAAGACATCTTTTGTTAAAAAAACAATGGCCAAGTCCCATTTACCATGTATTTCTGCAACCCAAATAACTTTTGGAAGTTTTAAAATATATTTAATAATTTCTTGTTCTTTTAATTCAGATAAGTTTTGAAATCTTAAATCCAACCTATAAAAGGTATGACCTAAACGATGAATATCAATTAAAGCAAAATATTGTTTGATTACGCCTTTTTTCTCTAAGCGCTTAATTCTTTCTTTTATTGCTTGTTTGGATAATTTTATTTTTTTACCAATATCTGAAAAAGTTATTCTTCCATTTAAATCTAGTTCGTAGAGTATTTTTTTATCGACTAAATCAAGTTTAACAGATTCTTGCAATTCTCCAATCACTTTTTTGGTATTAATTTTACCCATATCACCAATAAATAAGTGGAATTATATAAATATTTGCTTAAAAAACTATATACGCTTAACTTTTTAATAAAAATTAATTGATTATTGTAAAAATGTTCTGAATTTACCCCAAAACAAATATTAAGGAGTTATGTTATTACTTAAATATGGTAAAAACAGTTTTAATCAATCTCGGTAAACACAGAGAGTATGAACAAATTGATGAAGGATTAGGTCTCGCATCAGTCGGATTAGAATCTATTGCCACCCATCTTAAAAATAATGGTGAAGAAGTGTTAGTGATAGATCAAGCAATGAACGGGTTAGACAGTGAGGAAATATTAAAGCAAATAATTGAACAAAAGCCAGATCATATTGGTTTAAATCCATTAATAAATTTCAGAAAAGAATCTGGAAAGATAGCAAGAAAAGTTAAAGAGAGATCACCCAAAACCACCATAATAATTGGTGGTTACGATGCCACGTTTTTGTCTTTAGACCATCCACTTTATGAATTTATAGATGTAATTGTAAGAGGAAAAGGAGAGGTTCCACTTCTTAAATTAGCACAAGGAAGAAAATTAGAAGAAATACAAGGAATCGCTTATAGAACAGAAACAAAAATAATAGATAATTTAGAAAAAAGAGCAGAATCGTTACTTCCAGAAAATTTACCAATACCAAATAGACAAAATTTAGAATATCTTGCAGAAAGACAAGAACCAGTAAGTATTTACGCAAGTTGTGGATGTATTTATAATTGTGAATTTTGTAGTACGCCAAGATTTTATCCTGAAGGAAGAGTTGAGAGAAAATTAGAAGATGTTTTAGAAGAGATTGATTTTTTGGCAGACAATGGAATTAAAAAATTCTCTTTTTATGATGAAGATTTTTTTGGAGTAAATAAGGCGGCACTTGAAAGAGCAACTAAGATTATTGAAAAAATTAAGGAAAGAGTAGGAACGATTACTTTTTCATTTATTACAACACAAGGTATACATCAAGCAGAAAAATACGACCTATTACATAAATGGGAAGGCACAGTTAACAGGTTATATGTTGGCGTGGAAGGAGGATGTGATAAAGCACTGAAAGGATTAGGAAATGATTCCTGTAAAAGAAGTGAAAAAAATTCTAAAGCAATAAATATAATTAGAAACTATAATCTGGGATTACACATTGGATTTATTATGTTTAATGCTTATTCAACCTTTGAAGAGCTAAATGATTCTGCACAATTTTTATATGCACATAATGAAGCAGTAAATGGAATTAGTTTTTTCCATCATCTACGACCATATAAGGGAACGGCAATGTATGATAAACTTAAAAAAGAAGGATTATTGAAAGAAAAAGAAGCACTTTCAGAGATAGATTTACATTCAAGTTTACCATACAATTTTAAGAAAGATTTAGATGAGGGCAATGAAAAAATAAAAAGCTTTGCTAAAGCAATTTGTCCTACTTCAAATGAACAAGAAGTTAGTGAGTCAGATAGATTAAGTAATGAGATTTACATGGGAATAGTAAACTTAGGTTATGGAAAAGAGATTTTTAATGATAATGAGGCACCAGAGATAGTAGAAAAATATAGAGATATAAGGAAAGACATTTCTAACTTAAATTATGAATTCTTCAATGATTCATTAAAGTTATTTAGAGATTGTGAGGGAGAAGGATTTGTAGAGAGAAAAGAAACTTACTTAGTTGCTTTAGGCAGTTATGTTTCTGAATTAAAAGAGATAAAAAAGAGAGTAGGATAAAATGAGAAATTATGAGGGAATATCAAAGGGGAAGGAAAACATGATAGATGCTGAAAAAATTATTTAAAAGTAACCATATACAACATTTACAGAACATTTAAATACCTACTTTCATTCATTTTAACTGTAAGATGTCACTAGATTCTATTGATCCGTTCATGCAACAAAAAAGGTGCCCAAACTGTAAAGCAATCATCCATTGGGGCATTAACACTAGATATAGCCAGGAAAATAAGTCTGAGATTTGTGACTTTTGTAATAATAAATTAAAAGATGATTAAATTCTACTTTCTTTCAACAATTGTTTAATTGCAACTTTAGGAAATTTTGCGTTCTTAATAAAAGAGCCAGAGATAAAATTATCTGCTTCAGCAACTTTATGAATATTTTTAGTTGTAATTCCGCCGTCCACAATCACTTTAACTTTTGGATTGATTTTCTTAATTTGTTTAACTTTTTTCAGTTGTTGAGGAAGAAACTTTGAACCGTAAAATCCGGGGTGTACAGTTAAGACAAGAATATAATCAATTTCCTTTAAATAAGGGATTAACTGAGTAACTTTTGTTTCTGGGTTGAGAGCAAAAGCAACTTTTTTCTTTTTAGATTTCATCCAATCAATATATTTATGAGGATTTTTAATCTCTTCAAATTGAGGAATTAACAAATCAATCTTATTGATATTTTTCTCAATGAATTTTAACGGATTTTTCATCATTAAATGAGCATTGTAAGAAAACTCTTTACTTAACCGAAAAGGGAACATCATCACTTTGTTTGGAGCAAACTTACCATCAACAATATCTAAATGTAAATTTTTAACAATTCCTTTGAATTTTTTAAAATATTGATTAAGTTCTTGCTGATTTTTTGCCATTACACTAGGAATTATCTTCTGTCTCATTTATCTAACCGTTTAATCTTATTAACTCTTCTTAAATGTCTTTTTGCTTTAGAAAAATTTGTTTTTAGAAAAATAGTAATCATTTTTTTTGCTTTCATTAAAGACATTCCTTTGATAGGTTGTAAAGTACCACCACCACTTAAACAAATAATATTAGCATCATTATGTTCTCGAGATAATTTTGTTAGTGTTTCATTTGCAGGATTAACTGCACGTACACCTTTAATTTTGTTAGCAGCGACACACATTCCTTCAGCAGAACCGCAAAGTAAAATTCCTAAAGTTTTATCTTTTACAACTGCCCGAGCTACCTTAGCTGCATAATCTGGATAATCATCATCTTTATCATAAAGCCAATTTCCTTTATCCTCATAAGAAATATTCTCTTTAACTAACCATAATTTTAATTGTTCTTTTAATTTAAATCCGGCATGATCAGATCCAATATATATTACTTCTTTCATCTAAACACCTCTTTTTATAATCTGGATTATAAAAAACACTAAAAAACTTTACAGTTTTTGGTGTTCAAAAAGGATACCTTCCTTTTTGTTAGGTTCAAAGTAACTTGTTACTTTTTAAACCTCTTTGTTAATAGAAAAGATGAAATTATTAATAAAACTATTGCTAAATTAAAAGATTAAGAATCATTCATTTTTCTCAATTGATATTGTTCAAAACTTTCTTTCATTTCTTCAGGGTCTCTGCCAAACATCCTCCCTAAAGCTTTCCAATTTAAAGATATGGATTTTCTTTTAGCACGTACCATAAATGCCTCCATTGCTTTTGGATTACATGACGCACTAATAGAATGATCATAGATCCTAATAAAAGGATCAAGAAAGGAAGTAGAATTAACTTCTTGAACATCTTCTGGCAAATCTTGATCTTGAGTATTGTTCCAACCATCATAAGTTAAATCATAATGAAAATATTTGTCTCCATAATCAGAGTTTCTTATTTGGGAATTTAGTTTAAATTCTAAAGTGACTTTCTCTTCAACAACAAATAATCGATCTTTTGATTGAAACTTTTTTGCACTAGGGAATACTCTTTGCAGATAGTCTTTCTGCTTCTCATTTGTTCCCATATACTCTTGTTTTGTAAAATGATCTAAGAAACGCTTAGGATAAACCGGAAAATCAATATTATCAGCTTCAATTTTAACATCGAAAGAAACATAAAAACCATTATTAAAAGCCAACCTATCTGCTATTGCTTTTGCACACTCTAATTCTTCTAAATTATCCATATAAAATAATGGTTACTAAGAGTATATAAGTATTTATCAACTCTATCCCTTACTTTTAACAAATACTTTTACAAACTTAATATAATTATTAGCGATTTGCTTAACAGTTTTTTGTCTAGAATATTTACCTTGATCATATTTTTCTAAAGGTTTTTGAAAAATTGTTCTTCCTACCGCAAATCCAACAACTTTCTTTACCTTAGCAGCTTTTCTGACCCATAACCGAGCTTTACGTTCACTCTCACCCCTACCTAAAACAATTATTTTAGAATTTCCAATTTCGTCAGCAACTTGTTGCATAAGTTTAGTTTGATACAAACCTTCTAATTTCCATAAATCTGGTTTAACACCTGCTTTCTCTAACTCTTTAATCGCTTTAACCATTAACTGAGGTCTAATTTTTTGATCATAATTTTTTTTAGAGTTAACTTTTTTTAATTGTGCAGTTGTTGCCGGTACTAACAATTCAAACAAAAGTTTAGTTTTCTTTTTCTCTAAATATTTACTAAGTATCACTAATCTTTTAGTTTGACGTTTATTCGACTTTTTGTCCCCTTCAGGATTATAACGTACCAAAACTTTGGCATAAGTTGGTTTTAAACGTTGTAATTGCTTTTTCCAATCTTTTTGATCAAAATGAAATTCTTTTTGACCAGACATTTCCATCGTAGTTGCAGTAATAATTGTTCTTTCATTAGCATCGATAAGAATTTCTTTACCTAACCATTCATCAACTAAAATTCCAGAATTTTTTTTAGTTATGGTTTTAACATTTTCAAGAGCAAACAAGAATGCATCATAAATTATTCTTTTATATCCTTTAGCTTTAAGTATATCTTTAGCAGTAGGATTTTTATTCGCATTAATCATACGCATAAAACTTCCTCGATGATCAAAAGGTAAGATATACAAACTCATTCTTGTTTCACCTTAATGATATTTTTTCTCATTAATGACTTAGCTTCTTTTTCAGTTAAGAGTTTATTCTTTGTACCAACATATTGAACTACTGAACTAGAATTAGTCATACCCAACCTTAAAGCATCAGCAAAATGGTAATTTTTGATAATTCCCGCTAAAAAACCAGCAGTAAAGGCATCCCCCGCACCAGCAGTATGAATTATTTTAACTTTTGGAGGAATTAACGAATAAAATTTTCCGTTATCATAAGCATAGAGTCGTTTAGCCCCGTTAGTAATAATTACTTTTTCAGGACCTAATTTAGTTAATTCTTTTAATAACTTTTTTTCAGGTAAATTTTTAAGTTTAAGTAATGCTTGTGCTTCTTCTTTATTTAATATTAAAATAGTTGTATTTTGTAAAATTAGTTTAAGGTGATTCCTACCTTTTTTAGCAAGATAAAGAGAAGGATTAAACAATAAATTTATTTTTTTCCTTTGTGCATATTTAACAATCTCTTTAGCCGTTTGAAAAGATTTTCCCATCAAGCTAGAGAGATAAATCCACTTAACATTTAATTGTGATTTTTTAAAATCAGTAATTCTCAAATTTTCAGAGGCACCTTTATGGACATAAATTATTCGATCTTTTTCTTTCTCTGAAGAAATGATAGTAGAGAAATCAGTATTTTTTTTACTATGATGTAAACAAATGTTCCTTAGCTTATATTGTTTCAATTCTTTAACAATGAATTCTGCGTCATGATCATTTCCTAACTTAGTTAATAATTTAGTTTTAATGCCTAACTTTGCTAATGCTGCTCCGGCATTAGTTGCTCCACCACCAGAATGTTTTTCAATCGATTTAACTAATACTTTATCACCCAACTTAATTTTTGATAAAGGTTGTTCTACTGTTAAAAAATTATCTAAAGTAGCAGAACCGATACAAAGTACTTTATAGTTAAGCATTAAATACACCTCTTTTAATTGATATTATAATATTTTATTATATAATAAAATATTATAA